>Ga0123519_10012116_pt1 | contig 12592 bp, 13 predicted proteins | sample YelNatPaOPRAMG02_FD_87396 | JGI IMG/M metagenome (GOLD analysis project Ga0123519, IMG submission 87396) | Hot spring microbial communities from Yellowstone National Park - Yellowstone National Park OP-RAMG-02 (version 2) | ecosystem: Environmental > Aquatic > Thermal springs > Hot (42-90C) ...
AGAACCATCATAAGCACACCAATAGATTTTGCCAGGAACATTATCAGCATAAAATACTACTGCCCTTCCGGATAATTGTTCATAAGCAATATCAAAAGCCCGATAACAAACATTGCTATCAGGTGTATTATTATCACAGTCAAGAGTGCCTGTAGTTCCTGGATTATTCCACTGACTAATAAAATCTTCAGCTCCGCTGGTCATATCATCGCAAGCAGTTGTATCTCCTGTTCCTACAGCTGTACATTTTACAATATCTAATCGGCCGTCAACTTTTAAATGGCCAATCATTTTTTCGTTTCTGGTAGGAGCTGATTTAATTACTACATGAACAATATTAGAACCAGAACTTGAAGGACCATTAATTTCTGAAGCAAATGTATTTACTCCTGTCATATCTCTAATCTTTATATAACCAGGATTAGTGGTATCACCATAAACTAAAGTGCCGTCATCTGCGCTTACTGCATCAGCCGCAATCTGCCACTGTTTTTGCTCTACAAAGACCACTGATTCACACTGATTATCGTCTTCGGCAACCGCTGATTGACACTGATAAAATTCTAATGTTCCTAATAAATAAATATAAGGAGAAATATCAGGCGCATCAAAAGTATAATTTAACTCATAACTCTCTCCTGCTTTCCAATCTACCTTCCAAATAATTTGAGAATTTTGAATCTGGAGTTTGGAATCTAGAGTTATTAAGAAATGGTCGGGTATATTTTCAATAATATTACCAGTAAAATCTTGATTGGCTTTAATTTTTAAAGTCATTTGGTATTTTGCTAAAGGATAAATTCTAGTTGGCCCAATTCTTTCTATCTCAAAAGGAATAGAATCTCGGACTTCAAAAGAATCAGTAATTTCATAGCCATTATCTAAATTAGTTAATTTTATCTTATAAGCCCCTATTTCATTTACTTGATAATAAGCAAAATAATCTGGTAAATCAGTAACGTTGTTCGGCCCACACTTGCCGCTATATTGAATTGTCCCATCTTTAGTAGATAAAATCTTTGTTTCAGATTTAGGGTTTAAAATTTCGAGTTTTAGGGAAGCATCACAGATGGTATGACCATCATTTCCTAAAACTGCCATTTGTAAATAGGCATTTTCATTAGGTAAATAGATTGATTTATTAGTATTAATAGCTAAAACTCCCCAAGTAAATTCTTGAATAATAATTTTATCATCTTGATTAATTTTTAATTTATAAAGACCAGGTTTAAAATTATTTTTCTGAATTTTATTAATTTTAATTCTATTTCCTTGAATAATGATTCCATCTTGAGACTCAGTTCCATCGGGATAAATCAAAGAGGCTGTAATTTTATTTTTCCCAGTTAATGACTTAAAAAAAGATAAAATTTTATTATCTTTAGATGGCAAAGAAAAATTAAATTCTGGCTCCTCATCGCTTTTCCAGTCGTGTTTATTTAAAGAAAGATTTGTTATTTCTTCATCGTAATTAATTTCTAACCAGGCGCTGTCTAAATAAACTTTTTGATTCTGAGATCCAATTACTTGAAACCTTATTTTAAAATTTTGAAAATCTTGAAATGATTTAAAAACAGGCAAAGCATAAAGAAAATAACCACCATTTAAGGCATTAGAAATTTCATTTTCTAAATTAAATTCTGCTAATCTTTGCCAAGAATTTTGATAGAAATAATCGATAATTAATTTGTCTTCTTTCTCTCCCTTCCCAGCCAAAGAAAATCTCAATTGAATATTGTTGATTATTTTATCTTTAAAATCTTCGGAAAGAGAAAAATTTGATAATTCTAAAGTTTTTTCTTTTGATTCGATTACTGGATTTTCCTGGTCTAGTTCAAGAACCGATTCAGGCATTGAACTTGAAGTCGAGGTCGATTTAATTGGAATAATTGATTCGGATGATGATGGCTCTCTTTGGGAATTAATTGTTTGTTCAAGTATTGATTCAGGAATAAATTTTTGTGTTAGTCCAGAAGTTGATTCTGATGTTGATGTTATTTTAAAAGTATTTTCAGAAGCAGTTTCAATTGTGGTTGTCTCTTCTGCTCTAGCTAAACTAAATTTAAAAAAGTATTGAATTTGTTTAAAAAATCCTATTATTTTTTGAATTTTTAATTGGGCATCATTTGGTGTTTCTAAATTTTTCTTTTCATTTTCTAGAACAAAGGGATAAGCAGAATTTTTACTATTAAATTCTTTAAAACTCGCATCTTCTCCCAAATCCTGAGAAAAAACTGCTTGAAGATTTTGCCAGTCTCCTGACACTGAAGAAGGGAAAATTTTTATTTTCAAATCATCTTGTTGGGCTTTTACTAACAATTTATTTGTATTATTTGTAAAGCCAAAAAACAAAAAAATAACTATTATTCCACCATAAAAAATTTTTATATTAATTTGGAATTTTCTTCTCATTTTTTAATTAAAATATTCGCTGGAGCTGATATCTTAACTTAATTATTAATAATTTTATAAATTAATATCGAATCCTTCTTTTTATTTTTTAGGATCTGATATTTTTTATATTTTTTATAATAATACCACCTTTTAAGAAGTCTTTTCAATTTTCATTTTTATTTTATTTTTAAAAAGCCTTGGCTTTTTAATGCTATTTTGGATATTTATTGATTTTACTGTTTTTAAGTTTTTCTTTTAACAATTAAATAATTAAATGGCAATTTTTTAAAAAAGAAAGTATTATAAATAAAAGGCATAAAAAAATAATTTTTAAAATTGTGAAAAACTTTAAATTACTTCTTTTCTTAGTTATTTTTTTAATAGGATTGTTAATTTATATTTTTTATTTTCAAAAAGAAAAAGTCATTGCCCCTAGCCAGCATCCTGCTATTACTCATCCAATTAGTGGGTGCGCTAAAGAATACGAAAAACTTAATCGGAATTCTTTATTAGGATCTATAGAAAAAAAGTGCTGTGAAGGTTTAATCGAATGGCGAGCCTCCCGATCTTTTTCATATTGTCTCAAACCAACTTTTGGAGAAATAATTGTTATAGAACCTTTAACAGAAAATGTTTTTAATCCTTTTACCATCTCTGGGAAAGCAAAAGGTAATTGGTTCTTCGAGGGTGAATTCAGGGCAGAATTATATGATAATGAAGACAATCTTATTTCTTCTACTATTTTAACTGCTACTCAAGATTGGATGAAAGAAGACTTTGTTCCCTTTCAAGGAAAAATGGAATTTTCTATTGAGAAAGAAAAAATTAATCAATGGGGAAAACTAAGATTCCTTTCTAACAATCCCTCTGGTTTAATAGAAAATCAAAAAGTTTTTGAAATTCCGATAAGATTTGTTGAAAATAAATCGAAAGCTATTCTTTTATACTTTTATAACCCTAACCAAGATAAAGATTTAAATGGAAATATAAAATGTTCAAAGGAAGGATTAATACCCATAGAAAGAAATATCCCTTTTAGCTCTACACCTATTAAAGATGCTTTAAAAATCTTAATCTTGAAAGGAAAAGAAATTTTAACCGAAGAAGAAAAAAAAGAAGGAATTACTACTGAATTTCCTTTAGAGGGTTTTGATTTAAAATCAATTAATTTAAAAAATGATGGTACCTTAATATTAGAATTTAATGATCCTTTAAATAAAAGCATTGGTGGAGCTTGCCGAGTAGGGATTTTGTGGTTTCAAATAGAGGAAACTGCTAAACAATTTAAAGAAGTAAAAAAAGTTCAATTTCTTCCTGAATATCTTTTCCAACCTTAATTTTTAGGGCTCATAGTTTAGTGGCAAAACACCGCCTTCGCATGGCGGAGACGGGAGTTCGATTCTCCCTGAGTCCACTTTAAAAACCAAAACAACCAGGGCAATTTGAACACTTGTTTGAACAAGACCGAGAGTTCTTATTAACCCGATATTCCTCACATTCTTTTTGACAATCAGGACAATAAGCTATTTTTTTAAAACACTTTCCGTAAATTTTATCTTCCCAAAATATTTTTTCTCCTTCAGCTTCAAAAATTTTTTGGCAATGCGAGCAATAAAATTTCTCCATATTTTATTTTCTTTAATTTTTTAATTATTACAGCCTCTAATTAAGCTGATTTTAAATCATCGAAAAATTTGTTTTTCAAAATTTTATAATCTCTAAAATCTATTTTATCATTATACCTTTTTTTAAAAAAAATTAAAAATTTCTAATTGACAACTAAAAAAATTATAGTTAAAATAAAGTTACTTTTTAAATCTCAAAAAATATGCAAAAGAAAAGAGCTTTTTTAATTTTTTTTATTTTAATTTTCACTCTGCTTTTCAACTTTCCAAGTTTATTAAAGGGCGAAGAAATAGAGAAATCAAAAAGCGTTTTCTTATATTTTTTCTGGGGAAATGGTTGCCCTCACTGTTCTCAAGCTAAACCGTTTTTGGAGGAATTAAAAAAGAAATACCCTCCCTTAGAAATAAAAAGCTACGAAGTCTGGTATTCCAAAGAAAATGCTGATTTATTTAATAAACTATCAAAAGCCTATAACAGCCAAATAAAAGGGGTGCCAACATTTTTTATCGGAGATTTTCCTCCTATTATTGGCTATTCAGAAAATAGAAAAAGTGAAATAGAGGAAAAAGTTATTTATTGCCTTAAAAATTCTTGTCCAGATCCATTAGAAAAAATTCAAAATCCAACTTTACCAAATTCTTCCCCTACCTCTTCAACTGTTTTTTCCCCTGTTCTTTCTTCGGAAAAGCAAAAATTAGAATGTATTTATCTTTTTATTAATGATAATTGTCCTCAATGCGAAACTCTTCTGCCCTTTATTGAAAAAATAGCTCAAAAATATAATTTAGATTTAGAAATTTATAATGTTAAAGATAAAGGTAATCTAGAATTATATAATAAACTTCAACAATTTTATGGTCTTAATTACTCGGGTTTCCCCATGGTGTTTCTGGGAAATACTTATTTAGTGGGAGATGAACGAATAAAAGACAATCTAGAAAATATCATTAAAGAGTGCCTTAGAAAAAACTGTCTCTGTCCTGTCTCTGAATTAAAACAAACCCTTACTCAAATGCCCAACCCAAAAACATTTACCCCAGAAGAAAAAACAATTATTAAATTTAATCTTTTAAATAAAGAATTTAAAATTTCATCAAAAAACTCATTGCTTTTAGCGGGTTTAATTTTAGGGCTGGCTGATGGTATTAATCCTTGTACTTTTTCTGTCCTTATTTTTCTTTTAAGTTATCTTTTAGCAATTGGTTCCCCAAGAAGAGCCTTAAAAATCGGTTTTGTCTTTGTTATCGGAGTCTTTCTAGCTTATTTCTTGTTTATGTTGGGATTATTAAATCTAATTTCTATTATTAGCTTTATTCAAAAAATTAAAATAACTGTTGGAATTATAGCCTTAATTTCTGGAATACTAATGGTTAAAGATTTTTTCTTTTATGGCAAAGGGATTTCTTTAGAAATTCCAAAATTTGCCAAACCAACGCTAGAAAAATTAATGAAAAAAGGGACCCTTCCCTCTGTTTTTATTTTGTCAATTCTAGCATCTTTAGTTGATCTTCCTTGTACCTCTGGTTTACCTTTAGTTTATACTACTATCCTGGCTCAAAAAAATGTGATTTATCAATTCTATCTTTTATGGTATAACTTTTTCTTTGTTTTACCTTTAATTATTATTATTCTTTTAATCGGCTTTGCCTTCACAAAAGCCCAAAAAATAGAAAAATGGCGTTTATCTTTTAGAAGATATATGAGGCTTATTTCTGGTAGTTTACTTTTAATATTAGCTTATCTTCTCTTAAAACAAATTCTTTAAATATGAATTTTTTTGAGAAAATTTTAGGAGGAAATATTTTATACTATCCTGGCTGTCTAACTAAATTTGTTTTAAAAGATTTTCAAGAAAAATACAAAAAACTTTTAAGCAAATTAAACATTGATTTTATTGAATTGAAAGAGTTAGAGGTTTGTTGCGGATCACCTGCTTTAAAAGCCGGTTATCTTAATGATTTCAAAAAGTTAGCTGAAAAAAACTTTCACATTTTTAAAGAACATGCCGTAAAAAAAATTATTACCAATTGTCCGGCTTGTGCTTTGGTTTTTAAAACAGAATATCCGAAAGTATTAGGAGAAAAGTGGGATTTACAAATAGAACATATTACCCAAACAATCTTCTCAAAAATATCTTTAAAAGACAAAAAAATAAAGAATAAAAAAATCACTTATCATGACCCCTGCCACCTAGGAAGGCAATTGGGAATTTTTGAGGAACCAAGAGAAATTATAAAAAATTTGGGCTATGAAATAGAAGAAATGGAATTAAATAGAAAAGAGTCTTTTTGTTGTGGTGGAGGAGGAGGAGTTGTTAATAATGAACCAGAATTAGCTAAAAAAATTGCCCTTGATAGGATAAACCAAGCCAAAAAAACAAAAGCGGAATTTTTATGTACTGCTTGTTCATTATGTTATCTCCATTTAAAAGAAAATAGTCCGGATTTAGAAATTAAAGAGTTGTCTCAGCTTTTTGGGGAGTTAGATTAAAAATTTTTAATGAAAAATTTAAGACAAATAATGAATCGCAAAAAAGGGATCTCATAACATTATTATTGCGTTTGCCCTTTTATTAATAAACTTTTTATATTTGCCACAACAAAAAAGAGAAACTCAAAAAAATAACGAAGAAATAAAAAAAGTTGATAAAAAAAAGAAATTTATAATTCTGCTTTTCAGTAATCTGCTATAAAAATGCTCCTTTAATTATAATTATTTCAGCAGTTTTTGAAAGAACCACTTCTAAATATGGCGAAAGAAGAATTTGGCATGTTCATATGGAAGCTGCCCATTGTGCTCAAAATATTTACTTACAAGCTACTGCTTTAAATTTAGGAACAGTTACTATTGGTGCTTTTGATGATATAAAGATAAAACAAATAGTAGGGCTAGAAAACAATGAACAACCCTTATAGTTAATACCCTTGGTAAAATTAAAAAATAATTAAAAATTAAAATATGGAAAAAGATTTTCTTTCTGAAAAAACAAAAAAAATTTTATGGAACTTTGTTTTGGAATATAAAGTCAAAAGAGAAAGGGCTCTTTTGAAAAATAATTTAGAATATGAAAAATTTAGAGAAGAACTTTTTAAAATTAAGAAAAAATCTATAGAAAATATTGACATTTTAAAACAACAAGCCGTTAAATCTTTAAAAGAAAATGGAGTAGAGGTTATTGAGGCAAAAAACGATAAAGAGGCGAGAGAAATAATTAAAGATTTAGTCAAAGGCAAAAAGAAGATTATTAAAGCTAAAACAAATACTTTTCAGGAAATAGAAGATGATAATTTTTTAAAAGACAAAGAATTAATAGAAACAGATTTAGGAGATTTTATTTGCCAATTAATGGAAGAAAAAGAATCTCATCCGGTTTTGCCGGCTGTTCATTTAGATCCAGAAGATATTTCCAAAAAAATTAAAGAAAAATTTAAAAAAACAATTGAGCCAAAAGCAGAAAAAATTGTTGAGGCTATTCGAGAAATACTCCGAACAAAAATAAAAGAAGCAGAAGTAGGAATTAGCGGTGCTAATGTTATTACTTCTGATGGGAAAATACTCCTTTTAGAAAACGAAGGCAATCTTTCTCTTGTTTCTCGCTTTCCAGAAACTTATATAATCATCTCTGGCTTTGAAAAAATCGTTGAAAATATTGAAGAAGGATTAAAAATAGTTAAAGCTTCTGCCATTTTTGGGACAGGTCAAGATTTTCCAGTTTATGTTTCTATTATTTCTGGTCCCTCAAAAACAGCTGATATTTTAAACCAAACAATTATCGGTGCTCAGGGACCAAAAAAAGTATTTTTAATTTTACTTGATAATGGCCGAGAAAAATTAATTCAAGAAGGATTCCAAGAGCTCCTTTATTGTATTAATTGCGGAGCTTGTCTTAATTTTTGTCCTGTGTTTCATCAAATTGGGAGATATTATGGAGATAAATATTTGGGCTCCAAAGGGGTAATATTTTCAGCTTTTTCTCAAAATCTTAAAAAAGCCATTTCAGGGAATTGCTTTGCCTGCACTTTATGCTCAAATTGTTATTACCAGTGCCCAGTCAAAATCAATCTTCCTGAATTAATGAAAAAATTAAGAAACTTTTTAGAAAAGGAAAATCTTCAAACAAAAGAAAATCAAGAAATGATAGAAAAAATTAGACAATTTAATAATCCTTTTGGTAAAATTGAAGAAGGAGAAATTCCTAAAAAAATGTATTGCTGTTAATTAATTTTAAAAATATGTTTAACCTAAGTAATAAAGTAGCAATTATTACTGGTGCCCGGCGAGGCATGGGAAGAACCCATGCTCTAACACTCGCTAAAGCAGGAGCTAAAGTAGTAGTTGCTGATATCTCATTCTCGGACTGCGAAAAAGTAGTCCAAGAAATAAAAAATTTTGGAGGGGAAGCATTGCCTTTGAAATGTGATGTTAGAAATAAAAAAGAAATCGAAGAATTAATTAAAATAGTTATTAACCAATGGGGAAAAATTGATATTCTAGTCAATAATGCCGGCATTTGCCAATTTAAATCCTTTTTAGAAATTACCGAAGAAGATTGGGATCAAACAATAAATATAAATTTAAAAGGATATTTTTTAATGGCTCAAGAAGTGGCCAAAGAAATGACCAAACAAAAAAGAGGTTCAATTATTAATATCGCCTCAATAGCAATGGGACAAGTAGGCATTGGTTTTTCAAATCTTGTTCATTATTGCGCTTCAAAAGGAGGAATTGTGGCGATGACAGAAGCAATGGCTTTAGAATTAGCGCCCTATAATATCCGGGTAAATGCCATTGCTCCTGGCGCCATTGATACCCCAATGGTTGATCCTTTAAAAGTTGATCCCCAAATCCTTAAAAATACCTTAAATAGAATTCCCCTCCATCGTTTAGGAAAACCAGAAGAAGTTTCTAATTTAGTTTTATTTTTAGCCTCTGATGAATCTTCTTATATCACTGGTTCCACCTTTGTTATTGATGGAGGATGGTTATCTAGTTAGAATTGGTTATTTTATCATTAAGAAAATATTTTCATAAATTTGTCAAGAGGGAAGACTAACTTGACAAATTTATTTTTTTATGTTTTATTTTTTATATCACCTTAGAAAGGAGGTGAAAAAATGTTCTTTGAAATGATTAAAAAAGCGATAATTTTTTTATCAGTGCTGTATTTTGCTTCTGACATTTTTAATTATTTCCTTGAGAGGGTCAGGAAAATTTTAGAGGCAATAAATAATTTTCCAGATAAAGCGCTAGTAACATTTTCATTATATTTTTTGCTAGCAGTAGTATTAGCAGCAGAAATTCTAATAATTCTTTGGATCTTTATCCCAAAAATACCAAAAAGAAAAAAGGAGGGCTGAAGCCCTCCTTTTCACTTTGTTTCACGTGAAACATTGTGTGAAACAAAGTGTGAAACACTGATAAATAAAGGATTTTTGGCTTTTGGACCATAAAAGGTATTAAGTTTGTTTCACGTGAAACATTTTAAAAATGTGATTTGTTTCACGGGAAACAAACTTTATAATAATAAAAGAGGGGCTAAATATTAGCCCCTCTTCCAAGACTCTTCAAGCGCTCTTACTCCATACCAATTAACAGTAAAAATATTTTTTAGATATTTATGAGATAAAAAAGGGTATTTTTTTAAGATAATCTCTAGGATTTTTTCTGCGTCTTTTTCAGTTAATCTCTTTTTACGTAATAATCTTTTTCTTATTAGGATGGCAGCAAAATAGAAAGCTTTATACTGGCTATATCTATTCTTATCAGATTTACTGAAATAGTATGTATATGAAATTTTAGAAGAAAGATAATCACTTTTGAGTTTTACTATTTCTGTTACAATCACTTCTTTTGGCCTTCTTAACCATATCTCTAAAAACTTTTCTTTTTTCATTTCGTTATCCCCACCTCCTTTTCAATTTGTTTCACGTGAAACATTTCAAGATAATAGCTTTGTTTCACGTGAAACATTTGTACTTATTCACTTTGTTTCACGTGAAACATTGTGTGAAACAAAGTGTGAAACACTGATAAATAAAGGATTTTTAGCTTTTGGACCATAAAAGGTATTAAGTTTGTTTCACGTGAAACATTTTAAAAATGTGATTTGTTTCACGGGAAACAAAATAATTAATCATTTTTTCCCAATTTATCCACAAGTTTTTTAGCTCTCCCAGAAAAGAAAAACCCCTTGACAAAATTATTAATTTATTTTCTTTAATATTTCTCTTTGGATTTTTAAGGATTTTAAAGAACTGATTGTAGTTATAATAAAAAAATATATTTTTGTCAAGGAAAATCAACTTCTTGATTTATATAATGATTAACTTGATATTTTAAAGGTTTAAAATTTGAAATTAAAATTGCCACTAAATCAAAACGCCACTTAACCTCTTCATATCTATTTTTTAGGAAATAGCTTAAAATAGCCTTTTTAATTTTTTGCTTTTTAAAAAATGTCAAATTCTCTTCTGGTGAAATCAAGGAATTGCTTTTACTTGTTTTTACTTCGATAAAAATTAATTCTTTAGTTTTTTTATCAAAACAAATAATATCAATCTCTCCCCATTTCTGACGAAAATTTTTCTCAATTATCTGATAACCTTTCTTTTTTAAATAACGAACGGCCAATTTTTCGCCGTAGTTACCTATTTTCTTTTCCATAATTAAAAATCTATTTCTAAAACCAACGAAGTTTTAATAGCTATTCTTTTTTTAGCAATCCCGGCTGGCCAACAACTCTGTAAAATTAGAAGGGGTTTTTCTTCTTTTGGAAAAACCATCTCTGTTGTCTGGCCTCCTTCTGACCAAGGAAGAAAAATTTTTGAATCTTCTACTTCAAAAACTAATCCCTTTTTCTCCCAAATTACATAAACCTTGTCTCCTTTTTTCAATTCTCCTAAAAGAGAAAAAACGGTCTTATAATTTCCTTCTTGCCAAGGATATTGAGAAGAATGGCCAATAATAATTGAATATCCCTTTCCCGGAATATCGCTTTTGGGGAAAAGGACAACTCCTTCTTTTAGCTTTTTATAAATTAAATTTAAATCTAAATTATTAACAACAATTATTGGCGCTTTAATATCAAATTTTTCTAAAATCAGAATTTTTCGGCCTTGATATTGGGAAAAATATTTTTTTAAATTATCTTTTAAAATTTCTTTCTCTTTTTTTTCGTTTATTTGATTATCAAAATTAGAAGGGGAAATAAAAACAGGAGGAGAAACAACCTCTGTTTTTATTTCTTGAAATAAATTTTTAATCTTAAAAGAAAAAATATCAAAAATCCCTAATCCAATAAAAAGGAAAAAATTAATTAGAAAAAACCCTAAAAAAATAATCAAGAAAAATTTTAAATCTTTAAAGTTCATAGAATTTTCCTCATCTTATCATAAAAAACAAAAAATGAAAAATTGACATATTTTTATAAATGTTTTATGATTTATTATCTTCGCTCTTTAAAAATTTATTAATAAGGAGGTTTTTAAAATGTGGTGGAAGCTACTTTTAATAATCGGAGGTATATTCTTAATCTCAATAATTTATTTTACAATAAGAACCTTAATAATTATCAAAGCCCTTCATAGTTTCCATTTTCCTTTGCCCAAGATAGAATTTAATAATTCAAATAGTAATAAAAAATAAGTTAAAAACAAGGAAAAGCCCCCTTTAAAAAGGGGGCTGAAAATTTACCAATAATAAAAAACTACCTCCTCACCTGAACACGCATACTCCCAGTGGGAGCCTACGCCCCACTGGTCTACTATTTGAACCACAAAACATGAACAACACGGTAAAGCTATTTGGACTCTAGAGTAACAACTCAAAAATATTCCTGTGTTTTTCCCATTAACCCAAACGTATCCCCATATATTAGAAGCCGCGGATACTACTGTTAAGTAACATTGTTGAGGGGTAGGCTGAGGAGCAAAAGAAGGTTGTGGAAAAGGATGTTCAACCACTACGCATCCTGCTACCGACAAAGCTAAAACTAACAACAAGCCTAGTATTTTCAACTAAATCACCTCCAAATTATTAAAGTACTATCAAGATTCAAGCATAAATTTTATAATTTGTCAAGAGGGTTGATTTTTGGCTTTTTTTTTGTTAAACTTTAAAAGTTTTAAGGCGCCATCGTCTAACCCGGATAGGACACGGGGCCTTCAATCCCGGAATATGGGTTCAAATCCCATTGGCGCCGCTATCATTTTAAACTTTTTTATTTTTAAATGATTATTTCAATTTAAAATGATTATTTTAGGCATAGAAACTTCTTGCGATGAAACTTCTATTGCTTTCTTAAAAGTTCAAAATCAAAAAAAGAAAGGGAAAATAATTATTCAGCCTCTTTCCAATGTTGTTGCTAGCCAAATCAAAATTCATCGAAAATACGGAGGAGTTGTCCCAAAATTAGCCTGCCGAGCTCATGCCCAAAATATAGACATAGTTTTCAAAAAAGCTTTAGAAGAAGCATTTTCAAAAGAAAAAGATATTCAAAAAATATTTTCTCAAATTAATTTAATCACAGTCACTAATCGTCCCGGCCTAGAAATAGCTCTTTTAATTGGGGTTA
>Ga0123519_10012120_pt1 | contig 12591 bp, 10 predicted proteins | sample YelNatPaOPRAMG02_FD_87396 | JGI IMG/M metagenome (GOLD analysis project Ga0123519, IMG submission 87396) | Hot spring microbial communities from Yellowstone National Park - Yellowstone National Park OP-RAMG-02 (version 2) | ecosystem: Environmental > Aquatic > Thermal springs > Hot (42-90C) ...
CTGAGTTAATAAATGAATAAATTTTGCTTTTTTTAAAATTTTTTTACCAATTATATTCATATAAAAATCTTTTTTCATTTTTTTAAGTTTCATCATTTTATATGCTTCTTTCATAAAAGTCCCGTGAGAGGAATATATAAATTTGAGATCCATAGAAACAACAGGTATCGAATAAAAATCAAAAATACCCGCCAAATGTATTAAATCATAATTTCGATGCAATTCTTTAATTCTACTAATAAACTTTAAAGAAAAAGAAGGCATTATAAATCTTGGTAATTGCTCTTCAATATATTCAACTTCAAAAGGTAAATCTTTAATAAAAATAAGTTTTTCTTTATCATAATTTTTAGGAATTGGAGACAAAACTTTAATACTAATTCCTTTTTGAGAAAGCTTTATAAGTAATTCTTTAATAACGCTGAAAGGTCCACCAATTTCTGGATAAAAACCAACTAAGTGTAATACTTTCATATTACTCTATTCCTAAAACTTTTTTTATTCCGATAAGCATTTGCTTTGCAGCATTTTCTGGTGTATAATCTTTGATGATATTTTTTGACTCTTCTCCCATTTTCCTTATATCAACCTCTTTATTTATAAATTTTAACATAATTTTTTCAAGTTCTTTTTGATTAAATGGATCAAATCCAAAACCATTTACCCCTTCTTTTACTAAATCCCAGTAGCTTCCGCATCTTTTTGACACAATGACCGGTAAGCCACATATCATTGCCTCATTTACAACAAGCCCCCAGGTCTCTGAAATACTTGGTAAAACAAAAACATCAGACATAGTATAAAAATCTACTACTTCCTTCCAGGATTTCCCTCCAACAAAAAAGACATCGTTTTTAAGTCCTAAACTATTTACCAATTTAAATAATTCTTCTTTTTGGGGTCCATCTCCAACAATAATTAAACCCCAGTCATTAGAATTTTCGAATTTTTTAACTTCGTAAAAAGAATTTATAAGCATTTTCAAATTTTTCTCTGGACTTAACCTGCCAACATATATAAAATTAAATTTTTTATTAATTTTATAAGTAATTTTTAATTCATCTCCAAATTTAATCTTCTCCAAATAAATTTTTTCTATTATTTCATTATCTGTGGTCTGGCATCGAATAAATGTATTTTTTTCACTCATTCCTAATTTAAAAATATATTCTCTGCTTTTTATTCCATAGCAAAAAGCACCATCGCATAGTTTAATAAAAACTTTTTTAATCTGTTCTTTAAACCAAATTCTTTTGTGGTCAAACTCTGTAGAATCAAATCCTGTTATAATTTTTTTCCTTTTCATTTTTGAATAGAAAATAACAAACCAGTAAGCCCAGTCAAAATATCCCGGTACAATTACCACATCTGGATTATAAGTTTTGATTTCTCTAATTAATTTTTCTGTTCTTTCTAATAAAGAAGTTTCTTCATAACTTGTATTGAAAAGTATTTTATATGGATATTGATGAATAGATAAATCAATATCTCCTAAATTTTTTCTTCCCTTTTCATTTATAGCAATTTGTATAATTTTTAAATTAAAATTTTCCTTTTTAGTAAGTTCATACAATTTACTAAATACAACTGCCTTATAATGACTCCACGCAATGTTATGAATAAGAAGAATTTTCATATATTATCCTTTGGTATAAGTATTATATTCCAATCTTTTAATTCTACAGGGCAAATCAATTTATTGTCTTTATAATCACATTTTAAAATTTCTAATGTTTGATTTACAAAATTAATTGACTTGACTTCACTATTTTTAACCATATTCAGATTTTCAATATAAACTTGAGTATTTCTATATTGGTTAATTTTATTTGAAGTTAAATTTGTATTTTTATCCACATTAATTAAATTTATTACTAAATAATTATCAGTAAAATAAGAATTATAAACAATATCGGAAGATGTATAAACCTTAACATTATTTAAGTTTGTTTTATCTGTGAAAAATAGATTTTTATACTTATTAATAAACTTATTAAATTTTTCTACGACTGGAACCAATGGTTTAGCCCATTCAGTCCCCAAATAATTATTTACATGATATATTCCTAATCCATTAGAGACAGATATAGCAAGCAAAACAGTATAGATATGAGGATCTTGGGTATTGAAGAAGGGTTGAAAAATTATTAATGATTCTTCTTCTGACTTTAATTTTTCGTTTAACTCATTATATGTTTTGGGATATAGTGGTATTGTTTTTAATCCACTATAATTTGGGATTTCTATAACCCAAACTACATTATTTAAGTTGGATGTCTTTGGATATGTCTTTTTTTTATCTGGATAAAATCCCATATTAATAAGAACTTTAAAATCTTTTTTTCCTGCATTTTTTGCAGCAAGTTTTATTTCCTTAATAAACTCATAACATATATCATCTGGAGATAAATTTATTTTAGTCCCATCATATAATCTACCAAAAGATGCTAATTCACACTTCCAACCCAAACTATCCAAAAATATTCCATCGATATCAAGTTCTTCAATTAACTTTTCAATTTGATTAGCATAGTAAAATTTCATAGTATAAGGATTGCCTGCAGGTCCATAACTACCATAAAGAACTATTGGCGCATTATATTTGTTTAAGTTTTCTTCTTTTTTAAAATAAGGAACTGAATATTCTTTATAATTAGCTGGATATTTTATAGGTGGATAAATAGCAAACATTTTATTAAACCCATTAACATCATTCGCCCCCATTTCATCGTAATAATATACCTTTATCCCGTTTTGATGTAGGTATTTTACCAAAGTTTTTATCTTTTCTTTAGAAATAAAAATATCATAATCAACAGGAATATTTTTTTTAAGTTCTTTATTGCGAGGATGCAACCAAATATCTTTATCATTCAATAAAACCCCATAATTGGGAGCTACTTCGTAAAGTATAAAACCATTCATATCAAAATTTTTAAGTTGATTAGCAAAATTTGAAATTTTTTCATCAGATACATTTGGATTTACAAGGAGAAAAGATATATCCTTTCTTGCTATCCCTGTAGTTAATATATACGGTCTATCAAGAGTATAGCCATATTGGCTATTTATTAAACTTAATAGTAAAATTAAAGTTATTCTGATTACTACTTTAATTATGTTCATGTTCAACCTTAAGAGATATTTTAGCATTTAAAATAATCAAAATCATTATTAATGGCAATACCATTTTTCCAAATTGAAACATTATATACGAAAAAGAAAGTCCAGAACCTTGAAAAATAACAATATACCATAAAATAAATCCCAAAAGTTTAGCATTTGGATTGTTTCCAATTAAAAGATTATATATTTTTCTATAAATAATACCTATTAAAAACATAAAAAATGGTATAGCTAATAAACCAAAATTCATATAAACTTCTGTAAACGATGGTAAAGTAACATAAGTATCATAATTACTTTCTTCTATTATTCCATATTCTCTGGCAAAAGTATTGTTGAAAGCAATATCAATTAAAGGAAAGCCTTCCTTTGGCATTTTTGGCAGTCCAGCAAGGAATGAAAATAAACCGGCTAAATATGTATATCCAAATTTAAAACCATTATTGGAAGTAATAATAAATAGATTAGTGTTTAAATGGTCAAACCTGAGAAATAAATAATTTAAATTTTGAAGAATTTTGTCAGTATTATAATTTTCTATGGTGAATTTAATAACTTTAGTTATATCAGGCTTTTCTGCTGTTGTTTTTAAATATTCTCTGTAAAGATTAAAAAAAGGAAATGAAAAGAGAAACATAATTACAAAGATGAAAACAATGATTTCTCTTTTAAAAGTAATACTTTTTCTCAAATAATAAAGATAAAACAAAATAACAAGCAATACAGATGCTATTAATTCTTTTTGTGATGAATAAATACCTATGCCTATTAAAAAAACAGAACTAATAATTGCCAATATTAAGTAAAGTTTTCTACTAAAATATGAAAAGGCTATTAAGGATATTAATGGTAAAAAAGCCATATAAAAAATGCTACCACTATTTATATAAAAAATACTTAAAAAATAATTCAAACCTCCACTTTTAATATCTTCCTTTAATTCGTTTACTCCACGAAAAATAGAACCTGTTTCTATACCATTTTTCACAAAAATTAATATTAGAAAGAAATACAAAGAAAAAATAAATAAAACACTAAAATTTGACCAATTTTTATTAAAGAATGCTAATTTTTTTTTAAAGAAAGTTATCTTATTTCCTAATTGAAATCCTAAATAAAGAGATATAAGAGAAAGAATAGCCATTATTTGTGAAATTAATATATCAGAATCTTTAAACTCTTTATTTAAAATATCTAATTGATCAAAAAATTTGAAATATATAAGTAAGGGGATAACTGCAAATGGAATACTCCATAAAATAGAATAAAAAACTACAGGATTTAACAACTCTATATACTTTTTCCTATAAATATTTAGCAAAATTATAACAACCGTTATACAAAAATATAAAAAAGAGGAAACAGGTATGAGTTCACCCATTTTATATCAACCCTTTCCCAATTTTCTAAATTTTAAAAAGGTAGAAAATTTTATTTTTTCTTTTTCAGTATGAGATTTTAATATTCCATTGAAAAATACTCTAATAACATCTATAGGATATTTCAAAATAAATCCATTTTTAAAATAGTTTCTAAAATGATGAAAAATTTTATATAAATTAATGGGAATTGCATAGTATAATGGTAAAAGTCTAAAAATATTTTCTAAATCATGTTTAAACCCATAATATACAATATCATACTTTACTCTATTTTTTAGAGATATATGATGATAGACAACACATTCAGAATTATAGATTATATCCCAATTATTATCAAAGATTTTTAAAGCAAGATATGTTTCTTCGCCTTGTCTAAAATAATCAGGGAAATATCCAATTTTTTCTAAAATCTCTTTTCTAATAGCAAAACCTGCACCAATAAATAAATTTGTTTTCATCATTTTTTCTGGTTGTTTTCTCTTTGAATTTTCTTCAATAATTTTACAAGTAACAACCGCAGCATTTGGAAACTTTAGAAATGTATCAACAACTTTTATCAGACAATCTTTTTCCATTTCTGCATCATCATCAAGAGAAAATATTATCTCTCCTGATGCATTTGCTAAACCAATATTCCTTGCAGGGGGACACCCTAAATTTCTATGTGTCCTTATTATTTTAACATTTGAAAAATTATTATATTTAGTTATTAATTCTTCATATGTTCCATCTGTAGAATGGTTATCCACAATAATAATTTCTATATTTTTATATTCTTGACTTAATACACTTTCTATTGCCTTTATAACTTCTTCTTTTCTATTCCAAACAACTATTACAACAGAAATAAGAGGATTATTCATTCCAATGCCTCACAGTATATTTTAACTAACTCTTTGGCATAACTTTCTTGATCCAAAATTTTTTTTGCTCTATCCCTTAATTTATGAGAGATTTCATCCGTGTTTTCCAAATTCCATAATTTTAACATTGCATTTGCTATATCATTTTCATCATACGGATTAAAATATATTCCTAAATCTCCTAATTGATATGGCATACCACATATATTTGATGTTGCAACTGGTTTACCACAAATCATTGCTTCCCATACTGGCAAACTAACTGACTCATGTAACGAAGGCATAATGAGTCCATAACTTAAATGATATAATGAAACTAAATCTTCCAAAGGAACAAATCCAATGTATTTTATATAATCTGAAAGGTTTAGATCCTCAATTAATTCCAGCACTTCTCTCAAGTATCCACCATCCGAACCACTTAAAACAATATTTATTTTAAATCCCTTATCTATATTTAATTTTAAAGCTTTTATTAATCTAATGTGATTTTTATCTCTAATAATTGGGGATGGATAAAATAAAAATTTCTTGGGAATATTATATTTACTTATTACCTCGGGCAGTTTCGTTACATCTTTATTCAATCTATTAATAAATACTTGAGGAAGGGGAGAAGTTAAAACTCTAATTTTGATTTCTTTTATATTTAAAAATTTTTTTATATCCTCTTTTACAAAATCTACTTCAGTTAAAATTAATTTTGATTTTTTAGCTACTTTTTTAAATATTTGCTGCATAGTTTTATGAGTAAAATAGATTTTATCTGAGAATTTATATAAAAATTCTGGATAAAACAATCTTAAATCATGCATAGTTACAATAAAAGGATTATTTATAAAAAATGGTATTGAGGAACAAGAATTAAAAACAGTATAATGAATTAAATCTAACTTATTTATAATATTGTCTGGTATTTTAACAAATCCCGTTTTTTTATAGTCAAACTTAAATAATTCAGTAAAAGGTAAATACATGGGTAAAATTCTATAAAGTTTTTTAATCACAGAAAAATCTTCTACTAACATAGGTTTAATAAAAACTTTTTTCCATCTTGTATTTTCTTTAATATGTTCATAAAATGGTCTATTATTTTCTGACAAAATGAGAATATATTCATTTTCCTTATCATATTTATATAGGCTTTCAACTAATGCAAGAGAATAAGTATTAACTCCGGTTAAAGATGGTCCACTTCCAAGTGATGCTGCAAATATTCCTATTTTCATAATATTCAACTCCTTGCTAATAATTTCTTAGTTTCTTTGAAATCAACAAATTTTAAGGTAAATATAAAATAGACAATTAAAATAAAGGTTAAGATATTAACAGATATATAAATTATTACATCATTAAATACAAAATAAGAAATAAAGTTTAAAGCCAATGTTAAAACAATTAATACAACAGATTTTCCTAACATTTTCAAATATTCAAATTGAGAAAAACTTATAACCTTGTTTAATATATAAACATAAACTGGATAGGGCAAAAGTATAAAAATAAATGAAAACGCTGCGCCTTTAAGATTAAATGCTGGAATTAGAACAATAGCAAAAATAATATAAGCAATAGCACCAACAAAAGACGAAATCATATTAACTTTAGATAATCCAAGTCCATTATAGTAATAATACCCAACGCTTGAAATTGAACTAAAGAAAAAAACAAAAGAAATTATTACCAACAATGGATAAGATATTTCAGATATTTCTTTCCCTATCCATATTTTTAAAAATGGTTTTCCAAATAAGACCAAGCCAGAAAACACAATTAAGGAAAATGCTATTACATACCTTGTAGATTTGAAATAAATTTGCTTCAGTTTATTTTTATCTCCAGAAGAATTAAAAAAACTGACAGCAGGAAAGAGAAATTGAATTACAGAAGATATAAATCCATTAGCCATCTGGGATATTGTAAATGGTATTTGATAGTAAGTAACAGCCGATGTCCCAAGGAAATATGCAATTATCATTTTATCTACCCTAAAAACTATATTACCTGTTATACTATTTATGGCAGTATATATACTAAAACCAAAAATTTCCTTAAAAACATCCTTTTTAAATTTTAATGATAACTTTAAATCAGGAATTAACTTTTTGGAAAACCAGAAATAAGAGATTAATCCTAAAAATTGGAATATCACATAAAATGTAAGCATCTCAACTAAACCATAACCCGAATATAAAACTATAACACTTGAGATTACAGATAAAAACCATACAGTATTCTGTATTTTCACCGATATATCATATCTCTGAAGAGCTCGAGGAATATTTGAAAATGTTGAAGAAATAAGATTTAAAATAAAACCAAGCCCTGCTATTTTAAAAGAAGTTATTGTAAATCCAAGTTGTTCTGGCTTTACTTTAAATATTTTTTCAGCTAAAAATCCAGAAAAAGAAAAAATTACTAATCCTCCCAACAACCCCATAACTACGTTTATCATCAATGTTGTATTTATTATCTGACTTATTCTTTTGAAATCTCTTTTTGCTTCGTAATGAGATACAAACTTTATTATTCCCTGGCCAAAACCAAGATCAAGAAATGAAAGCATTCCCATAAGTGATATTGCCAAAACATATATACCATAAATATCAGTATTTAATTTGTGGACAATATATGGCGTGGTAAATAAACTAACTACAACTGGAAAAATAAAACCTATTGCATTATATTTAGCATTTCTAAAATTATTTGACATTTTTATATAAATTCTTTAATTGTTCTACAAATGTAAGAAACATCATCAAAAGTTAAATTATAACTGCTTGGTAAATTAATTCCCTTTTTATAAATCTCATAACTTACAGGATTTATAAATCCATCTTTTTTATACATTGGCATCATTGAACAAGGATAAAAAAACGGTCTTGTATCAACACCTTTATTTTTTAATTCTTTAATAAACTTTTCTCGTTTTTTTTCATCAAAATTTTCATTAACTAAACAAACCATCCAGTAAACATTTTTTGCCCACTCTTTTTCTGGATTTAGTTTTATATTTTCTAAACCTTTTAATCCTTCCCTATACCAATTAAAAATTTCCTTCTTTTTTTGAATTATTTCATTTATTCTCTCAAGTTGGGCAAGTCCTAATGCTGCTTGAATATTTGTTAATCTATAATTATATCCAATTTCTGTGTGCCAGTATCTTTTTTCTTTACTCATTGCGTGATCTCTTAAATATCTTGCTTTTTCATAAATTTTTTCATCGTTTGTTGTAATCATTCCACCTTCTCCAGTGGTAATTATTTTATTACCATAAAAACTAAAAACTCCACAATGTCCAATACTACCAACTTTTTTACCTTTATACTCTGCTCCATGAGATTCAGCACAGTCTTCAATTACATATAGATTATATTCTTTGGCGATTTTTAAAATTGGATCCATATCCACTGGATGTCCGTACAAATGAACTGGTATTATAGCCTTTGTTTTAGAAGTAATTTTTTTCTTAATATCATCTGGAGAAATGCACCAGGTTTCTTTATCAATATCAGCAAATACTGGTTTTGCTCCAGTGTATTTTACTGCGTTAGCCGTTGCAATAAATGTTAAATCTGGGACAATAACCTCATCTCCTTCTTTAATACCAAGAGAGACAAGAGCAAGATGTAATCCGGTTGTTCCATTAGAAACAGTAAGAGCATATTTTGTGCCAACAAATTTTGCAAACTCATCTTCAAATTTATTTATATATTCACCTAAGGATGATACCCAACCCGATTTCACTGCTTGCATAACATATTCTATTTCTTTTTCTGTAATTGTCGGTTCTGAAACCGGAATGAATTTAGTCATTATGCCTCCATTTGAAATCTATCTTTAATTTTTCTTGCTGGATTTCCTGATGCATAGGAGTTTTCAGGAATATCTTTATATACTAAAGAATTAGAACTTATAAAAGAATTCTTACCTATTGTCCCGCCTAATACTATACTGTTTAAAGCAATCCATACACCATCTTCAATAACAATAGGAGATAGAATATAAGATATCTTACCGCTTGCCATACAATTAGCATAGGTTATAGTTTTTAAATCATTTTCATCATAAGGATAATTTGATAAAGAATATATTTTTACACCAGCAGATGTGGTTACATTATTCCCTATATAGACTCCACCGTGAGCTTGAATAATATTGCTAATCCCTATATGTATTCCATTTCCGATCATTAACTCTCCTTCTTTATACTTAAAATTTTTATTTTTAATTCTTTTTACTACTGAATTATAATTAAATTTTACAGGTCCAGCCATTAAAATACTATACTTATCAATCCAAACATTATCACCAATACTGATATATTCCGGGCCCTGTATTATTACCCCTTCATCTATTAACACATTTTTACCACATTTTCTAAACTTTCCTCTCCAGTAATAATATCTTATTTTTCTACCGGTAGGCCCAGGAAAATAAGTTATAAAAAATTTTAATATATCATTCAACACCAACAAGGGAATTTTAAAACACTTAACTATTGACATAATATTCATAACTTCTCTTTATTCCTTCTTCCAGAGATACTTTGGGACGCCAGCCAAGTTTAAATAATCTGGATACATCTAATAATTTCCTTGGTGTCCCATCTGGCTTTGTTAAATCATGTTTTATCTCGCCATCAAAACCAACTATAACCTTTACCATCCTCGCTACATTTATAAGCGTTATATCCTCACCAGTTCCAATATTTATCAACTCGCCTATATCCTTATAATCATAATTCTCCATCAAAAATATACATGCATCTGCAAGGTCTTCTACATACAAAAACTCTCTATAAACATTACCGCTTCCCCACATAACAACATAATCCTTTGTTATACCAAGTTTCTTCAATGTCCTTGTTATATCCTTTTCATCTTTTAAATTAACTTTCCCATCAAGTCCAAATCCTAATGGATTTCTCTTTATATCTTTTACAATTTCATCAAAGTTTTTTTCCTTTAAAAGTTTTGCTAAGTGAAATTTTCTTATAAGTGCAGGCAATACATGTGCTGTTTCAAGATTATAATTATCACCTGGACCATATAAATTTGTTGGCATTACTGATATAAAGTTAGTCCCATACTGCTCATTATAGTATCTGCAGAGTTTAATTGCAGTTATCTTTGCTATGGCATAAGGTTCATTGGTTGGTTCTAAACTTCCTGTAAGAAGATACTCCTCTTTCATAGGTTGTTCCGCATATTTCGGATATATGCAGGATGAGCCCAAATTTAAAAGTTTTTTTACTCCATACCTATATGATGAGTGAATAATATTTGTTGCTATTGTTAGATTATCGTATATAAACTCCGCCTTGTAAGTGTTATTTGCAAGTATTCCTCCCACTTTTGCGGCCGCAAGGAATACATATTCAGGTTTTTCTTTTTTAAACAATTTCTCAGTTTCTAACTGTCTTCTTAAATCTAACTCTAACTTGGTTTTTGTGATTATATTTGTATATCCTTTCTTTTGCAGTTTCCTTACAATCGCAGAACCCACCAATCCCCTATGCCCAGCAACAAATATCTTTGCATCCTTCTCCATCTTACATTTCACTTTTCACCTTTACCTCATCTTTTCATAAAAAGAAAACTCATGATTTGTCCATCCGTATCCTAACTCTTTAGAGATTCTTATTCCTTCTCCCTTCGGCTTAAGTCCGTTCTGCAACATATCGTAATCTACCATTATTTTTACAAGATGCTCAAACTTTACTACTGGTTCCCAGCCAAGCTTTTTCTTTGCTTTTGTAATATCCGCTTGTAGAAACTCTACCTCTGTTGGTCTAAAGTATCTCGGGTCTATTTCTATAACTATATCTCCGGGTGAAAGGTAAGTAGTAAGATGTGGTTCAAGAGATTTTACTATGCCTTTTTCTTCTACACCTTCGCCTCTCCATTCTAATTCTATCCCTGCATAGCTAAAAGCAAGTTCAACAAACTCTTTCACAGAGTGACTATCTCCTGTACCAACAACATAATCATCTGGTTCATCTTGTTGAAGCATAAGCCACATCATCTGAACATACTCCGGAGCGTATCCCCAGTCTCTTTTTGCATAAAGATTGCCCAGATAAAGTTTTTTCTGTTTACCTGCTATCATGTTTGCCAAAGCCCTTGTTATCTTTCTTGTAACAAATGTTTCTCCTCTGCGAGGACTTTCGTGGTTAAAAAGGATGCCATTACAAGCAAAAATACCATAAGCTTCCCTATAGGTTACAGTCATCCAATAGGCATATACTTTCGCAGATGCATAAGGACTTCTTGGGTAGAATGGAGTTTGCTCATTCTGTGGTGGAGGAAATGCACCAAACATCTCAGAAGAAGAAGCTTGATAGAATTTTGTTTTGATACCACTTCTTTTTATAGCTTCAAGAAGTCTTGTTGTACTAAGTCCTGTAATCTCTCCGGTATACTCAGGCATATCAAAGGAAACTTTTACGTGAGACTGCGCTCCAAGATGGTATATCTCATCAGGCTTTATCTTCCATATTATCTCTGTAAGGATACCTGAATCTGATAAATCTCCATAATGTAAAAATAACATTGCGTTTGGATCGTGTGGGTCAATATATATATGATCTATTCTGTGTGTGTTAAAAGTAGAACTTCTGCGAATTATTCCATGAACTTTGTATCTCTTTGAAAGCAAAAATTCTGCTAAATACGAACCATCTTGACCTGTAATCCCTGTTATCAAAGCTATTTTCTCCATTACTTTTAAACCTCTACTTTTTACTGATTTTGGTCAAGGTAAATATTTAGTGAACTGCGTTTGCCTTTAATTTACCCCATCTAATTCCACCTGTCAATTTTTGTCTCTAACCTAATTTTTCAACTTGCTATATATTATACCACAATTTTATTATACCCTCTCCCCAGAAATTTGTCAAGAGATGTAAAAGCCATTGATACACAATGGATTTAAGAATTTTAAAATTCCTCTTGACAAATTTTAAAATTATATTTTTCATATTCAAAAAATTAAAACTGGTGGTCCTCTCATCCCTTTCCCTTTATATCCAAACCATTCAGCTATCTCTTTTATCTCAAATATCCCAAAGTGTGGATACGCATAGATTACTACTTCATACCAACTTATTTCATCATGCAATCGGATAAGTCCTATTCCTGCAAGTTTATCTCCTTTTTCTGTCTTAAAACAATTAATAAAGTTATATATCAAAAGTGTAAATATTATGTGAAAATAAA
>Ga0123519_10012122_pt1 | contig 12590 bp, 8 predicted proteins | sample YelNatPaOPRAMG02_FD_87396 | JGI IMG/M metagenome (GOLD analysis project Ga0123519, IMG submission 87396) | Hot spring microbial communities from Yellowstone National Park - Yellowstone National Park OP-RAMG-02 (version 2) | ecosystem: Environmental > Aquatic > Thermal springs > Hot (42-90C) ...
ACGATACATACATCCGTGACCCTTTGTTGCTGCACTTTGAACGCCGAGGCTGTACACCTAAAAAGCAACTTCGTACAAACCTCAAAGACGGGAACAGAATACGCACTTGAGTGTTCGGTTTTCATCGAACATTCATCTGCGCTCGCTTCGACTCTGGAACGCAGGACAGTCGCGTCAATGAAACAGTACTGTTCGTGGATTTGTTCAGGATGCGTTCCAAGACATCGAGCGGAGCACTGCAGGAGTTTGACGCGAATCGGCCGGTAGGCTTGGCACCTGCAAGGTCGCAGGATAGATCTCGCGTTGGTTCTTAACCAAAATACTGCACTGGGGTCCCGAGTGCGCGGGAGCTTACCTATGCGGACGACTGTCCCCAACCTGGTCATTGATCGCATTTGCGTGTCTACGCGGGCGTCTGTTCACATTCATGAGACTCACACCTTCAAATAAAGCAAATCGGAGGCCGAGTAGCCTATACGGTAGCGGCAGGCAGGCCAAATGCTGATTTGGTGAAGCTCAGCCTCAGAGTGCCCGCGCGACTGAGGCCTGTATTCGCGATCGAGCATGCGAGTCCGACATCCTGGCTAGCAAATGAGTGTCGGATAATCATGGAGGTCGGTCAAGCGAACACATTGCATTGGGCATCATCGGGGCTTATCAGATCATCATCGGGTCGCTGACGAGGGGCCCAGTTCGCCCAGCGCTAGGGGAGCGATGGCAGCACACCCCAAGAGTCGTCCGCCAACGCGCCGACTCCTGGGCTACGCTCCTCGCGAACCGCTCGCAGTGCTGTGGGCTCTATTGATTCTGTGCACTTTCGTCGCTCGCGAAAGAATCGCCGAAGTAATGATGCGGATTCGTTCGCCAACACCCCGGGAATGATCTCCGAGAAACGATGGAACGGATGCGGTGGTGCTACCGTCAATAGTGGAACATACGATTCAATAGCACCTAACCGCAGACCTGGTGCTCCATAGACCAGTCGCGTTACTCGCGCCAATTGCATGGCGCTGAGACACATAGCGCACGGCTCTAGAGTACAGTAGAGCGTCACATGATACGGAACGGGATGATCTCGACTGCCAGCGCGGTTCAGTCGCCATGATCGGAGCCGTGCCGATGCCGCCCGTAAACATTCGATCTCAGCGTGTGCTGTGGCATCACAGCACTCCTCAATACGATTCCGACCGCGTGCCAGAATCACGTCCGGTGCGTCAGTTTCTGGTCCATTTCGCACAACCAAAAGAGCACCAACTGGCACCTCATTGTTCGTGTATGCCTCCTCGGCGAGCGCAAGAGCCATACGCATGTAGTGCTCGTGCGGTTCAGCTGCAACATTTCTACGAACGGACCCTGCACTCGGCGCGGGTATGCGATACTCGAGGCTTGTGGGCGTGCTCCGAGCAAGAGCCGCACGCTTGCTGGTAAGCCGGCAGTGCGCAACCTCCACGCGTTCTCCGACTGCGTGCAGATGACCCTCTGTCTCTCGCGGCAAGTTGAGACCATCTTTTCGCTCGTTAAATTGAGGATCAGAAATGCATGAGCTAGCGCTGGGGCGGCGATTGATCGACGCCCTCTTTGGAGTCTGCCTTGTGCTGCTGCTGCTGCTGCTGCTCGTGCGCCGTCTACAAGCAAAGCTCAGCGTGCTCACGATAGAGAACGAGCACCTGTGCACTTTCGGTGACATGACACACCTTTTAGAAATCTAAGAACAATTATCGTCACTTTTCCGCGCCTAGCACACTAGCGGCTACACGGGACGTTCGCATAGACGATCGTCTTGAACGGCCACGGTCGGTCAGCGGTAAGCGCTCAGGTTGCCGCATGCGATCGTAGGCGGGCTAGGCGAGGCGCCACGGTAGCTGCCTCACGAGTCTGGGTGCGGCGTACGCTTCTTGCGTTTGTGAACCGTGAATCAACGAGACTGGTGGTGGAGCTCCATGAGCATGTGTACATCCTGCGGATACGATGATGTAGACTTAAAGAGCGCGCTCCACTGGTTGGCAGGAGAGCCCCGTAGAAGAAGTACCGGGAGAGAATGGGCGGGTACGTTTATCAGCTCCGAGCGGTATCCAGGAAAAGGTCATTGAAGCGCGGTAACGATGGAGTAACGCGACTGTCTCGATCACGGGTGTCGCTACCTGTCCTTGAGAGTCTCCGTGAATCCATAATGTTTGTACAATAGCGTGGTAGGTCCGCAGTCCATGGAAAGCTCCTGTTCATCGCGAGTAGTATCTCTTTGTTTTGCAGATGCACAGACAATCGGTTGGATGCTTCGGCTTTAGTTGCGGGAGATCTGCACCCAGGAGAGTCATTTGCGCCAGCCATGCTCCATTCGCCCACGTTCTCGTGCGGTGCGAGTGTGGTACAACCGTTGCATGAGAGCTCGCAGCGTGCCCGCAGCGGGTGCGCATTGCGAGACCTTGATCCCGCTTCCCGTCTTGGTCTTGTGAAGCGGTTCCTGTAACAGAACGTGTCATGCTTTTGCTTTTCGTAAAAGGTGATCAACAGATCGCCATCTCCCATTGACCGCAAACACGTTCCAAGCATTCCGGTTTTTGGCGCAGCATGCACATACCCCTTTCTTTCCGTATTGCTTTGCCATCTGCGTACCGCAGTACGACTGGCCTAAAGTACGAATGCAGTCCTGCTTACACTGTTCAGAAAAGAATACATATCCGACATCCAATTCGTCTTCGATCTATGCGGTGTATCGCAGAGCGATGTCGATCCCTGCTATGCCTCGCGAACTAGCATTCGATTCTACACCGCGAAATTGGAATGAAATTGAGTTGAAAGTCTAAGGATGTTCACCGTGGCGGCCGCGCGGCGCCCAAAAATCTCCGGGCACAACGTCGCGTGGAGCGTCCGCCGCCGATAGCGCCACCGCCGCTGCCACGTGTGCGGATTCGCTGCTTCTCGGGTGCGCGCCTCTGCAACGGAACCTGTTCCACTGGATGCAGTCGCGGCAGCTGCAACTGCTACGTGGACGCGTTTAGGACCGTTCTATGTGTTTCATGGTTGATTCCGCCATGATCGCCCACTGAGCATATTGGGACGAGAACGTTTGCCCCTCTCTCGTATTCTCAGTTCTGCTGGGCACAGGCAGTACTGCTTGAGCGTGTGCGGGACAGGCCCGAGCTGGGCGCTTCGAGGCGTTGAGGAGGATCTCGGTGCCAGCGAGCGCTTCACGAGGGCGTCTTGAAAAGTTTTCCCGGTCTGGTGCGTAAATCTTCATTTATGGTGGCGGTAGGCAAGTTTTTCGTGAGGAAAATCCGTAGTTTTTTTGGCGCGGTTGACCGCGCGCTCTTCTTCATTACGTGTTGGATCTCCGTGAACCCGGTACGCGAAACGAGCCTCTCTGAACAAGACGAGCTTGTCGATGGAGGAAACCTATTCCTGACTCGGCTGGAGAGCGGGCTAGAACCGAAGCTACGTCATTCTTCCGTACAGAAGATACGTGGTGATGAGGCGCTAGCTGGAGGCATCGCACCTGGGCACGATGTGTCAACCAAAGGGACATGCTCGGGGCCACATGACCTGCCCCAAAAGCCAAGTGATGCCGCGCGTTTTCCAACGTTTCGTGCTGCGCAGAAAGCGACGAAGGATGGACGGGGGCCGTCTCTCGACAAGCACCCGGTTGTGGACGGACGTTCCTCGCCAGCTGCGCACGGCGCGCGACCAAAGCATGCGCGTACCCCCACGAGAAAAGTGTGGCGCCAACATCGCTTTCGACGTGTCGACGCTGATGCTGTCGACGATGCTTATCCCAGAAACAAAGAACCGGCTGCACCGAGCGAGACATTTTCCCGTACGGACACCAAGCAATGGATCCGAGAAATCCGGGATATCTACGCGAGTCGTATTTCGTTTCCGCGGCACAAGTACGAGGTATTCCGCCCTTCGCAGCTGAATTTTGTAGTCATCACGCTTTGGGGGCTCATCTTTGTAGCGGTAGCGCTCGTGATTGCTGTCATTATTTACACGCGCGCGGTGAACTCCGATTACTTTCTTTATTCAACAACGTTTCTCTATGTGGCAACAATTGGCAGCATGACCGAATCTGCAATATCCCTTCTGCTTTACCTGTTCTTCTACGCGCGAGTCGCCCTGGTGCCGGCACGGGAACGCACACGCATCCAGTACGTCATCGCTGCGATGACGCTGGTGCTCTTCTGGCAAACTGAGCCGTTGACTGCTCTGCTCCGACTCGCTGATAAGGGTCGACTGACAACCCGTGTGCCGCGAGTAGTTGTCGCGTTCCAGTTAGTAGGCAACTCTGCGTTTTACATCGGTACCATTGGTTTCATGCTTGTTGTCTGCCACCTTTACCGAATTCGCGAAACGCTGTCTCTTAACTGGCTGATCTTCTTGGGTCCCAAACTTGTTCTCGTTTGCACACTCCTGGCGCTCAGCTTTGTACTGTTTTTCGTTGGTCGTGTGATGCCGTCACGCTTGCCGTTGCTGTCGCTCATCGCCCTAGTTCGTGCGGGACGCGCAACAGGTCTCTGGGCTCGGAAAGCACTCAGCATCGTTGCGGTGCTTACGTTGTGTGAGCTCTACGCGCTCGTTGCGGTCCTGTACGAGATCCGCCGCACCTGGCGCTGTTTGAACACAGAGCCGTACACCACGTCGCGGGCGCGACAACTCGGATTCCGGCTCTTTCTCTACACCACCGGCTTGGCGTATTTTGTTTTATGGATACTCTTAATCCTTATTGTTTCCATTTGTCCTATGAGTTTCAGTATCGCTTACTACTACATCATGCTCTCATATGATCGGCTTCCATCCTTCTACACCGACAACAGTCGAGTAGAACGCTTTCTTGCCTCTGTTTACTTCAATCCGCTCTTTTCGTCCTCTCTGTACTTTATTCTGAATTCCATCACCATCGCGATAATGATTTGCAATGTACTGATCTACTTGCCTCCGGAGACACCCGCACTGTTCGCGAAAATCGTCTGTTGCCTCGCTACGAGCCGCAAAGACGTTCTGTCTAATTATCTGTGTTGTCGCGATGAGCCGCGACCGTTCTTCCGCTGGGGTCCACGCCAAACCTCCCACGGTACCGTAGATGCACCGCCGTCGATCGCTTCGTTGCCAACTGGACAAGGCGTGACGCGCTGCGACGCATACCCGGTCTCGTGTCCGATCGAGGCTCAAGTACAGGCACCGAACATCATGGCACCGGTGGGTTCTTCAAAGCCCGTTGCCGGAACTTCATTGGATACGCTGACGACGAATGATGCCACCATGGCGAGCACCAACGAAAACCAGTTGCATCGGGCTCAAGCAGGACTCTGGAAGCCCAACGGGGATACGCCCTCGAGAGACTCTGGTACTGCGGGCGCATTAGCAACCCGTATACCCGTGTTGCGACGCTACGTGTTCTCTGTCGAGACCATGGTGGAGCAGTTCAACCTATCGTGGCTCGCCTACGTTCTAGATCCTGCAAGGTGCTCTGGGCGTTTCATCCAGTCGCAACGTTTCTGGCGCGACTCGCTTGAACTCTTCTACGACGCCGCCACCGATACGCTGGGATACATCCTGGAGGCCGACGATCGCATCGTTCTTTCGTTCCGCGGGACTCGTTCCCGCCGCAACCTCCAAACAGATATGCAGACTCGTCTGGTGCCTCTGCGCTTCCCGAACGGGGATATGGATCACGCTCTCTATCAGTACCTGCTCCGTTGCGGAAAGTACTACAATCGAAAAGATGCCCGCTGGAGTCCAGTAATGCACATCTCCGATACGGCACTGCGACTAGAGCGGTACCTTCGATTTCGCGCTCGCTCCGACCGACCGCGGGTGCACGAGGGTTTCCTTGCCAGCTACCTCACGTTGTGTGAAGCGCTTGAGCGAGCGCTGACCCAGCGCTATCAAAGGAATCCCCGGCCGGTGCTCATCTCTGGTCACTCGTTGGGCGGGGCACTCGCGAACCTCGCTGCGCTGCATCTCGCCATTCACCTGCAGCTTGGTCAAGACTCGTTGATGTTGACGACCTTTGGCTCACCACGAGTAGGCGACCTCCATTTTGCGCGACTGCTGGACTATTTGGTGCCCATTCATTTCCGTGTGACGAATGCTGCCGATGTTGTGGCACGGCTGCCGTTCACGGGCCTCGGTGGATGGTTCGCCTGCGGGGGCGCAGCGTACGCCCACGCTGGAGTCCAGGTGCTCTTGAACAAGCATGGACTGCTGCGGGTGGATCCCTCGGTCGTTGAGCTGGAGTTCCAGTTTCGAGTAGGAGCCTACATTGAGCCCCATCTCAAGCGCGGATATAAGCGCAGCATCGAAGCCTGGGCGCAACGCTCCGGGGATGACGGATGGCAACCCGACTTGTGGGTATTCCCCAAGAAGAAGAGGATGTTCGGCCTTGGAAGCGGGCCGCAAGAAGAGAACGATATTGTGCTGGATACAGGTGAAGATGAAATCAAAGAAGATGAAAGCACGAGCAAGGTTCATGAAATGATCGAAGCGGAAGCGGCACTTGAGGAGAATATGGACGTTCTCGCCAATGAAGGAGAAATTCGAAACCTTGTGCGCGGCATGACTTGGCGTGTGCTTTCTCAGGGCTGGTTGTCATCGTCATGATCACCGGGAATGCAAGCATGATCTCGAGTGCGCCTGGCTTCTTGTGGACCGCACGCTTGAACCCGGATATGCCGCCCACGATGCCTGTTCTCAGTTCGCACCTGGAGGTTGGCCTCTGCCGACATTCGGCTTGACACGCAAGCACAAGAACGAAAGGCATGCGCGCTGGTGTGAACAGTGTTACTGGCGTCCTTGACGACAACAATATTCGCTGTGCTCACCACGGGCCGTCACCGGCGCTCGCGCTCACACAGCGAACATCCTTGAGCGTGCAACGCAGCGTTGCTGTACACACACCGGCGTGCTGCGAGCAGGCGGCTGGAGACAAGTCCGCGCGTCAACGATTTCAGCAGGTCATACCTTCTAAAGCACTTGTTTGCACGCGTTTCCCAAGTGACGCATCATGCCCAGAGACTCCAGTTGTATCGGTGTTCCTTCGACAACGAGGATTGCGTTCAGATGTTAGCGAAGCGCATAGGGTCTGCTTCGGATGCGCAGCGCCGCATTCCCCCGTTTGGGGATCGCTCGAGTCCAGCGGCCTTTTCTCACATGGGACAACGCGTACTCCCCGAGTTCACGAGGCCACGCTCCACCCTAATCGCTCAACGTCGCAGTCGAGTCCCCGTTCGAGCCGGTATCCTGTATGCTTTCGCCTGTGAACGGCGACTACAGGCTGCGACTTTGATGCCGTCCGCACCAGCCAGCACGAGCAGCGACCACAAATCACTTCGCCCGACGCTGACTTGCGCCTAGCCACGAACGATATCGACGAGGCACGTGTCAGTACTGGACGGAAACCCGCAGATGACGCCTCCTGTGAGGTATGCGCCGCTTGATGACAGCGATCGCGTGGAGATGTCCTCAACGACGCTGCAACGATCGCGGTAATGCGTCGCTGCCCATTCAGCGCACACACCCCGTGATCAACGTAAAACGGCTACGCATTCGGACGATGCCTGTACATGCCAACGAACGAGACTGGTATCCTAAACGATATGTCTGGGGGAGCTTGCGCTCGTGCAAGCGTCTGACGCCGTGCTCAGCGTCTGCCAGGTGCGCCTATAACTCCATACGGCATGCGTCGCTTTCAGTGCACAAGACCGCGTCATTGTAACAACAAGCTCCAGTGCGAGTGCAGAATACATGCAGGTCCATGGATGCTCCTAGGGTTTTTGCATGGATAGATTGCCTTCGAGCGAGGCCAATTCGAGCTGCATAGACTTTGGCAACAGATCGCGCGGACGGTGCTGTTGTCGATCTAGCAGCTGCCAAGCCTCTTCGTCTGCATAGGAGACTAGGAGCTGCAGCACGGGCATTCTTGCTTCCGAACACGCGACATGGAGCACATTCTGGCCTGTTTTCTCGTTGACGTTCGAGATGCGGGCTCCGAGCTCCAGCAGCAGCTGAACTGCTTCCAGGTGCCCGGCACTCGTCGCCCGCATAAGCGCAGTGTTTCCGTAAGTATCCGTTTTTTCGAGGTCAACCGGAACACCACTCGAAAGCAACTCCCTCAAAGTGTCCAGGTTGCCCTTCGATGCCGCGAGCAGCACAGGCGTTGCGCCTGTGTGCGTCTCTGCGAGTAGCGCTGCGGATAACTGGCGACGTCCAGCCAGCGCTTGCAGCAGCGCTCGCACGACAGCTACGCCCTCGGGTCCGGAAACCGTAGAAGCGATATGAAGCGCACTCCAGCCAGCGTCGTCTTGCAGCAGAGCATCTGCCCCGTGGCTTAAAAGCAGTGGAACGAGTCTTCGTCTCAGGGCAGCGGCCCAGTGCAACGCTGTTCTACCTTCGGTGTCGCGGTCGTTGACGCTTTCCGGTGACGTTTCCAAAACGTTTTCCAGACCCTCAGTGTCGTCCCTGTTCAGCGCATCAAAGATTGCTGGCAAACCTTTCGTATTCACCCAGATCGGATTTGACATGAAAAGGTTCCGCGGGCAACGTTTATCACATCAGTTTGACCCAAGTGCCTCGCTCTCGCTACGAAACGCAGTCCCGGATGCAGCGTCGACCGTACAGAACGCGACCACTGCACTGGAAGCGCAGACGCTGCGCTTCGTGGAGTACGTCTTATAGCGCGTTTAGCTGCTGGGGTGTCCAGTGCGGGCGGACAACACACGCCTATGTCATAGACTGTGATGGAAAACTCGAAGCTGGATGATACGAACGAAGCCGTGGAAGATGAAGCGCAGAGTCCGCGAGCAGCGGTCGTTGACCCGACGCTTCAAGGAGCACTGGAGCGGCATCGCAGACTCGCCGCTGGGATGCATAGTCTGTCTGAACTCTTTCTAAAAGCACGAGTTGTGGTTCAGAGAGCGCTGGAGTCCGATGTTCTGATGAAAGAGTATCCGCAGCTGGGCGTAACCGCCACGCGGTACGACGCACCTGGACAGGCTGGAGGTGCACCTGCCGCGGCCCCAGCTGCTGTGGCTACCGCTGACGGCCTGGGTCCGACAAACGTGGTTCACGTTACGATTTCAGAACGGGAACCTGGTCCCAGCTGCACAACACCAGGTCTAACGGGAACTCCCGACCAAAACGGAGACCGTCTAAGGCACGACGCTCAGGCGGGAGCGCAGGCCCCGGTCGTGGTGTGCTCTCGGGGTATCACCTTGAACTTGGTGCTTGCTGCGCTGGAGGCACAGGAAAAGCCCCCCCTGAGCTTCGCCCTGGGGGTGCTCGGCTGGGACTTGCAGCAGACCCCTGACTTTGGAGACAAACGTAACGAGCTTGTGGACCTGCAACTCGTGTTAGCGGGTCGTCGCTGTCTCGCTGAACAGTGCGCGAAGCTGTTGCGCGGGGCTGGACTCGTTGCCGAACACACCAACGGGGATGTATGTCAAGTTGCCAGCATGCTGGAGTTGCGCATCGATCTTCCGCTAGGTAGCCTGCGTTTTACCGATGGACCGGTCATGGACTGGGAAGCATGGTGCGGGGCGCTGCCTCTGGACCGGTGTTTCCGATGGCAGTCATCGCAAACGGCTCTGCAAAGCGCGGCAACTGCTGCGAGGGAGTCAAGTCGGTCTGATCAGCAGTTGGAGCAGAGCGAGACGAGTCCGAAGGCTCCGTTGTCGCCACAGCGTTCCGCAGACGGACGCCAAGCGAAACGTGGACTCGATGAGACGCACGTCTTCCCTATGACCGATACCGCTGCACTAGCACCTGAAAAGCAGCAGCGATCAGCGCGTCGATATCGTTCCTCGCAGGGAGCCGCAAGTTCGCCACATAAATCGGCGCCGAAACAAGCTGTTGAGACCTTGCGGAAACGCGGTCGCTCGAGTGCATCACCGGTCGCAGCAGCGGATCCTAACCACGACGAAAGCACCCGATCCGCACACCAGTCAGAAGTTCCTGAACTCGTCCACAAGGCATTCCCGTCAAGCGATGAACATGCATCCTGGCGAGAAACAGCCCGAGTCTGGCTCAACGAGCTCCTGCATGACCCTACCTGGGAGCCGTTCTGGGCACCTGTATCCAAAGAGGAGGTACCTGATTATTACGAATATATTCGGAAACCCATGGATTTAACGACTATGAGGCAACGGCTCGAAAGCGGACAATATCCATCTTTGGAAAAGTTTATGGAAGATGCGAATCTAGTCTGGCGCAACGCAGTCTCTTACAACCGTCCGCGGAGCGCTGTTTGGCACACAGCGAAGCAGTTCAAAAAAGTTGTCGCAACACAGTTTGCGTCGATGAAGGAGTCTGCTTTGACGCAGACGACTCGCAAAGCGCGTTCCGCACACTCGCTAAGAACACATGCGGTGCAGCAGGGGCCACCCGGCTCAGGTGCCAGCGGAGGCATTCATCATCAGAACATGCCCCGCAAGTTTCGTGGCGATCGACACCCATCCACGGTAGAGGCGGAAGCGCCGGCTCTCAGCAGCAGCCCCGTTCATGGTGAGAGACGTCCTAGGTCTGCTCGAAAATCCTCCGCAACGCAAGCGGATCCTGAGCCAGCTGCGCCCATGGGCACAACTGCTCGCCCGGAAGCAGGTACGCGGAAGCGTTCACCGGACACATCTCGTACGGAGCGGCATACGATGGCGACGCGTCAGGATCGGCGCCTTCGCAAGCGATGAGCATTGCAGCATGACCAGTGAATGGACGCTCGAGGCCAGTCGCGTATCGCTGCGCTTTGTGTGGCGGTCCATGAAAGCATACTTTACGGCACGCTGGCGAGGAGGTATTTCACCTGACAAGTCGGAGCTCACGGCAACGCCGGGCCGTACACCTCACAGACCGTACTGGGAGGCATGGTTCACTTCGACACGCGAACGGGAATCCGTCGCTAGTGGACGCGCCTCGTAGACCGCAGCCACTGGTGCTCGCCGATAGCCAGTGGCCTTGCCGTAAAAGCCGATGTGCTCAATCGCGGTGCTCCCGTCGTCCCCGCTGAGGTTCCCCGGGAAGAACAACGTCACACGCTGAACATTCTGGAACTTTGCTGGTCGTGTTGCGTAAAGTGGTTCCACCTCTGGTCGATGGGGTCCAGCCAATTCCCAGCTCTGAGTGCACGCCATCTGCTCGACCGTTGCAAAGTCCACATCGTCTCGATTCACGTAAGCGCGCATGGTGGCGGGCCAGCGAGCCTCCTCCGCGGCTGGTCCAGTGACACCGATGTGTGTGATCTTGACCGTCACCGAAAACGGCACGACGATAATCAGCTGCTGGTCGGCAACGCTACGGCAGAGGTAGGTCTCACCTGGTCTGCGCTGGTGGTACGGAACGAGAACGCGCGAAGCAGCACCGCCGTCGTTTAGCGCCGTCACCCGGCTCAAGTCTATGTAAGGGTAGAGGTTCGACTGCTGAAGCAGTGAACGCGCTTCCTCCTCCGTCGGGGGCGGCGGAGCGTGACCATCGGTACCGTGCGTGCTGCAGCCGCACCCACTGTGTCCTTCTGCCCCGTGATGTTGGTGGAAGTGACCGTCGTCGGCCATTAGTGGACCAAAGTACCTGAAGTTATGCCGCGTACCTAACGCTTTGCATTCGCCGGCTTGAACGCAACACTGAACAGCTGTTTCAACCCTGCTCTTTTGAATGCAGGCAAGGGAAACAACCAGTCAACAAGCTAGCGTCTTCAGACTCGGTTACGCTCTCCGACACCAGCACCGACAGCTTCGCGATGCACCAGCACTTGCACCAGCACTGGCACCAGCAACGGTGTCAGCCAAGGAGGAGCTGCAGCTGCGACTGTGTCTCTCAGCATCTAGTTCTGTCTCATAGTATTTCACATTGTCTCATCGTACACCATACGCGCATGCGCGATTGCTATCGATTGCAAGCAAAGCGGCGAGTACGCCTCGCGCTCACGAAAGCGCTGCAATCGATGGAGCTCGGAACATGATTCTCGTTGGGAATGTTGACCGATAAATCGTTTGCACGGGCGCCGCAACATCGATATATGATAAAAAGGTGGCGAGTTGACGCAACGCATCTGCCGATTCTTGCTTATCCGTGTGCCGATGAATACAGCGGACGGCTCGACGAGCCCCTGACACCAGAAGTCTATCGCAGACTAAAGGCGTCCGCCGCACCCAGCTCTGCTGAACGGAAACTCATGAACAGCTTGACTGTCTCTGCAACCAACGCGAAAGCCGACTCTGCCGAGTCAACTGCTCTGGCAGGTCATTGAAGAATAATACCCGCATGCAGCTGTGCGCTCACAAGAATCGTAGCGCCCAACGTTGAAACCATCCAACGCACGCGACGCTGTACGGGATATTGGCGTAGCGCGCGCATCCCAAGTGACATATGCACTGGCGAAACGCGTGCACTTGCCATGTGTCCTTTTGGACAGCGCGTTACGTCGCAGGCTGATGGCGATCTGCAAGGCACAGACGCCACCTGACACCAGCGCATCCCAAGTGACATGTGCACTGGCGAAACGCGTGCACTAGCCATGTGTCCTTTTGGACAGCGCGTTACGTCGCAGGCTGATGGCGATCTGCAAGGCACAGACGCCACCTGACACCAGCGCATCCCGAGTGACAGGTGCA
>Ga0123519_10012125_pt1 | contig 12589 bp, 12 predicted proteins | sample YelNatPaOPRAMG02_FD_87396 | JGI IMG/M metagenome (GOLD analysis project Ga0123519, IMG submission 87396) | Hot spring microbial communities from Yellowstone National Park - Yellowstone National Park OP-RAMG-02 (version 2) | ecosystem: Environmental > Aquatic > Thermal springs > Hot (42-90C) ...
GATAAAGTCTGTATTGAGAGAAAGAGTGCAGACGATTTCGTTTCATCTATAATTAATGGTAGGATTTTCCAACAAGCAAAGGAAATGAAAGAGAATTTTGAAAAAGCCGTCATAATTATTGAGGGTAAAGACAATAATGGAAGAATAACTGAAAATGCTTTTAAAGCTGCTATCGCAACACTATTATTGAAATATGATGCGAGCATAGTTAACACAGATAACGAAAAGGAAACAGCCAGATTGATTTACTATATGGCAAAGAAAGAGCAAGAAGAATTTAACAGAATTGTTGGAATAAAAGGTAAAAAGAAACCGAAAAACATAGAAGATTTACAAGAACATTTTTTATCTGCTTTACCCAAAATATCTACTGTAATATCTAGAAGACTTTTAGAACATTTTAAGAATGTTAAAAACATTGTAAATGCTGATGAAATCGAATTGGCTAAAGTTAAAGGTATTGGAAAAAACAATGCTAAAAGGCTATATGAAATATTTAACAAGAAAAGAGGTTGATTGATGAAAAGACCAGTAATAGTTGGTTTTGATCCAGGAGCAACTATAGGTTTGGCTGTAATAAATACTGATGGAGAATTGCTGTTTTTAACTAGCAAAACAGGCGCTAAAAGGGGGGAAATAATAAACATAATAGCAGAATATGGTGATCCATTAATAATAGCTTCTGACAGAAGACCTTTACCCAAGAATGTAGAGAGATTAGCCAAGTCTATGAATGCTAAAACTTACTACCCCTTTGAATCACTATCAACTATTGAAAAATCACAATTGATTAAAAAGTATGGTATAAAAACTAAGAACAATCACGAAAGAGACGCTTTAGCGGCTGCCTTGAAAGCTTATAAATCATATTCAAGCATCTTTAGAAAAACTAAAAATACTCTTGGTTCACTTGGATTGATTGAAATTTATCCTCATGTAATAAGCAAATTGATTTTCCAAGAAGTTGAAAACATAAATGAAGCTATAGACGAAGTTTTGAACAATAAGTTAGAAAGGGTTGTAACTGAAGAACCAAAGCAAACACTAAAAACAGATGAAAATTTACTGAAAAAAATAGAAGAGCTTAAAGAGATGTTGAAAAACAAAGAAAAGGATATATTAATAATTCAAAAATTCAATGAGCGTTTGAAAAAAGAGAAAGCTGAAATGGAATCTAAATTGTTGGAGCTAGAAAAAAAGAGTTTTGATAAAAGCGAGGAGCGTATAGCAGATATTTCTAGTAAAGACGAAATAATAAAAAAATTAAAACTTTTTAGACGGTTAGAAAAAAGTGGTTTTTTGCCTTTAATAGAGATGAAGAGAGCTAATATTAATTTCATATGCTCCTTAAACAACTATCTTGATCTTAAAGATAGAGTTGTGCTTTTGGAGAGTGGCGATGATTTGCAATTGCTAAACGGATATGAAATAAGAGCTGCTATAGTTAAAGAAAGAATAAATGAAGAAATCTTGAAAACTGTGGATTTCCCAATAATTAGTGAAAGGAATGTTTCTATTAAAATAGTTGAAGGCTACAAAGTGATTGAAGAAAAAGAGTTTGAAGATGTAGTAAAAAATGCGAAGAAGATAGGTTTGATAAAATGGTTGGAAGAATACAAAAAGAGAAAGCATTAATTGAAACTTTGATTTTTTTTCTGAAATTGAATTTGCTTCTTTTGCCTTTTTACGCAATAATTTATTTTGACTTATCTTATGTTCCATTACAAATAGGATTTGCAGCAGTTGTTAATTTTATAATAAAATTGTTTGGTTTACAGATAGAGAGAATGGATTATTTTCTTTTTTTAGGCGAAAAAAAATTTCCGATAGATATATCTTTTGACTGTATAGGATGGAAATCTTGCTACTCTTTGCTAGCGTTAGTGATAGCAAGTCCTGGAAAATCTAAAAATAAAATAAATTTTCTATTAAAATGGATACCTATACTTTTTGTAATTAATTTAATGAGAATAATAATTGTAATTCTTTTTGGCTTTGCTTTCAGTTTCAGTTTTATGGAAATGATACATACATATGTTTTTCAACCGCTAATGATATTTATTATTATTTTTGTATGGACAATTTTTCTTAAATCTTATAAAACTAAATTTAAACTTTTGGGTTGACAACAAGTATCTCTTTTTCAAATGAATATGGAAAGTCTTTGTAAACAATCAACCTATAGGGTTTATCTTTAGGTGGCTTTACACGTTTTGCTTTGATGTCAATCTGCAAATAGCATGGAAGTTTTCCTATGGCTGTTAGCACTCTATTGTAGGTTTCAAAAGCCATAATATGTTCGTTTATTTTGTTTCTATCCACATCGTCCAGTATTAAAAAGGCTACTGCAATTGCTGTTGAGAGAAGAATGCCTGTAATTTTTCCTGTGACTGTCTTTTCTATGCTAAGAAAAAGAGTTAGTATAACTATACCGCCAAGTAGCACAAGAAGTGTCCAATAGAAGTTGTTTAAAGCGCTTTTTGACACAATTGATATTTCTTGTCTGATTTGAGAAAGAGATATTTCTGAATTAAAACAATAATTTATCGCTGATTTAGTTCTATCGTTTTTGGGATCAATTTTCTTTGATTCTAAGACATCGAAAATATCTGAAAATTCTTTTTCTGTGTTTTCAACATAATTTTCAAGCTCCCAATCAAATCTCGCAATAATGTATTTGTCAATTAAATTTGCAACTTCTTCTTTTAATTCTCTATTAACAATAGAAATAAAATCATGAAATGCGATCAAAATGCCACATTCGCTAGCTACAAGTGTTTTTAAACGGGATAAGTTAGATAGCGCACTTGATAGGAAAAATCCAAAAATTATTGAAAAGAAAACTGTGCTTGCTGTGAATATATCCCAAATTGGAACTCTAATATCTAAACTAAGGTAAATAAATGTGAAAACAGCAAATACAATTAATGTTTTCTGCCAAGATTTGTACCCTAAGTATGCTCTATAATTGTAGACGGGTTTTCTCTTCATTTAATAATATATGTAAATTTCTTGTTATTAAACATGTATTTATGACGAATTATTCTGAAGCTTTAATCCAAAAATAAGATAAACTATTAAAAATTAAGCATGATTTCTAGTCAACAAATAACAGAATTTACAAAAATTTTCTATAAAAGGCAGTAAAAAAGAGAAAATTTATAGAAGAAGAAATCAAATTAATATAAGGTGTGTCTTTGCCTAAAAACGACTCTGAGATGGAAAGGCTTGAGCTAGAAAAGAAAATTGTCGAAGCAAAGCTGGATTTAGAAAAGCTTAAAAAGACGTTTGATAGCACATGGAGTATAGTTCCAAAACTGACTGAAAGAATAGAGGAAAACGACTTAAGTCTGGATGTAATCACTTTAGGGTTAACCGATATAAAGAATGAAATATCTTCCCTTTCATCTAGAATAAAGCAGCTGGAGAAAAGTAGCGAAAAAAGATCTAAAGATTATGAAGAAAGGTTGCAAAAAATAAAAATGGATATAACATCTTTGCTCACATCTTTAGAAGAATCTAAGCTAACGCAGCAAAACTTGATGGAAGATGTAGAAAACAAAATGAAATCTGAAATTGCTACATTGAGAGAGATTATCAACAGAGCTACGTCTCAAGTTGACTTGATGCAAAAAAACTTTGATAGCCTTGCTGGAAATGTTAGAGCTTTGCAAAAAACAGTGGAAATGACTGATAATTCTGCTTTACTTTCGCAAATAGATGCTCTTAACTTGAAAATCGTCAATTTGTCAGTTGCCTTAGAGCAGTTAAAGACAACCATACCAGATAATTCTGGATTAAGTAGAGATGTTGGTGTAATCACAAATAGAATACAGAATCTGCAAACAAACATAATGGCTATAAAAGATGAAATGTCAGAAAAGGAAAAAAGAATAATATTGAATGAAGTTGAATTGGAAAAAATGAAAAATTCTTATAGCAAGTCAATAGAAGAGCTTGAAAAAAAGTTGAAAAACTTTGAAGAAAATTTTGTAAAGGCTAGCAACATAGATTTATTAGCTAACTTTAGCGCTGAAGCTAAAAGGAAAGTTAATCAAATTGAAAATGCTAAGACAGAAATAGAGAAAATGCAAAAAAGCGTTGAAGCTATGTTCTATGATTTTAATAAACGCATTCTAGACATATCGTCACTGAGACCAGATTTGGAGAGATTGAAAAAGTTAGTTTTTGATATTATAAAGAGAATGGAAAAGCCAGATAAAAAGGAAGGAGCTGAAAAATATATTGAAAAATTGAATAAGAGACTAGAAGAAGCTAAAGGCATTACTAAACTACCTGATAAAACGGTTCTTGATATTTTAGAAAGATTAAAAATATTAGAAGAAAGGATATCGCTTTTGGAAATGAAAGAAAAAAGCAATGATGAGGTGCCGATAATTTTGGAATGATTGTATGCCAGAATATAAACTGGTTCCAAAGGAAGGTGAATTTGAGCGAATGATTGCTGCTGTTGTTTCTGGGTCATATCGACAGCCTGTCACAATAACGAATTATAATACACCTGGTGGTGTGCCCACTTTTTATGTTAAAACAAAAAAACCATTACCTCCGCAAGTTTTATTAAACATGAGACGTCACGGTATAGTTATAGAAGAATAATTTTGAAATTCTATTTTATTATTTTCAAATACAATTTTTTTGATATGAGTAACTATGTACTAATGATTTGTGAAAAGCCGCAAGCTGCTTTAAAAATAGCAACCGCATTAGCAGAAAGCAATATCATCAAAAAAACAGCTTATGGAAGCTATTGGTTTGAATTTGAAAGAAAAGGAATAAAGCACGCTTGTGTCCCAGCTGTCGGTCATCTCTTTGTTTTAGACGCTGATAGCAAAGGTTGGGAATATCCTATATTTGACATGAAATGGGTCCCAACATTTAACAGAAAAGAAGGTGGTTATGCTAAAAGTTATTTTAAAAACTTGGAAAACATGGCAAAAAAAGCTAGTGATTTTATAGTTTGTTGTGATTATGATACAGAGGGTGATGTCATAGGCTACAATATTCTTCGTTTTATTTGCAAAAAGAATGACGCTAAAAGAATGAAATTTTCAACGCTAACAAAAACTGACATAATAGAAGCTTACGAAAATATGATGAATCACTTAGACTTTGGTCAAGTTGAAGCCGGGTTGACCAGACACTATTTAGATTTTATTTGGGGCATCAACACCACAAGAGCTTTGACATTAGCGCTGAAGAGAGCGATGAAAAAGGGATTTACTGTAGTTTCAACAGGTCGCGTTCAAGGCCCCACTTTAGCTTTATTGACTCAAAGAGAAAGAGAAATAAAAAATTTCAAATCAGAACCATACTGGGAGTTGGGATTACACGCATTATTTAACAAATCATTAATCGCCGCTTTTTATGAAAAGGGAAAAATATGGGAAAAAGAAGAAGCTCAAAAAATATATAATAACGCTAAAGGAAAAGATGCAATTGTTAAAGATGTAGAAAAGAAAAAGCAGCAACTCATGCCACCTGTGCCTTTTGATACTATAACCTTACAGACAGAAAGCTATCGTTGCTTTGGCTATTCACCTGCCCAAACATTAAGTATAGCCGAATCCTTATACACTCAAGGTTTTATTTCTTATCCCAGAACCAGCAGTCAACAATTACCTGAAAAAATTGGGTACAAAAATATTTTGCAAAACTTGTCAAAAATTTTCAAAGAAGCTGAATTGGTGTTAGAAAAAAAAGAATTAAAGCCGATGCAAGGGAAAAAAACGGATCCAGCGCATCCAGCCATTTATCCAACATCACAAATACCGATTTTAGATAAACTAAACAGTCATCAGAAACGTGTCTATGAACTTATAGCTAGAAGATTTATGTCTACATTTGGCGATCCTGCGTTCAGAGAGTCAACTAAAATAAAGCTAGATGTTAATAACTACATATTTATTTCAACTGGATTGAAAACAATTAGCAAAGGTTGGCTACAACTATACGGAAAATTTGCACTTGTAAAAGAGATTATGTTGCCTGAAGTTAAAGTTGGAGATAAACTCGAAGTAAAAGATTTGGTTCTACTGGAAAAAGAAACTCAACCACCTGACAGATATTCCCAAGCATCTATACTAAAAGAGATGGAAAAAAGAGGTTTGGGGACAAAAGCTACTCGTTCACAAATCCTGCAAACTTTATATGAAAGAGGATATATTTTCGATAAAAGTATTAAAGTTACAGATTTTGGTCAAAAGGTTATAGAAACTCTAGAAAAATACTGTCCTAAAATAATCAGTGAAGAATTGACAAGAAAATTTGAAGAAGAAATGGAAGCTGTAGCTGAAAATAAGAAAAAAAGAGAGGATGTGGTTAAAGAAGCTGAAGTAGTGCTAAAAGAAATATTAGCTGAATTTAAAGTAAATGAGGATAAAATTGGCAACGAACTAGCAAAATCTTATCTATTCACTAGGAAAAATATGAAAATTATAGGGAAATGTCCTAAATGTAGCAAAGATTTGATTATCATAACATCAAAAGCAAAAAAGAGATTTATTGGCTGTAGCGGATATAAGGAAGGGTGTGAATTTTCCTTTCCTTTGCCCAAATCCGGAAATATAACAAAAACAGACAAGAAATGTGAAAAATGTGGCTATCCTTTAATTATGGTTCGTTTCAAGAGAAAACCGTTATTTTCTTGTATTAACATAAATTGCGAAACTAATAAAAATTGGTTTAAGGGCAATTAAATTCTGCTGCTCCACTCACATTTGTGTTATGGCAAGTTATATCGTTTCCGCTAAAGGTATAATAAGTTTTTGATGTGTTTTCTGCTTTAAAATTCAAACAGCACCAATCTCTAACATAATCATTTATGTAATTTGATTTTAGCTGATCAAAATTTGATTGCAAATTGTTCTTTTCACTTTTAACTGAAGATAAATCGTCTTTACATTCATTATATTTATTAATAGCATCATCATAATCTGCTTGGCACGTATTCAAATCGTTTTTACACTCAGAAAGATTGTCGCCTAAAATATCTATTTCTGTTCTGCATGAGCTTAAAGTGGAAACTTTAGTTTGAAGGTTGGTGTTACACGTTTCCAAGTCTGAGCTGAACTGATCTCTTGTTTTTATACAGTTATCATAATTCATTTGTAAGTTTGTCATATTGGTTTCTAAACTCTTAACATAATTTCCGGTTTTAATAGAATAGCCTGTTAAACCGACTATTAAAATTAGTAAAAGAGTTACAAGAACCCATATATTCATTACTTTCGAAATCGGATTGGTATGTCTATAGCTGTACCAGTAGTTTTTCCATTGGGCAATCATTAACATCACAATATTGTTTTTGTGCTTAAATAGCTTATTTGTTTTCTGTCTTGAAGCTTAGCTTCAATTCTGGTATTTTTGGTGGGGTGTCCATTATTTCCATTGCTGACTCTACTGCTTTCAAACCTCTTAGTGTCAAAACATAAGAATTGCCTTTTTTTGAAATAAATCCGTTTTCCAAAAGGCAATTTATGTGCTTGTAAACTTCGCTGCTTCCTATTGGTATCCCCATTCTCTCGAACCACTTTGTTATCATTGTATATCCCATTGGTTCATTCTGCAATATGAATAGCAACAATAGTCTCTTCCCTGATGCAAATGTCTGACTTACATCAAAAATGTCTTGGATTGTTTTTTCGTTCATAGTGATTACTTTTTGGTAAGTAAGATTTATATTCTTTTAATAGTAAAGAATTTAAAACATTCTACTTATTTTATTGTTTTTCTAAAGAAAATAATTTTCGGTTTTAATTATTTTTAGAAAAACTTATTTATATTTTTCTTTAAGATGATTTTCTATAGAAAGTTTTTAGGCGATATGGATTTTGTTGAAATTATTTAATATTAAATAATTTCGAGCTGAAAATCAGAAAGGGGGTTATTTCTTCAAAAAATAATAATAAAGACCCCCTAAAACAATTAAAACAATTATGTAATTTATTATTGTACCTCCTGTTAAATGTGCCCAAAAAACTTTAAAACCTAAGATTCCAGTATTTTCACTTAAAAATTGGGCTGGTATTAATACTACTATATGGACTACTGCAACAATTGCTAATAGCATTACTAGCGCACTCAAGTATTTGTTTTTTGTCATTTTTTCATAAAATATTATTTGTTTCCCGCCCTTTTATAATTTAAAAATTGCTCCAAAATTTTTGGATCAAACCTTCTTGAAGTTTCTGAATGTGTATTCATTTCTTCAATCGCCGATTCCAAATCTAATGCACCACGATATGCTCTTTTTTCTGTTAATGCAGCATAATGATCTACTATAGTTAATGCTCTAGCATATTCAGATATATTTTTTCCACTTTTGCAATTAGGATAACCACTACCATCAAAATATTCATGATGGTCTCCAACAATTTCGATTAATTTTCCAATTAAATCTTCATTTAATGAAGCTAAACATCTCAATAATACAACACCATATGCAACATGTTTCTTCATCTCATCTCTTTCTCTTTCTGTCAATTCACCGTTTTTATTAGCAAGCCCTATCATCGCTATTTTACCGATGTCATGCGATAATCCTGCAAGTTTAAGCACTTCCATTTCTTTCCAGTTTTGATATTCAGCGAAACTAGTTAAAATTTCTGCCACTCTTCTAGAATGCTGTTCTGTGTGTTCACTATACAACCTTAACAAACTTAGTAGAAACTCTATTGCTGATTCGACATCTTGATATTGCCAATGAGCGTACAGTCCAAGAGCTTTAATTGCTGTATAATTTCCAAAATTTTGTAAAATTTTAAAAATTCCATATATAGTTCGCAGCCTCAATCCTTCAGAAAATCGCATTTCTAATAAAAAGCATTTAATTTTTAAATTCTTTCGACTAATTTCTATTATGGTAGAAAATAAAATGCTATTGATTGGTGATAAATATTTAAAATTAACATTTCAATATTTGATAGTTAAATAACGAGGTTTTAACAAATGGCTATAAGAACTGAAGCTCCAAAACAAAGCAAAACTAAAAAAATAGATGAAGAGTTGAAACAACTCCTTGAAACAAAATTCAATAGAATAAAGATAATAGGATGTGGTGGAGCAGGAAACAATACTATTACTAGATTGATGGATGCGGGTGTGAGTGGAGCAGATACTGTTATAATAAACACAGATGCACAAGACTTGCTATATTCTGATGCTAACACAAAACTTTTAATAGGAAAAAATTTGACCAAGGGTTTAGGTGCCGGTGGAGATCCAAACATTGGAATGGAAGCTGCAAAGGAAAGTAGAGAGGATATAAGAAAAATACTTGAAGGAACAGATATGGTATTTATAACATGTGGTTTGGGCGGTGGAACAGGTACTGGTTCAGCACCTGTAGTAGCTGAAATTGCCAGATCTATGAACATTCTTTCAGTCGGAATTGTCACATTACCTTTTAGCATGGAAGGACAAGTTAGAATGAGAAACGCTTTGCAAGGATTGAAGGCATTAAGAAACTATGTCGATACTTTAGTCATAATACCTAATGACAAACTTCTAGAAGTGTTGCCAGATGTTTCTATGCACAAAGCTTTCAAAATGCTTGACGAAATACTAGTTAATGCTGTTAAAGGAACCGTAGAATTAATAACAAAGCCTGGTCTGGTAAATTTAGATTTTGCTGATGTTAAAGCAGTAATGAGGAATGGTGGATTAGCAATGATAGGGTTGGGTGAAAGCAGTTCAGAATCAAGAGCTTTAGAATCTGTTACAAAAGCTTTAAACGATCCTTTCTTACCAGTTGACATAGAAGGTGCTACAGGAGCTTTGATCAGTATAGTAGGCGGTCCTAGTATAACTTTGAGTGAAGCCAACGAAATAGTTCGCGTTGTATCTGAAAAACTAGAAGAGGATGCAAAAATAATATGGGGTGCTAAGTTGGAAGAGCACATGAAAGAGAAAATAAGAACAATGGTTATAATAACAGGTGTTAAAGAAAAAGAAGTTTACGGACAAATAAGCATGGTTCAAGCTCTGAGCAAAACAGAAAGATTAGAACAAATATTGGATATAAAATTTGTCTAATTTCTATTATTAAAATATCGTCTTAAATCATTTATACATTCAGAACAATAAACTATACCCGTTCTTCGTCTTTCTTCCGCAAATTTAATCCAATCATTAACATAATATCCTTGTCTCATAGCACATCCTCTATTAGTGCAATGACGGTGAGAACATCTACAAGCTCTGTGTTCATTAGGCGAACAAAAAACATGTCCAAATTCATGATATACTAACTGTTTTAAGAGTTCCAAATATAATTTGAATTTTTCAAATTCTCTTAAGGAAATAATTGCTCCCACTCCACGTAATGCACAGCCAAACAAATTGGGTTTCATAGGATATCTTGTTAGTATCAAACTATAATGAGATTGTTCTTGTCTATTCAAGTTTCTTAATACTATTTCAGGATATAAAACCTCTGGTCCTATCAACACAGTTGAACATTTTTCGATAGGAAGTTGTACTCCAACTATATTTAAAATATCCTTTAAAGCTTGGAGTGCTGCTTCTGTTTCCGGCGGTTTTATCTCTGTTGTTTGAAACAAAAGAATGGGAATAAAAGGGTTGAACGGTTCTATAGTTATTGGTTGTCTCATATAATATTAAGATCCTTGTAGTAAATTTAAATTTTAAATAAATTTCTTAACCAATTTATAATTCCTTTGAACGGTTCTCTTACAAGCGTTTTTGAAATTGGAGTTGTTGCCCCCGTCACAAAATTTCCACAAGGATAATTATTATTTATGTAATTACACATTTCACTTGCTGCTACAATTGTATCGTGATCAAAACAACAGGACCCGTTTTCCTTACAGCTAATCATTTGTTCAGCCAAGTGAATAAAGTCTCTTATTTTCATATTTTGACCTTGGAAATTGATTATTAAATCACCAAGACCAGGGGGTGTGACACCCGCATCAGAATAAAGCAAATTAAGTTTAGCTGCAACCAAGTTATCTATAAATTGCCCTGTGTGAACATCACCTATTGGATTTATCCAATTTTGATCATAATCGAAGCATCTAGGTGAACCTTCTGAAGGAGAGGGTAAAAAGTCAGCTACATGTCGACCATAATAAGGAGAGGGTGCTACAGTAAATGTTACTGTATAACCACCACTGACAGTGCTGTTTCCTACTACAAAACTATGAGGCGACTCTGAGAAAACTTGGTTCCAATAACAGTCTCTCAAGCAACCTGGATGGTCTGTCTGGCTACATGGGTTAGAATTAGGGCAATCTGTACCCCAACCACCTGGTGTATATGTACAATAACCTAATGTCGTGGTTGTTGTTGGTGGTGTAGTTACAGTCGTGGTTGTTGTGACAAAAGTTGTCGTGGTTGTTTTTGTTGTAGTAACAGTACTTGTAACAGGTATAGGTATCGTGGTTGTTATAACTGGTGGTGTTGTTGGTGTTTTACATATCACTTTAGTTATGGTATCACAGTTTTGAACAGGTGTGTTTATTTCACCAGTAATTCCTATATTTCTATCTGGACCATATGGATATTGCACCGAACTATAGATAGAATAAAACACATTTGGTTCAATATCAAAAGTAGGATAGAAATGATTGCAATAAATAAAGTTGCCACAATTTATTGTTCCATCATATATATTTTGCACCTCTAAATATGGTGGGTTTTTTGGAATTGAAACACGTGAATATGAATTTGGTAAGAATGTCCAATATACAGTTCCGTTTATCACATATTGAGGACAATAACCAACTTTAATAAAGGCACATTTTGGATAACCGTGACATTTTATATCACTTCTTTTAATTCCACCCAATGTTCCAAAACATACATTGTAATTTGATGGTACTTGACTAGGATTTTCCCAATTATATCCGTCTTTCACAAAAAGTACTCTTACCACAGCTTGATCTAATTCATCTTCGTTCCAATATTGCATCATATTGAAAGGTCCGTTGCTACAAGATCTTCCTAGTTCACCGTTCTCGTCACATATATAAATCCACTTGCCGTTACTGTAAGCTTCAATCTTAAACTTTGCTGTATTTGATGGATCAAAATCATAATTAAAATCAACTTGAGTCAAATATTCGTAAGAAGGTACTAAATTGTTCCAAACGATATACATTACTCTTGTCGCTTTATGACCTGGTTGTCCATAACAATCAACATCAACATTTATGTTTACTTGTGTATTACAATTACGCAAATTCTGAGTTATGGGGTTTCCTAAATCGTCGTTACAAACAACCGTATATTGAGGATTGCTATAACAGTCATACATAAAACCTGAAGTTACATCTTTTTGTAAATCGTGAATCTCGTTTGGACAACTACATTGAGCTGTGATTGATGTTTGACAAAAGATTGTCGTTGATGTGGTTGTTCTAGTGGTTGTCCGTGTTGTCGTGGTTGATTTGGTTGTCGTTGATGTGGTTGTTCTAGTGGTTGTCCGTGTTGTCGTGGTTGATTTGGTTGTCGTTGATGTGGTTGTTCTAGTGGTTGTCCGTGTTGTCGTGGTTGTTATTTCTGGACAACAAAAATCCCAATATGGATTATTGCAAGAGTCGCA
>Ga0123519_10012130_pt1 | contig 12587 bp, 8 predicted proteins | sample YelNatPaOPRAMG02_FD_87396 | JGI IMG/M metagenome (GOLD analysis project Ga0123519, IMG submission 87396) | Hot spring microbial communities from Yellowstone National Park - Yellowstone National Park OP-RAMG-02 (version 2) | ecosystem: Environmental > Aquatic > Thermal springs > Hot (42-90C) ...
CATCGGGCATTCGCGTAACGGTCATGGAAGGGCCCAATATCATACCGATCCAATTGTCTTCCCGGTAACCACGTAGGACACGGCCGAAGGAAGGGCGCGGTTCAAAGGCATCGGGGACGACGCGCCAAACACGGCGGTGTCTGACACGCAGTCTTTTCTGGCTGCGGGCTTGTCATATAACCGTACATTTGTTCGATCTTCGCCGGCCACAGGAACCGCGGCTCCACATCCGGCGGGGGCAGCACATGGGAGGAGGAACACAGCGATTGGGTCCGCGAGTCCAGATCCGGCACGGCCAGCGTGCCTTGAAAGGGAACGACACGCGCCAACGCCTCTGGACCCCCTTCGGGTACATTGCCCGCCATGTCCGGGTGCCGCCACGCGGGATGCATCCACCATCTCAGGATTCCGGCGGCCAGGGCCGCCAGGGCGAGCGTCAAAGCGATCGGGCACCGCTTGCGGGCAGCGGTCACTGGGCGACAGGCCCCCGGAGATTGACGGCCGGCAAATCGGACATCGTCCCGCCAGGCTGTATGGGGACCGAGGTTTCCGTTCGCCCGGGCGGCGATTGGCGGGCCTGGCCCCGGGCAGGCCCTGGGTCCGGCCATTCCTCCAGGCGCATCAAGAGTTTGCCCGCCACCGCGTGGTCGCCGCACTTGCGGGCGTACTCCGCCATGCGCTGGAGGACCGAGCGAGGGACGCGATCCACGCGTTCCAACCGCAAGACATCACGCCGCAGGGCCTTGCCTTCGGCAGCCAGCTCTTCCAGCGTCTTGACCTCCTCCATACGGCGAAAGCGGCGCCTCACGCCGGCCAACTGATGCCGGCTGACGAAATCATAGCAGTTCAGCGCCAGGGCGTTGCGGTAGGCGGTTTCGGCCTCGGCCAGTTCGCCCCGGGCCGCATGCAGCCAGCCCTGGTAGCGCCAAAAGCGGTGGTCGCCGGCCGCCTCCGCCGGAGCCGATGCCAGGAGGCGTGCCACCTCTTCCACCTCGCCGGCCGAGACGGCCCGCTCCGTCACATAAGCCAAAAGTTCCAGATTCCGGGGGAACCGTGCGCGGTATTGGGCGATGATCTGGCGGTGGTACGGAGTGCCATCGGGGCCGGGCGGGCCGTCGCGCGGGTCCACCGTATCGTCCAAGCCACGCGCTACAATCCGCGAAATCGCCCGCGCCACCAGGAACAGCTCTTCCTCGGGGTTGCCCAAAAACCATTTGGTGTTCTCGTCATACTGATTGGCGAAGGACAGCCATTCCTGTCCCATGAGATACACGTAGGTTTCGGGCAGATCGCAATCGTAATGGATGGCCTCGCGGGCATGATGCACCATCTTGCGCCGCTGGAGCGTGTAGGCGTAAAAATAGATAAGCCGCCGCCGCGCCTCGACCTGGTGCGGGTCGAGGCGAAGCACCCTTTCCAGAATCTCGGCGGCTTCGAGTGGGCGGTTCATCGGCCCGAACAACAAAGTGGAACACTGCACCAGGGCCGCTGGCGTCAACGCATCACTATCGGGAAGGGTACGCAGCAGTTCCACCGCCCGCTCGAGGTCGCCCTGCTGATAGGCGGCATCGGCCAGATAGATTCGCGGGGCGGCTTTGCCGGGCTGCCACCACTGCCAGCGCCGGGCGGCCTCGACGACGCGGTCCCACTGCTGAGCCTCGGCAGCGGCCCGGCATTGCTCGGCCAATGCCCGGACCCGGCCGGCCCACAGCGCCGCCCCGACACCTCCCACCACGCAAAGCCCCGCAAGAACCGCTAGCGCCCAAAGCCAAGTCCGCCGGCGGGCCGATTCCGGTGCGTCGGCGGCAACGGGCTCCCCCCATCGGTCGATAAGCGGATGCGCTTCGCTTTGCATGCCGGCGATGCAATGTCCTGCGTTTAGGTTCCCATTCTTAGTGTATCCACCGCGAGCAGGTGCAGCAAACAAACGGTTTGCCTGGATTTATTTCAAGTTTACGCGGCGGGAACGCTTACGCCACGCCGTCGAGCCGGTGGGGGTGGCAGTGGACAAGGCACCAGAAAAAACGATTAATAAAGGGCCGCACGCCGGGCCAATCGCTTGACGCCGCGGGCGCGAAGGGCTAGTATCAGGGTTGGAAGCGTCCCGGAACAGAAACTCATTCCCGCCTTTTTGTAATCGGAACAGAGTCTCTGCTGGTGCTGCCGCTGGTGGCCTCGCTGTAGCCTTTTGAGGTGCCAACAGCGTGGCGACGGGCCCATGCCCCGGGAGCTGACGTGACGCCTTCCGCCCGGGAATGCATTTTGCGTTGACAACCTTTTGGGGCTCGGTTACCGCGTCAAAGGAGTACTCTCATTATGCGATTACACCCCATGGCTCTGGCCGCCGCGGCCGCTCTTGTGCTGGCGGCCTTCGTGGGCTGCGGGTCTTCCGGCCCGACAATGGTGCCCATCAAAGGCACCCTCACGATCGGCGGCAAGCCGGCCGAGAACGTTACCATCAGCTTCGTCTCCTCGGACCCCAAATTGCCCAGCGCCAGCGGCAAGGTCAGCGGCGGATCGTTCCAGATGTTCTCCGGGGCCCAAGGCATCCCCGGGGTCGCGCCGGGTAAATACAAAGTGGTTCTGGCCGAGCAGGCCTCCGCCGAGCAGGACGCTGCCGCTTATAAGGCCGGCGGACGCCGCAAGCCCAAGATGTCGTTCCCGGCCAAATATGCTTCGGCCGGCACCTCGGACTACGAGATCGAGGTGAAGCCCGGCCAGGCGGAGGTTAAGATCGAGCTTCCCGGCCCGTAACTCCCCCACGCCGCTGGCTTGCAAGCTGCCGCTGGCGGGGTGGTTTAGCGTTTGTGTGCGTTTGTCTTGGTTTTGCGAGGTTTCCCATGTTCGTCCTCAACCGTTCGACTCGAAAGCGGGCAGCTTTTACTCTCGTGGAACTGCTGGTGGTGATTGCTATCATCGGCATCCTGATCGCACTGCTTTTGCCGGCGGTTCAGGCCGCCCGTGAAGCCGCCCGGCGCAGCCAGTGCTCCAACAACCTCAAACAGATCGGGCTGGCTCTGCACAATTACGCCGACAAATACCGGGAAACACTGGGGTTCAACAAGGGGGGCAACATCAATTTGCCGAACAACAACGGGTGGGCGGCCGACGGCCATTTTTCGTGGATCGTGTCGGTGCTCCCCTACATGGAGCAGGCGAATGTTTACAGCACGATCAACTTCAATGACCCGAACGCCAACGAGGGCACCGCCCCGGGCCCCTCGGGCCTGACAAACCAGCAGGTCCGCCAAACCGTGTTGAGCACGCTGCTGTGCCCCTCGAACGATCAGCCGGCGGTGCGCCAGAATCAGAACCGCGGCTACTATAACGGCAGCTCGGGCGGGCCGCCGGGCGCAGGCACCGACTACGTCGGCAGCTTGGGCCACGTCTGGTCGGGCTGGCGGGATTGCGGCGCGGTCCCCGAATTCACCGACCCGGAGACCGGCACGGCGGGGCGATTTGCCCGCGGCTCCAGCGGCACGCCCTGGGTGGACGGTGCCCAGATTGGCGAGGCCCGCAACGTCAATGGCGTGTTCACCTACATCGGCAGCTTCGCGTTGCGGGACATCGTTGACGGCACTTCGAACACCATCGGCGTTTTCGAAGACATGCACTGGCGGGGCGGCAACACCCCCGGCCAGTTTGACCGCAACCCCTGCGTGGACACGTGCTGGATGAGCCCGCTGGCCGCCATCGGCAACCTCCGCAACCCGATGAATAACCGCAACCCCGCATGGCAGCAGGGGGCGGGCGATGTACGGTGCCACGGCTGGAGCAGCAACCATCCGGGCGGGGCCCAAGCCCTGTGGACCGACGGCAGCGTGAAGTTCTTCAGCGAGACGATGGACCATTTCGTCCGCTATGCGATCGCTACCCGGGCCGGCGGCGAAAGCGTTACCGCCCAATAAGGATTCGCTCCACGGCCGTTGGGCTGCACCCGCGCCGGATGGTCCGCCGCCCATTGGAGTTGCAGATTACGAGGCCGGCCTTTGGCAGGGCCCGACGGGGCCAGGGTCGCTCCCGTTTGGCCCTCACACGGTGCCTGCAAGTCGCCGGACACTACGGGGGCTGGCGCCGCTGCTTGGCCAATGGTGCAGGACTATTGCGGTGCTTGGGGCGCCAAGTTGCAGAAATCCCCCAGCGCAGTGCCGAGGCGCTGCCAGGCGGCTTCAAAGGCCTCCAAAAGCGACTGTGCTTCGGTAAAGCGTTCGGGCGATTCCAAGGCTGCCTCGAGCCGAACCACGGCCTCCCTGGCTTCCTTGGCCGCAAAGCTGCCGATCTCCCCCTTGATCGCATGGGCCACCCGCCGGGCAGCGGCGGCGTCGCCTTGCTGGAGGGCTTGGCGCAACTCGGAAAGTCGGGCCGGGCCGAGACGCAGAAACTGCCGGGCCAGTTCCTTGAGCAGTTCCGCATCGCCGGCCACATGGGCCAGGGCCGCTTGAAGGTCGAAAACCCCTTCTCTCGGGAACTCCGCCTTGGGTTCGGGGCTGGCGGGAGGGAGCAAGCGCGGGTGGTCTTCAGCGGGGGGTTCCGGCTGAAGCGTGCTCGAAACGGGGGCAGCTCCTAGCCCCTCCAAACCGGGGCCAGTGGCTTCATCCAGCGCCACCAGCAGGTCCTGCGGGTGCAACGGCTTGGCAATATAGCTGTCCATGCCGGCCTCCAGGCACCGCTGGCGGTCGCCGACCATGGCGTGGGCCGTCATGGCGATGATGGGCACGTGCTGCCCCGGGGTTTGCTGTTGCTCCTTGCGGCGGATAGCGCGGGTGGCCTCGAGGCCGTCGAGTTCCGGCATCTGCACGTCCATCAGCACGGCGTCGCATGGAGAGCGATCAAGGATTTCGAGCACTTCGCGGCCGTTCTGCGCCACAAGGACCTCGTGCCCGGCCTTTTCCAGTATTCGGCGGGCCAGGGTCTGGTTGATGGGGTTATCTTCGGCCAGGAGCACCCGGAGGCGGCGGCGCGGAATGTAGGGGGCACTGGGCCTCTCGGGGCGGGAAGGCTGGGGAAGCTGGGCCCGGCGGGCCAGGGCCGTGCATACTGCATTGAAGAGGTCGGACTGCGCCACCGGCTTCATAAGGTACGCCTGGATGCCCAATTGGCGGCATTGGGCGATGTCGCCGGGCTGGCCGGCCGAGGTCAACATCACCAGCGCGGCCCCTGCCAAGTCGGCGCGCTCCTGAATCTGCCGCGCCAGCTCGAATCCATCGACCTCCGGCATGTGCGCGTCCAGAAGGGCCAGGGGGAAGGGTTCGCCGCTTTTGGCCGCCCGATCGAGGGTGGCCAGGGCCGCTTCGGCCCCGGAGACCGAGGTCGGCACCATGCCCCATTGGGCCACCATCTCTTCGAGAATGAAACGATTGGTGGGATGATCGTCCACGATGAGCACAGGCAGGTTATCCAGTCGGACGGGGCTCTCGATGCGGCGGCCGGCCGGTTTCTGCGACGAGCGGCCAAAGCGGGCTGTAAAGCGGAAGGTGCTGCCGCGGCCCGGTTCGCTTTGCACGCCCATGCGGCCGCCCATCATGGCCACCAGCCGCGATGAAATCGCCAATCCCAGGCCCGTTCCCCCGTACTTGCGGGTCATGCCCGTCTCGACCTGGGCAAAGGCCTGGAACACCAGCGCCTGTTTGTCGGGCGGGATGCCGATCCCGGTATCGCGGACCAGAAATCGCAGCATGACTTCGCCGTCGGTCTCCGACTCGCGGGCCACTTGCACCACTACTTCGCCCTGCTCGGTGAACTTGATGGCGTTGCCCACCAGATTGATGATCACCTGGCGCAAGCGCCCGGGATCGCCCACCAGGGCGTCGGGCACATCGGCCGGGATGTGGCAGGCCAGTTCCAGTCCCTTTTGCTGCGCCCGCAGGCCCAGGGCTTTCATGGTGTCGCCCAGCAGATCGCGGAGGCTGAAGTCCACCCGCTCCAGCTCCAGCTTGCGGGCCTCGATCTTCGAAAAGTCGAGGATATCGTTGATGACCGCCAGCAGCGCATCGGCCGACGCCTTGACCATCTCCAGGTACTCCCGCTGTTCGGGGGCCAGCGGCGTATCCAGAGCCAATTCGGTCAGGCCGATGATGCCGTTCATGGGCGTGCGGATTTCGTGGCTCATGTTGGCCAAGAATTCGCTCTTGGCGCGGTTGGCCGCCTCCGCCTCTTCCTTGGCCTTTTGCAGGGCCTCTTCCGCTTCCTGGATCGCGGTGATGTCCCGGCTGATACCCAGCACCCCCACGATGTTGCCGCTGCGATCGCGATATGGAATCTTGCTGGTCAGCAGCCAGCGGACCTCGCCGCCGGGGGTGACCGTCCTTTCCCGGCGGTTCAGCAGCGGACAACCCGTGCGCATCACCGCCTGCTCGTCGGCGAAGTAGCCTGTGGCCAGGTCCGGCGAGAAGAAGTCGAAATCGGTCTTGCCAACGACATCTTCCAGGCGTTTAGCGCCCAGCACGCCCAAATGGGGTGCGTTCGTGGTGACGAAACGGCTCTGCCGGTCCTTGACGAAGATGTAATCGGGGAGGTTATCGATCAAAGTGCGCAGCAGATTGCGTTCCTGGGCCAAAGCGTCGTCGAAGTGACGATGCCGGGCCATCTCCCGCCGCAGACGCAGCAGCCACACTAGGGCCACGGCCAGCGCCACAAGGCACCCGGCTGCCAGTGCCAAAGCGGCCACCGTCATGACGAAAGGATCGTCGGGCATCAGCACACCGACAAAGGCCGCACGGCTTTACGCATACCGCCAGTCGCCCCGCTGCCCGGCACTCAATTCTGGCACCGCCGCAGGCGCGGGGCAAGCGGGCATGGCACGGCCGGGGGAATCGATAAGTCGGTAGAATTGGGAAATTCCGCCGGCCGTGCTAGGACTGCTGGCGCAACCCAGCCACCCCGACCTTGCGGGCACGAAGCACGGGGTCGCGCCTAAGCGGCAAGGAGACGGCGGAGCCGGTCTCGGCCGATTTGTAGATCGCAAGGATCACTTCGACCGAGCGCCGGCCCTCGCGGCCGTCGATCAACGGGGCCCGGCCTTTGTGGATGGCCTGGACCACATCGCGGAACTGGCGGGCGTGGCCGTGATGCCCGATGGCCGCCGGATCGGCGGCACCCCCTCCGCCACTTTGTCGCTTGGCCATGCCCGCCAGAATGGCTTCATCCTGAGGCTTCTTGCGGGCAAAGTCCCACTTGACGAAGTCCTCCTCCTCCATCACGGCGGAGCCTTCGGTGCCATGGATTTCGATGCGTTTCAAATATCCCGGATACACGGCGGTGCTGGCCTCGATGACTCCCAGCGCGCCGTTGGCGAAACGGATGGCCGCCACCGCCACGTCCTCGACGGCGATCCGCTCGTGGGCGACCAGGCCGGTAACCGCGCGGACCTCCTCCACCGGGCCCATCAGCCACAGCAGCAGATCCACGCTGTGAATGGCCTGATTCATCAGGGCCCCGCCGCCGTCCAGTTCCCAGGTCCCTCGCCATGCCCCGCTGTCGTAGTATTGCTGGGTGCGATACCACTTGACATAGGCATCGCCCACCGTGAGCCGGCCGAAACGATTCTGTTGGATCGCTTTTTTCAGCGTTACGCTGGTGTCATGGAAGCGGGAGGGAAAAATGGTGGAAAGCACCACGCCGGCGGCATCGCAGGCTTCGATGATCCGGTCGCAGCGGGCCAGGGTGATTTCCAAGGGCTTTTCGACAATGACGTGTTTGCCGGCCTTAGCCGCAGCCACCGCAGGCTCCATGTGCGCGCCGCTGGGGGTGGCCACGGTAACTACGTCCACTGCCGGGTCGGCGAGCATCGCCTCCAGGCGATCATAGGCCTTGCAGCCCGTGCTTTGGGCCAGGCGCTCAGCCGCCGCCGGTACTTGATCGTAACACGCCACCAAGCGTGCCCCCGGGGTGTCGGCGATTGCCCGGGCGTGAAAGTTGGAAATCATGCCGCAACCAATGATTCCGAATCCCAGGGCCATCGTTCTCCTCCTCGTTTACACGGATTTCTGCGAGAGACTGCTTTCTGCGAGCCACGCTGGCCACTGCCGGGCCGCACCCGGCCGCCACGGTTGCGATGCGATTATAGACCTGCGGCGGGATTACCGCCAGGAGCTTTACGGCACCGACCGCAGCGACAAACCCGGTGCCTTCCGCGAAAACGGGCAGAACCAGCCCGCAAGCCAGGACGCCGCCATGACCTGAGAGAGCCCAATTTCCGGTAGTCCCGGTGGCCACGCGTCCGCTATAATTTTCAAGACTCTGTGGCTGTTAAGAGGTTCCTCCGTGCAGATCATCAAGTACCCGCATCCCACCCTCCGATACAAGTCCAAACCCTTGCGCCGCATCGATGCGGAACTCCGCAGCATGGTCGCCCAGATGTTCGACCTCATGTACGAGAACAAGGGGATCGGTTTGGCCGCCAATCAAGTCGATTTGCCGTACCGCTTGATCGTGGTGAACGTTACGGGCGACCCGGCGGCCAAGGACGAGGAGCGGGTGTTCGTCAATCCGGTGGTGATGCGGCACAAGGGATCGGCCGAGGACCGCGAGGGGTGCCTCAGCCTCCCCAACATTTACGCTCCCGTGGTTCGCCCGCAAAAAATCGTGCTCAGCGCCTACAACTTGCAGGGGCAGGAGCAGACGTGGGAATTGGACGGCCTGCCCGCCCGAGTGGTCCAACACGAGTGCGACCACTTGGATGGGATCCTGTTTATCGACCGGCTGAGCCCCGCAAACCTGCTGGCGATTAAGAAGGATCTGGAGGCGCTGGAATCCGAGTTTTATGGCGGGCGGCAGCGGGGCCTGATCCCCGACGAATGGCGGATCACCGCCCGGCTCCGCGAGTTGGAATCGCTCCGCACCTGAGTCGGTCCGGCGCGACCGGCCCTCGGGAAGCGCACGATTGCCGGCGGTTCCTTGCGCGGCGGGGCACGGTCGGCCGGCCACCGCAGCGCACTTTCCTTCCGAGAAGTTCCCTGGGGCGGCTCTCGGCGGCCGCCTGCAAGGCGAATCGCTTGGGTCACGCCCCTGGGCCGGGCCGGAGGTGCAAGAAGCAGCACCCTTCGCCGCCGGGCTGCCATGTGTCGCTGGAGAAGCTGAAGCCGGCCGATTCGAACTGGCCGTTGTCGATCCGGGCAGCGATGCGGCACAGGGTGGCCACTTCCTCTTCGGGCAAGCCCGCCTCCAGCCATGTCTCTTTCAAGGGGCAGCGATGGAACTTGATGTCCAAGGCGTCGGGCTCCGAGCGGACGACTTCCGGTTGGTGCAACCGGCCGCCATCGGCCAGCCCGCCCAGGAAGGCCTGCTTCAGCCCTTCCAGGTCCTGGGGGGCATAGGGTGCGTACTTCGCGGCGCGTTGTTGCCCCCGGCGATAGATGGCCCGGGAGAGGATCTCCTCGGCCCGCTGGGCACCCAGCTCTTTGCGCAACTCGTCATAGACGAGGTAGTAAATCATGGCGCGGTTGCGAAACGCTTCGTAAAGCTGCTGGCGAAGTTGTTCTTCCTGCGACATCTGGGGGTCCTTTCGGTGGGGATGAAACGATCAGGCCTGCGGCCGAGGCTCCACATGCATCGCGCAGAGGACGCCGCGAATGCTCCGGCCATCCAAGGCCACGCCGCGTCACCCATTGTAGCGATCGAGGCCAGCAGGGTGATCGGCGCCGCACCCCGCACGGCCTGCCAAGCGGTTTGGCGGCCTCGATAGTGGGCCACGCCCGCCACGCCGGCGTGCATGGCCCGCCTGGCTACGGGCCCAGCCGTTCGATAGCCTCGGCGATGGCGGCCCGCCGGGCGTAGATCGGTGCCGGATCGGTAGTAAACGTGGTCATATCGCGGGTGATTTCCGGGGGGACTTCCAGCAAGGCTTCGATGTGCTTGATCTGTTCGGGCGGCAGGCGGTTCCGCCGGGACTCCAGGCGCTGGCGGAGCAGCCAAAGGAACTCGTAATCCTCGACCCCTTCGCGAAGCATCTCCCAGCGGATACTGGAGACCGGCGGCTCGATGACCGGCTGATCGCCCGAAAGGCCTGGCACGGCAGCGGCCTCTGGCGGATACAGAAACCGGCCATCGCCATTGCCCCAATAGGCCCGCGTGCCCACCGGCGTGCCGTAACCGCTCACATAGCTCATGGGGTCCTCGTAGGGGTTCTGCGGTTTGTCGGGATAAGCGGCGCTGGAGGTCCAGTAGTTGGTGGACCAGATGAGCGTGCCGGCGATCTTCCGCTGCCACGTCTGCCAGTGCCATACGCGGAGTTCCGTGGCCGGGTGATCGATGAACAGCGTGCAATACGGCGCTTTGGGACCGCAGCACACATACCACCAGAAGCGCTCGCCCAACGCGCGGCGTTTTTCGGCGGCCGTGTGGTCGTAGTTGAAGCTCACGGGGCACCAGATGTCCACGCTGCCGAACAGGGGCTCGACGGGTTCCTCGGTCAACATGCGGCGCAGTCCGGGGGCATAGCGTTTCAACCGCTCCATGCCCGCCCGCACAAACGCGTAATCCTTTGGGTCCGGCTCGTCGAACCAGTACACGTAGGCCATCTCCAGCCACCCTTTCTGGCGGAGGTGCTGCTCGAGTTGCTGCACCTGGCTGGCGAACAGCGCGTGGTACTGGGCCGAGTCCTCGCCGAAGGGCCCAATCCGCGGCTCCTGCCGGGCGTGGAACGTGCCGCCCCCCATGCCCTGGATTGGCAGGCAAAAGGTGTTGAAGTGGTATTTGGCGACGGCCTCGCCCATAGCCCGGTCGAAGCGGCTGAAGTCGATCTCCGCCCGGGGATTCGGCCCCTCGGTAACGAACCGCACTTGAAAGTGGTCTAGCGGCACGGGGTCATAGGGGCTGATGCGGTGTTCGGCGAAGCTTTGGAAGTAGAGGTCTAATAGCTTGCGGCGATCCGCTTCGCTGCGGGCCCCGTGGTAGCGGAAGACCGTGCCCGCGTCGAACCCGAAAGCCGTCTCCAAATGGTTCCGCTCGGGCAGGGCGAAATCCCACACACGCAGCGTCAGCGGAACCGATTCGGACCAGCCTTCGGCCGCCAGACTGATGGATCCATGGTACTCGCCCGCCCGGGCATCCTTGGGCACATAGACCAGTACCCACAGCGGCTGGTTCACTCCGGCCGGAATGTCCACTGGTTTGTCTTTGCGCAGAGGCGGCAAAGCATCAGGCCACCAATCGCGGAGCCCGGTAGCATCGGTCGGGTGATCGATCCAATGGTAGTGGACGCGCCACACGCGGATATTCTCCGCCGGTATGGCCGACGAGCCGGGCCCCACCAGCGGGCCGGGCGATGCGGTCAGCCCGCGGAGCGGCTGGGTAGGCTGGATGATGATCTGCACCGCTTCGTAGTCATGCCGGGCGGCAGCCAGCCGGGCAGCGGGTCCGGCGGCCGTGGGGAGAAAGCGGCGGCGCGGCACCTTGCGGGTCGCCTCGCACCACCACACCGCCGCCTTGCCCGAAATCCCCTCGATCCGCTGGCCGTAGTCTGTGCGGTAGTAGTCCGGCACCTCGATCGGCAGTGCCGTGGAAAGCGTGCCTTGACCTTGCACGGTCAACTCCAGCCCCAGACGATGTGCCCCCGGCTGCGGCGTGGCCACTGGAAGGGTGAATGTGTGGGAGCGGCCGGGATACACCACGGCCTCGGCGGGGTCGAGTTGGTCGGTGCCTCCGTCGGGCCGGGCAAGCGTAGCCGCAAGGATCACCACCCGTTTGTCCCGCCCGGCATTCTTCAGTTTCAACTGCACTGCGCCCTTGCCCAAGGCCATGCCGTCATCCAGCGTGATACTCTCGATCATCGAAGCGACCGGGCCTGCCGGCAGTTCGGCAAACGAAGTTCGGCCGGTGCCTGCTGGCGGCTCGCCGGCAAGCGAGGCCTCCAGGCGCAACTCGTTGACCTGAAAACTGGCCCCAGGCGCCTCAGGCCGCAGACGCACATAAAGGGTTTCGGCCGGGAAAAGGCTCCCCGGCAGAATGCCCCGCGCGGTGCCCACCCCTGCTTGCCGGGCCACGATGTGCCAGCGGCGATCGTCGCGGCTGGCCTCCAGGACACACGCCCCTGCCGTGTGGTGATTGACGTGAAACGAGACCTCGGCACCCTGAAACGGGTAGCCGGGCAGTTCAAAACGATAGGTCACCTCGTCGCGACCGGAAAAGCACCAGCGGTCGCTGTTGAAGCCCGCCGTGGCGCGTACCAGCGGGCGGTGGTAGTTACTGCCCGCATGACCGAACGTGCCGTGGAACGCATACCGTTTCGAGCCGATCGTTTCCCCTTCGCCTAGCAGCAGCTTCCCCACCGGCCGGAATACAGGAAGCACCGGGACCACGCTGGCGGCGTCGAACTGCACTGTGCCGCGGGCCCGCCACTGGCCCAGGCGAATGGTGGCGACGGACCGGCCATCCGGCACGCGGAACACGTGCCCGTAACTTTGCCATGCGTCGGCCAACCGAAGGTAGTCGCGATTGGCGAAGTCGGGTCCCGAGATCACCAGTCCGCTGCCGGCTGCCTGCCGGCCTCGAAAGGAGAACCGATAGAGCCCGCCCGGCGTTACTGGGACCTCGCATTGCCAGTGGTTCGAATCCTGCCCGCTTCCGGTCACCTCGAGCACTTCGTGGTC
>Ga0123519_10012134_pt1 | contig 12585 bp, 8 predicted proteins | sample YelNatPaOPRAMG02_FD_87396 | JGI IMG/M metagenome (GOLD analysis project Ga0123519, IMG submission 87396) | Hot spring microbial communities from Yellowstone National Park - Yellowstone National Park OP-RAMG-02 (version 2) | ecosystem: Environmental > Aquatic > Thermal springs > Hot (42-90C) ...
TGAAGCAGCAGGTGCATCAATTGAACATACTCATAGCCAGTTAATTGCTTTACCAATTATTCCTCATATTGTAAAAGATGAAATGAATTCAGCTAAAAGATATTTTGAATTAAGAGACAGATGTATATTCTGTGACATAATAGCGCAGGAACTTGAGTTTGAAAAAAGAATAATTTATCAAAATGATGCTTATATTGTTTTAGCACCATTTGCACCAAGAGAACCATTTGAAACATGGATATTACCCAAAAGACACGAATCCCGTTTTGAACCAAGAGAAAAAAGCTTTAGCCTTCTTGCAGAAACCCTTCAGACAACTCTTAAAAAGCTGGATGCAGTTCTTGAAACTCCTCCATATAACTATGTAATTCACACTTCTCCCTTTCAGGATGAGATAAATGAATACTATCACTGGCATATTGAGATAATTCCAAAGCTTACAAAGACAGCAGGATTTGAATGGGGTTCAGGATTTTTTATAAATCCAACTCCGCCCGAAGAAGCTGCTAAGTTTATGCGGGAGGCTAAAATATGAAATTAGCTCTTGTTTCTGCAGAAGCCTATCCTTTTTCAAAAACAGGAGGACTTGGTGATGTAGTGGGTTCACTCTTTAAAGAGTTTATTAAAGCAGGTATTGATGTTACCCTTTTTCTTCCATTTTATAAAATAACAAGAGATAATTTTTCCAATTCCGTAGTAAATGCTGAAATAGTTTATGGCGCTCCTATCGGTTTAAACACTCTTTTTGGTGCTGTAAGAGTTGCAAAGGTTTCTGTTGACTCTGATGATAATTTAATTATTGAGCCTTCCAAAAAAGGAAACTTATTTTTTATTGAACATAATAATTTTTTTGATAGAAACGAACTTTATGGAACAAACCATGGTGAGTATCTTGATAATGCTGAAAGATTTGTATTTTTTTCAAGAGCAGTTCTTGAAATATGCAAAATTATGAATTTAAATTTTGATGTTATTCATTGCCATGACTGGCATACAGCTTTAATTCCTCTTTATTTAAAAACGCTTTACAGAGAATGTTCATGCTTTGAAAAAACAAAAACCGTCCTTACAGTTCATAATCTTGGATATCAGGGGATATTCCCTCGCGAGAAACTTGAACTGACAGGTTTTGGACAGGAGATGTTTCATATAGACGGACTTGAATTTTATGGGATGGTAAATTTTCTTAAAGGGGGTCTTTTCAATGCAGACATTATTACTACTGTAAGTCCTACCTATGCAAAGGAAATATTAACTCCAGATTATGGAGCAGGACTTGATGGAGTCTTGCGGAAAAGAAAAGAAAATCTTGTAGGTATAATAAATGGCATTGATTATAAAATATGGAATCCTGAAGAAGATCCGTTTATTGCTAAAAAGTATGGTTTACAAAACATCAATGATAAACAGAAAAATAAAGAAGATTTGATAGCCCTTGCAGGGATAAACTCTTCTTTACAAGATCCCATCATTGCATTTATAGGGCGAATGGTTTATCAAAAGGGCATAGATATAGTTGTTGATGCAATGCCGAATTTAATTAAAAATGGAATAAGTTTTATATTTGAAGGAACTGGAGAGAGTTATTATGAGCACAAAATTAGAGAACTTCAAAACAGTTATCCTTCAAAGGTATTTGTATTTATTGGATTTGATGAAGCTTTAGCTCATAAAATATATGCAGGTGCAGATAGCTTACTTGTTCCATCAAGATATGAGCCATGTGGTTTGAGCCAACTTATTGCCATGCGATATGGAACTATTCCTATATGCAGAAAAACAGGTGGTCTTTCAGACACAGTTGAAGACAAGGTAACAGGTTTTCTTTTTAGTGAATACAGTAGTAGTGCTTTAAATCATGCAATTTCTCGTTTTATTGAAATATATAACAATAAACAGAAATTTTTGGAGATGATTCGTGAAGCTATGAAAAGAGATTTTTCCTGGAGTAATTCCAGCAAAAAATATATTGAACTATACAGAGGACTGATAGGTGAAAGAGAAAGAAAGACAGGCACTATTTGAATTATTAAAACTCCTTGAGATATATGAAGATATTGATATTCTGCTTGAAAGACTTATCTATTATGTTTGTGAATTAATGAATGCTCAGGGAGGGATTATAAGACTTATCAAAAACGGATATTTACATATTACTGCCACCTATAACATTAGCTCAGACAAAACTATCCTGAAATCTGATGAAGGAATATGTGGCGAAGTTTTAAAAGAAGGTAAAGTAAAAACATTTAATAAAGCTCAACTTGAAGGAAAACAACTTGACATTCCTGCTTATTCAGCAATATGTATCCCATTAAAGATAAAAGAAGAAAATATTGGAACAATTGCTGTTTACAATAAAATGCAAAAATATTTTTCTGATGACACAGCTACAAAGAATTTAACTGTTTCTGAAAAAAATTTTGGTGAATTTGATGAAGAAGACGTAGCAATTGGAGAACTTTTTTCAGCAATTGCCTCTCTAATCATTCTTAAATCTTTAAAATTTAATGAGTTAAGAGAAAGAGAAATTCACACTATGAAAGTAATGGCTCAAATTGAGGAACTCAAAAGTTATCTTGAGAGCCTTATTCAGAGTTCTGCTGATGCTATTATAGCTACTGATATGGATAATATTGTAACAGCGTGGAATAAAGGTGCAGAGAATATTTTTGGTTATACAAATGAAGAAGTTATTGAAAAACCTCTGCCTATTATCCCTGATTTTTTACGAGAAATGGAAAAAATATATTTTGAAAGGATTAAGAATGATGAAATCTTAAAAGACATAGAAACAATAATGGTAACCAAAGAGGGCAAACTCGTAGAGGTAAGCCTTACTATGTCGCCTATAAAAAGCTCAAATGGAGAAATAATAGGTGTCAGCCGAATAATAAGAGATATTACAGAAAAGAAAAGACTTGAAAGAGACTTAATAAGAAGAAATGAAGAACTTACAAAAATTCTTTTTATAAGCTCTGCTGTAAGAAGCACCTTAGACCTCAATAAACTTTTAAGAATGATACTTACAGTAATTACAATGGGTGAAGGACTCGGCTTTAACAGGGCAGTTCTTTTTCTTGTAGATGAGGAAAATAATGTTTTAAAAGGAGTTATGGCTGTAGGTCCTTCAAGTTACGAAGAAGCATGGCAGATATGGTCAAGTATGGCAAGGGAAAAGAAAACTCTCTTTGAAGTTCTTGATGAATTGAATAAAAGAGAGTTTGAACAAGATAGTTTCCTTGAAAGACTTTGCAGGAATATTTCAATTCCTTTGAGTGACAACACGCCAATTGTGAGAGCTGTAAAAGAAGGGAAAATTTTTAATATCAAAGATGTTCACAAAGAAGAAGCAGACCCAGTGATAATTCAGCAACTTGGAAGTTTTGCTTATGCTGTAATCCCGCTTTTTTCAAAGGACAAAGCAATAGGAGCGGTCTGGGTTGACAATTTGTATACAAGAAAACCGATTACTGAACAGGATATCCATTTTTTAAAGGGATTTGCTGACCAAGTAGCAGGTGCAATAGAGAATGCTTGGATATTTGACAAAATAGAAAAGGCAGAAAAAGAGCTTGAAATGCTTTTCAATTCAATAACAGACCTAATTTATTACACTGACGAAAATTATACAATCAAAAAAGTAAATCACTCATTTCTAAATGCAATTGGACTAAAGGAAAATGAAGTAGTTGGCAAGAAATGTTTTAAACTCATTCACAGAACTAATTCCCCATTACAGGAGTGTCCACATAGAAAAGCCATTGAAACAGGCAGACCTCAGGTTGGAGAACTTGAAGAAAATTATCTTGAAGGGGTTTATCTCATATCAAGCTCTCCAATATTTGATAAAAACAATAATGTTATAGGAACCATCAATGTAGCAAAAAATATAACAGAACTCAGAAACTTAAAAGAAAAAATCATATCAATGGAGAAAATGGCAGCTCTTGGAGAAATGGCAGCAAAGGTTGCTCATGAGATAAGAAATCCTTTGCTTGCAATTGGTGGTTTTGCAAAAAGACTTGATAAAGACTTGAAAGAGGAAAAGTCTAAGGAGTATATAAAAGTCATAATTGAGGAGGTAAAAAGACTTGAAAGAATTTTAAATGAAATTTTAAGCTTTGTAAAACCTTATCCAATCGGCAAGGAATCATTTAAAATTAAAGGGCTTGTGGATAACGTGATTAATTTTGTTGAGTCCACCTTAAAAGAGAATAATAACGAATTTAAAGTCATAGTTAAAGAAGATTTTTCAGTGCCTGGTAATTATGATAAATTGAAAGAAGTGCTTTTGAACTTGATTTCTAATGCAAATGAAGCAACAAAAGATGGATTAATAACACTAAAAATAGAAAAAGCAGATAAACTACCAGTAGAAATACCTGATATCCAAAAAGAGTATCTTTTAATTGAAGTTGAAGATACAGGATGCGGAATACAGAAAGAAAATCTGAAAAGAATTTTTGACCCATTTTTTACAACAAAAATTAGTGGAACAGGATTAGGGCTTGCTATCTCAAAAAGAATTGTTGAGGAGCATGGTGGTATAATCAAAGTAGAAAGCGAAATTAATAAAGGAACAATATTCAGAGTTTATTTGCCATTACATAAAGAAGGAGGAGAGAATGAAGATTTTGGTGGTTGATGATGAAAAAAACATATTGATGCTTTATAAAGCTGAGCTTGAAGATGAAGGATATGAAGTTATTACAGCAAACTCGGGCAAAGAAGCTATTGAACTTTTTGAAACTCAGAATCCAGATATAGTAACACTTGATATAATGATGCCAGACATTGATGGAATTCAAGTTTTAAGGCAGTTAAAGCAGAAAAATCCTAATATTCCTGTAATAATGCTCACTGCTTATGATTACAGAGATGACTTTTCCATATGGGCATCAGATGCCTATGTTGTTAAATCATCTGATTTGACTCCTTTGAAGGAGACGATTAAAGAAATTGCAGAAAAATTTGGAATAAAATGAAACATCTTGTATTATCTCTGATTTTTATTTTAATATTTCCATTTATGGGATTCTCAGAGATTAAGGAAGAAGTCTTAGACAATGGTCTGAAGGTGATATATATTGAAGACCATTCATCGCCTGTTGCAACTTTTCAGGTATGGTATAAAGTTGGAGCTATAGATGAGCCAGAAGGCAAATCAGGGATAAGTCATCTTCTTGAACATTTAATGTTCAGGGGAAGTAAAAATTACCCAGGCAATGTTTTCTCAAAAATAGTTCAATCACAGGGTGGAATTGATAATGCCTTTACAACAAAGGATTATACTGTTTATTTTCAAAAACTTTCTCCTTCAAAGCTTCAAACATCAATTGACCTTGAATCTGACAGAATGGCAAATTTGCTATTTAATCTTGAAGATTTTGAACTTGAAAAAAAGATTGTTCTTGAAGAACGCAGACAGCGATATGAAGATGATCCTGAAAGCCTTATAATTGAAGAAGTTCTTGGAATAGCCTTCAAACAACATCCATATCGCAAGCCTGTGATTGGCTGGAGCGAGGACATTCAAACTATTACTCTTAATGACATAAAAAATTATTATCATAAATATTACTGCCCTCATAATGCATTTATTATTGTTGCAGGAGATATAAAAGTAACCGAAGTCAGAGAAAAAATAAAAGAAAAATTTGAAAATATTTCTTCTTGTGATGTTCCTTCCAGAAAGATTCTTTATGAACCAAAGCAATACGGAGAAAAGAGAGTTATCCTGAAAAGACAAACTCATCTGCCAATGCTTGTAATGGCTTATAAGGTTCCTGCTTATCCTAATAGAGATAGTCTTTATCTTGAGGTTTTGAGCACAATACTTGGAGAAGGTAAAAGCTCAAGACTTTACAGAAAGCTTGTAAATGAAACTGCTTTAGCAGTTGATGTCTCAACAGGTAATTCAGCATTAAGCAGGGATGGATTTTTATTTTTTATTGTTGTATCAGTAAAAGACGTGAGTAAAATTAATGAAGTGGAAAAAATTGTAAAAGAAGAGATTGAAAAAATAAAAAACGAAGCTCCTTCTGACATAGAAATTGAAAAAGCAAGAAATCAGGTAGAGGCTTCTTTCCTTTTTAGTCAGGATTCTGTTTTTGGACATGCTCTTTATATAGGCAAATTTGAGATTCTTGGAAGTTGGAAAATGATTGACAGATACAGAGAAGATATAATGAAAGTGACAGCAGATGATGTTCAGAAAGTAGCTAAAAAATACTTTAATTTTGACAATTTAACAGTAGGAGAACTTCTACCAAAATGAACAGAGTGAATATTTTCTTTGCAGTTTTTTGTTTCATTGTTTTATTTTTTAATTCTATTACAGGAGCTGAGAGGATGGATTTTAAAACATTTAAATTACAAAACGGAGCAAAAATTAAATATCTTTATCGTGATAATATTCCCATTGTCTATGTGTCTGTTTTAATTCCTGCTTCTCCTCTTGATGAAGCAAAACCTTCAATTGCTTATCTTACAGCTCGTTTGCTTACTCATGGAACAAAAACACGCACTGCAACGCAGATTGAAGATGAGATTGATTTTTTAGCAATATCAATTGATAAAAAAGTTACTCATGACTATACAATACTAACTCTGAGCACTACCAAGAGGCACTTAAAAGAAGCGTTAAATCTATTTTTTGATATTCTTATAAATCCTGTGTTCCCTGAGGAAGAAATAAAAAAAGAGGTTTCCAGAGTTGAAAAATCATTAAAACAGATGGAACAAGACCCTTCGTTCATAGCTCATAAAACTTTTCTTAAGGAACTTTTTGGGCAGCATCCTTATGGAAGAGCAGTTGAAGGCGAACCTGAGGGACTCAAAAATATAACAAGGCAGGATATATTGAATTTCTATAACAAATACTACAGTCCTAACAATATGATTTTTTCAGTTGTTGGATATATAGATGAAAATGAATTGAAAAATTTAATTGAAAATCCTATTACAATGTGGCATGGTAATACGATAACACGAAATATAAATCCTCCTTTATTTGTTAAAAGGAATGAGCCTTTAAAAATTTTTATAAAAAGAGATGATTTAACTCAATCAACCATAGTTCTTGGATTTGAAGGAATTTCAAGAAAGGATACTGATTTTTATGCCTTAAGTATAATGAACTACATTCTTGGCGGAGGAGGGCTTACATCAAGACTTGCAAAACAGGTTAGAGAGGAACGAGGGCTTGCTTATTCAATTTACAGTACATTTTATCCATATCTTTTCCCTGGAGCTTTTTATATAGAAGTAAAAACAAAAAATGAGAATACTCAGAATGTCATAAAATTGATTATGGAAGAACTAAAAAAAATGAAAGAAAAGGCAGTAACTTCTGAGGAAATGAAAGAGGCAAAAGCATTTCTTTCAGGAAGTTTTCCATTGAGAATTGATACGATGAAAAAAATAAGTGAATTTCTACCAGTTATAGATTTTTACGGACTTGGAGATGACTATATAAATAAATATTCGGAATATATTGAAAAAGTAACAATGGAAGATATTAAAAAGGTTGCCCGAAGAATTCTCAATACTGACTCATATATTGTTGTAGTTGTAGGAAAAGATTGAAATTTTACATTTTTATAAATTCAAACTATTGCCTGAGAATACATTAACTTCAAGAGGAACTGAAAGGGAAAAATCTTTCATTTCATTTTGAACAATTTCACTTACTTTTTCAATAACTTTTTGTTCAACTTCAAGCACAATTTCATCATGAATCTGAAGTATGATTTTTGCATTTAGTTTTTCTTTTTTTAAGCGATTATATATTCTTATCATTGCAATTTTTATAATATCTGCTGCTGTTCCTTGAACTCTTGCATTTACTGCCATTCTTTCTGACTGCATTCTCAGGAATTGATTTGGACTGTTAATTTCTGGAAGGGGACGAATTCTTCCAAAAAGTGTTCTTACATAACCATTTTTTTGGGCAAAACTGATTGTTTCCTCAATGAATTTCCTAACCATTGGATATCTTAAAAAATAAAGTTCAATTAGTTCTTCGGCTTTCTCATATGGAATTTTAATTGACTCAGAAAGTCCGAATGGACTTATTCCATAAGAGATACCAAAGTTTACAGTTTTTGCAATTCTTCTATGTTCATCTGTAACAGCGTTCTCAGGTATTGAAAAAATTTCAGATGCTGTAGCAGTATGAATATCTTTCCCATCCAAAAATGCTTTGATTAAAGCAGGGTCTTCACTCATGTGTGCTAAAAGTCTTAACTCTATTTGAGAATAATCAGCGCTGAGGAACATATATCCATTTTCAGGAATAAAAACTTCTCTTAAAAACTCTGCCCATTCACCTTTTACAGGGATATTCTGTAAGTTTGGCTCACTGCTTACTATTCTTCCTGTTCCTGCTACAGTTTGAGACCATTTTGTATGAATTCTTTTGGTTTCAGGATTTATATAGTCTCTTAGTGGAATCAAATAACCTGTTAAAAGTTTATTAAGAGTCCGATAATTAATTACTTCATGAGGCAGTTCATGTTGAATAGCAAGTTCTTCAAGTACTTCCATTTCTGTTGAACGGGCTTTTTTACCTCTTTTTCTGGTTTTAAGTCCCAGTCTGTCATATAAAACTTCTGCAAGCTGTTTTGGTGAGTTAATGTTGAATTCTGTGCCTGCAATTGTGTAAATTTTTTCTTTAATTTTATCAAGTTCCATAGATATATGTTTGGTAAGAGTTTCAAGTTTTTCAATATTAACCTTTATACCTGTTTCCTCCATATCAAAAAGGACTTCTATGAGAGGCATTTCAATATCAAAATAAAGATTTTCAAGCTCTTTTTCTTTTAGTTCTTTATTTAATTTCTCATAAAGTTTAAACATGTAAAAATTTATATTTTCAGCGTTTTCGTAAAACTTTCCAGTGTATTCAAGGATAAGTTCATCAATATTATATTTGCCTCTATTTGGATTTATAAGATATGCAACTATCATAAGATCAAAGTAAGGAGGTGAAAGTTTAAGTCCCGAATTCTTAAGCTTTTTTAATGCCTCCTTTGCATTGTATATAATTTTTAATATTTCAGAGGATAAAATCTCATTAACTCTTGTATCATTAAAAGCTATCTCGTAAAGAGTTCCATTAACGCCTGCAATTATGCTGTCTTTATTAAATGTTACTGAAAATTTTCCATATTCCTTTATTTTTTCAATTAGTTCAATAGTATTTCTTCTATTTTCTGACGCCAAGTTGAGTTGAAGGACTGAACAAGACGAATGGTTTGGAAAATCTTTTATTATCTGCTTTAGAAGCGTGTTAAATTCAAGCTCTCTGAAAATCTGAACAAGTTTTTCTCTATCCTGTTGTTTTATTTTCAAGTCATCAAGTTTAATCTCAATCGGTGTATCCTTTCTCAATATTACAAGTTCCTTACTAAGCTGAAGAGATTTAATATTTTTCTTTATAATGTCCGATACTTTTAAAGGTTTTATAATATCAAGATTTTTTAATATATTTTCAATAGAGCCGTATCTTTTTATAAGATTTGCAGCTGTTTTCTCTCCGATTCCTTTGACTCCTGGTATGTTATCAATTGCGTCACCAACCAGAGCCATAAAATCATTAAGTTTTTCAGGTGGAACTCCATATTTTTTTATCACATATTCTCTATCAATAATAAGTTCATTAATAGGGTCATAAATCTTTACATTATCAGAAACAAGCTGAAGCATATCCTTGTCAATGCTAATTATTATAAAGTTCAAAGGTGCAAACTGATTAATAACCCCAACTGCGGTAGCTATTATATCATCTGCTTCATATCCTGGAACCTCTATTCTTGTAATACCAAGAGCATCAATAATCTGTTTTATATAATCAATCTGAACTGGCAAGTCCTTGGGTGTCTCGGGTCTTGTTATTTTGTATTCTTCATAGATTTTGTGTCTTTTTGTTGGATGAGGGCTGTCAAAGGCGCATAGTATATATTTGACATTTTTTTCCCTGAGAAGTTTAAGAAGCATCCTTGTAAATCCATAAATAGCATTCGTTGGAATACCCCGAGATGTGCTTAATCCTTTTATGGCATGATAGGCTCTGTAAATAAAACAGCTTCCATCAACTAAATAAATTTCATGCATATTTTTAGAATACCATACGAGATGTCTTTTTTTATGATTTTGATTTATAATTAAAAAATTAATTAAAAATTTGAGGTGGAATGGTGGTAGATATAGAATTTTTAGAAGAAAAAGCAAGACAAATAAGAATTGAAATTGTTAAAATGTTGACGAATGCAGGTTCTGGACATACAGGAGGAAGTCTCTCAGCTACGGATATTGTAACTGCTCTATATTTTTACAAGATGAAGCACAATCCAAAAAATCCTCAATGGAAAGAACGCGATAGATTTGTTCTTTCAAAAGGACATGCTGCACCTGTTCTTTATGCAGCATTGGCTCTTTCTGGTTATTTTGATAAATCCTTGCTTAATAGCTTAAGAAAACTTGGCTCACCTTTACAGGGACATCCTTGTTGTAAGAATTTACCAGGTGTTGAGGTTTCTACAGGTTCACTTGGACAGGGACTATCTGTTGCATGTGGAATGGCTTTAGGGCTAAGACTTAGCGGGATAAACTCAAGAGTTTACTGCCTTTTAGGAGATGGAGAACTTCAAGAAGGACAAGTTTGGGAAGCTATAATGGCTATTGCTCATTTTAAACTTGATAATTTATGTTTATTCGTTGATAATAATGGGCTACAAATTGATGGTTTAATATCTGATGTTATGAATATATATCCAATAAAGGAAAAATTTGAGGCTTTTAACTGGAATGTTATAGAAATTAATGGAAATGATTTAGAAGAAATAGAAAAAAGTGTAAATTTTTTCCATTCTAATATAGGTAGTGGTAAACCTACTGCTGTTATAGCAAAAACAGTGAAAGGGAAATGTATTTCATTTATGGAAAATAAGGCAGAATGGCATGGTGTGGCTCCTACTAAAGAAGAAGCTTTGAAAGCATTAGATGAATTAGGATGTGTTCAAGATCTAGATGAATGGTTATCGGAGGAAAGCGTATGGAAAAGATAATTATGCAATCCACAAGAGATTTTTATGGTAAAACATTAGTTGAATTAGGAAAAGAAAATAAAAATATAATAGTGTTAGATGCTGATTTATCAGCCTCAACTAGAACCTCATTATTCCAAAAAGAATTTCCCGATAGATTTTTCAATTGTGGAATTTCTGAAGCGAATATGATGGGAATTGCTGCTGGATTAGCATTATCAGGGAAAATAGTATTTGTTAGTAGTTTTGCAATGTTTGCTACTTTACGACCTTATGAACAAATTAGAAACTCAATTGCTTCGCAAAATTTGAATGTTAAAATTGTTGCTTCTCATGCTGGAATATCAGTTGGTGAAGATGGTTTATCTCATCAAACTATAGAAGATATTGCTATATTAAGAGTTATGCCGAATATGAATATTTTTGTTCCAGCTGATGCTATTTCCACTAATAAAATAGTAAAAGAAGCTGTGAGGATTAATGGACCTGTTTATATTAGATTAAGTAGACCTAAAACTCCATTAATTTATGACGAAAATTATGAATTTATAAGAGGGAAAGCTACTTTTATTAAAGATTCAATAAAGGCTGATGTAGGTTTTATTGCTTGTGGAAATATGGTATTTGAAGCAATAAGAGCAAGTAATTTATTAGAAAGAGAAGGTTATTCTACAATAATTGCTGATTTTGCTTCTATAAAACCAATAGATAAAGAAGCTATTGTTAAAATTGGTAAGTCATCTAGATTAGTGGTTACATTAGAAGAACATAGTATTATTGGTGGGTTAGGTGGGGCAGTTTGTGAAGTATTATCTGAAGAATATCCTACAAAAGTTTTAAGAATTGGGATAATGGATGTTTTCGGAGAATCGGGTTCTCCAGAAGCATTATTTAAACATTATGGATTAACTTCTGAAGAAGTTTATAAAAAAGTTATAAAATTTTTGAAATAGGAGGAGGTGTATTTAATTTGATTAGAGAAGAATGTGGAATTTTTGGAATATATGGACAAAATGAAGCCTCTAAATATGTTTATCTTGGATTAAATTTTTTGCAACATAGAGGACAAGAGTCTTGTGGTATCGTAAGTTCAGAAGGTGAAAGTTTATATAAACAAGTTGGTTTAGGTAAAGTGAGTGACTTTTTTGATGAAAATAAAATAAATTATTTAAAAGGCTATAAAGCAATTGGACATGTTAGATATTCAACAACTGGCTCTCCATTATTAGTTAATGCGCAACCTATTACTGGAATTACTTCAAAAGGAGCTGTTGCTATTGCTCATAATGGTAATATTACGAATTCTTTTGAAATTAGAGATAAATTAATAAAAAATGGAAATATTTTTGTAACAACAAGTGATAGTGAGATAATTTTGCATTTAATTTCTGTAGCTCCATTTGAAAATTTTGTTGATTCAGTTCAATGGGCTTTATCTCAATTAGAAGGAGCATTTTCTGTTCTTATTTTATCAAAGGATTATTTAATTGCTGCAAGGGATTCTAATGGTTTTAGACCATTAGCTATGGGAAAA
>Ga0123519_10012137_pt1 | contig 12583 bp, 18 predicted proteins | sample YelNatPaOPRAMG02_FD_87396 | JGI IMG/M metagenome (GOLD analysis project Ga0123519, IMG submission 87396) | Hot spring microbial communities from Yellowstone National Park - Yellowstone National Park OP-RAMG-02 (version 2) | ecosystem: Environmental > Aquatic > Thermal springs > Hot (42-90C) ...
GCAGCAGCAGCAGCAGCAGCAGCAGCAGTCAGCGTTGGCATCGGATGCTCGAGGACGCGCCCTCGAGGAGCGACGCACCATGCAGGGCCCTGCTGATGCCGCATCCGCGCTGTCTTCTGGATGGCTCGCAGACAAATCGACCAGGCCGGATCGCGACCTGCACACAGAGGCACAGCGAGCATTACAGGCGGCTCGAACGCGCGACTTGAACGCCGCCGGCGAAGCGTCTCAGCAGCAACAACAACAACAGCAGCAACAGGCGGAAGACGGGCCCATCGACGGATCTACTGCCTCGGAGATGGAATATTACGGGAATGCCCCACTGCTTTTTGACCGAGAATGGCGTGAAAAATGGGATATTCCGTACGAAGAGCTTCGCTTTGGAAGCAAACTCGGAGCCGGTGCCTTTGGTGAAGTGTTCATGGCCGAATGGCGCGGTGTCATCGTCGCCGTCAAACAACTGACCCGCGACGACGACGGTTACAGTCTGGAAACCGTGGAGGATTTCCAGAAAGAGATGGTTCTCCTCAGCCGATTGAAACATCCGAACATCGTGCCTTTTATCGGCGCGGTAACCAAGTCACCGCATCTCTGCATTGTGCTGGGTTTTGTGAGCGGCGGCTCACTCTATCGTCTCATTCATGCGCGCAAGGCCGCTGCGGACGGCCCTGCCTTCAGCCTCGCCGAAATTGCCCAACTGGCTCTCGGGATCGCCCAAGGCGTTCAGTACTTGCATGCGCAGCAGCCACCGGTGATCCATCGAGACCTCAAGTCCCCGAATGTGCTCATCGACGCCGAAACAGGCACGCCCATTGTCACCGACTTTGGTCTGAGCCGCTCTCGTGTGCACACCATGTTGGCAACGGGTGCTGCGGGTACGCCCGAGTGGATGGCGCCCGAGGTCATGCGTCAAGAAACCGTCGATGAGAAGAGCGACGTCTGGTCCTACGGCGTTATTGTGTGGGAGCTGATCACCAGTGACAAGCCCTGGTCCGATGAACACCCCATTCAGGTCATTTATCGAGTAGCGCAGCGCGGTGAACGTCTCAGAGCGCCACCGGACACCGACGAAGGCCTGAAATCGCTTCTAGATGGCTGTTTCCGTCAGCGACGACAGCAACGACCCACTTTCGATGAGATAGTGGCGTTCTGGCAAGCGTTTCAACGAGTCTTGAGGGAGCGAGAGCGAACAAGAAATGCCGCGCTACCCACACCGCACTTGTCGACCATCGTGGAGCGATACCGTACCCAGAAGCGAGCGGCGCGACGGGGTCCACCATCGCGGGCGTGAGGCTTGCGTCTCACCGCTAAACACACAAACACTCACAAAGAAATCGTGCAAAGTGGATGCTCAGGTTGCCAAGCCCCGGAGCTTGCGTTCAAAGTCATCCTGAGCACGAATCCACGGATGCCACGGGGCATACTTGCGCAGATATTCGATAGGGCGCTGGGTCGCTGTTGCGGCTTCCAGAAACGCCATCATCATCATCGATGTCTTCGCGGCACTGGCAGCAGTATTCGCCATGGTATCCGGGTCTTGTGCATCCAGGTTCATCGCCTGCTGCAGTGTGCTCTCGGATGCCTCGGTACGACCCAGACGTACCAGGCACAAGTAGGTGAGGTTCAGTAGCTTCGTCGAGGGCCCGTAGCGCTCTGCGAGATCCCTGCACGAACGCAACGCAGCTTCGATTGCGACGTCTTCAGCGTCGTTACTAGCTACCGCAAGCGTTGCCCTGCTCAGCTGTACCAGTGTTCCGACGGCACGCTGATCGCCGTCGGCGAGCTGTCGCTCGAACCAGTGCTCAAGCGCCTGTTGCTCGAGCTGTGCCCGGTCCAGCCGGTTGAGGTGCAACCATAAACAGATACGACACGCTCTTGATTCCGCATCGTTTTCGCAACGAGACAGTGGCAGCGTCTCGAGAGCGTCCAGGTACAGGCCTGCTCGTTGGAGCGCCAGCGCTGCTAGCAGCCGTCCCGCTTCATCGACCGCGTCGAGCGCTGACCCGTCTCCGAACACGACCGAACGCAAGCGTTCCCCGTCGTCTATGGGAGGCACGTTTTTTTGGAGTGTCTCGATGAGCTCGTGGATAACCGAGGAGGTCCACGTGTCGTTCACTAGGTTCCGGAGAGCGCGAATCCCTTCCAGGTCGCGCAACGCAAGTCGTAAACGGATCACTGCCAGGAGAACCGACCGAGGCCACTGGTTCGGTTCTAGTAGGGTCGTGCACACGTCATTGGCAGCCTGGTATTTGCCCAAGTAATAATAGTTCCAAAAGTCATACCAGTCCAGTGCTGCTTCCATGAATCGTCTCTAGGTACGTGTGGAACGGAAAGACGTCGGATATCGATGAGCGATAGCGAACGGCGCACGTGATGTGCGCGCAAACGTAGACATACTGGTAGGTAGATAGCCTTTCAGGAATGAAGTTGCCTGAATAGTTTGGAAGACTTTGAGGTAGGCACCGGATACACGAGATACAGTGATAAAGGTCAACGGGAGACGTGCCTAGCTGCAGCTGGGTGAGCGCGCATCCAGCACAGGCACAACCAGGAGCAACGCGCTTTGCTCTCAGGGTATCGCTCGTGCACCAAGAGCGTACCTCCCGGGGCGAGGTCTCTTGTTTGCCTCGTGAGGTATAACGAGCAACGGCTTTGCCGTTTCCGGAGAGTCCCTTCTCATAGATGTTGCATGAGCAGGTATCGCAAGTGCTCCTGTAAGCACGTGGTTCTCAGCCTCCGCATACGCTGAACGGAAGCGTTGCTTCGGTTTGCGGGTACGGTCGCGAAGCAGATGACAATGAAAAGGCACCTAAGAGCCAGCAGATACGTATGTACACAGAAAAGATAGTTTTTTATGCCATGGTCCTCTCTGTCCGACTGCTACCAGAGAATGAAAACGGTTGTAGAGTACAGTGATTACATCTATGCCCCCACACCGAGCATATGGGAAGGAGAAAAACCAACGTGCAAACCGGAAGCAGATGCACCCAAAACGTGACGCAAAGAGAGAGCAACGAGAACCTGTGAGCGCGGCAATATCAGCGAGCAGCCGTTTTCCATGCCTGGCTACATCAACATCGTGACGGGGAGAAGCTACCAAACAGTGAGATGCAGGGCATCATGGAGCGTTGCATTGCATCCAACACAATGAAGGCTCGTCTGGTTTCGCGGGCCTTGGCGCAGCATGTCCCTGGACCGCTCGTGGTCGTTCCAGACGCAGGGTTGGTAGCTGTCTACATTGTTTTGGAATGCGTCGACCGAATGCTGCGTGCAACAACACGAGCAATGCGCAAGACAGGAGAAACAATACGGGATAAGTTTCCCATGGACTGGAGTCGTTCGGATTCGGGCACAATGGACAACGGGTCGCATACCGGCAAGCAGAATGGCGGCTTGATGTCTGATCTTGACTCGCTCTGAGCATCGTACCGGGAACAGCGCCATGCCTTGTACGCTTTATTCAGGCGGACTGTATGTGTTCCAACGTCTCCATAGGAAAAATTAGGGTGCACTGGGTTCGCCAACAATTACCGTTCTACGGAGGCGACAAGTGCGCATTCCATGATTTGTTCGCTCAGCTGGATAAAAAAGTCACCGAAAAGTCTCATCGGTCGGTGACGCCCCGTGACGCTGTCGTACGCAAAAGGCGGCACGGCTGTGCCTTCGACGAGAGCGCCCAACGAGTGCAGGAATCAACGGTGCACGGATCCCTTCAATACATATTCAGGACAACATATGCGCTTCAAGAGCCCGGGTTCATGCTGATAGCGGAAGAGATATCGGGTTTGGACCAGAGCCTCATGCCCCATATGGTGTACGAAAAAGCGGGTCGAGCGTCCGATGGCGAGGAACTCGAGCATGAGGGGCGTCCTCTCACGTGAATCCATCAGTAACAATGTGCGCACAGACAAAGCGTTTTACATCAAGTCTGCAATGCAAAGCGCATCATTCGGGAATGTTGCATACTTCCGAAGCATACAGTCGCCTAACGTCGAGCGACGTTTCCACGGACCATGCTGAAGCGCCGTATACAAAATCACCGGGAACGATTATTTTGTTCCATCATTCCAAGTCACCGAGGATACCGATATGATGTCCAGGAAAAGGCTTCAAATCGGGTACCGGGCAGCGTTTTCGCACCCGAGCGCATCCTTTTCGATGCATCGATTCGGGGACATGGCACCGGTGTCAGACGAAAAAGGGACAAGTCCACTTAATCAAGAGGGGTGTGAACGCTAAATTTTTGGGTTCTTCCCATATTTACATCAACACCAGGCGTTGTAGGCTTTCTTCTCTTGCTTGTATCCGGCTTTAAATACGCGGATCTCGCTTGCCTTTCCAGCTCCTTTGTCAGAGGTCAAAGGACATTGACGGCAACATGAAGTCCCGATTTCACAGCCACCGGCTGCTGCGCTCGACGCCTCTCCTGCCCGTGCAGTGGTTGCGGTCTACGAGCGGCTTGCCTTCCTCAGCTTCGCGTTTGTGCCCAGCACTGGCGCGCCGGTCGCAGCGGTGACACTCGACTCGAGCCATGTGTTCCCATCTGGCGACAACACCTTGTGGTCCGATTTCGGTCCAGTGGCACGTGAACGTTTGCACCAACGCTCGGAACACGCCCCTGTTGTGTACAGAACGCTTCGCTAGATGCACTCGCTCGTATCAGCGCTCGGTGCCGTACCCCATAATCACGGACTTTTTATTCTGTGCGATCCGCTCGTCAAGAACGCTGTCTGCAGCGCGTGAAAGCTTATGCTGATCCATCCGACAGCGGGTTCATGGAACGCGATGTTGTTCATGATGAAACACGTACCAGAAGGAATATCCAGGCTGGAGATCATGGCCAGGAATCGTGATCCGTCCACGCTGCCTTCGCGCACAACGATAGCCAGTGCTCGACTAGAAGCGATCGCTGCGGTGACTAAAGTCCAAAACCAAGACCGTTTTCTTTCGGAGCAGAAGAGACGGGAACCCCTGGTAGCATATTGCGGGCGATGGATCATGCTACTGTGGAATGCAGCTTCGTCGATAGCCACAACGAAAGGAGGATTGGTCTTTCAAACTCAATCACTTACTTGACGATATTAGTCCAGTGAACAGTCGGGATGAGCTCGTGAAGCATTCACCAATGGACGACGTCGAGTTTGATGCCTTGTCCACCAAAACGGCGCGAGTCACTGCATTCACAAGTTGGCTTGAAATAGAAAGATCAAGAACTTGAAGAATGCGTGATGTGTAGATGCTACGGGTAAGCAACGGAAGACAGCGGAGTCTCGTGCCTACAAATACGAGGGATATTATCGGTCTTTTGTGAAGTTTTGTTTGGGCGCGTTCCGAATCATCTGGTTCTGATGATCTAAACTACTCCGGTGGCAACGTGTCAACCAAGCCATTCCGACTAACGACAAAGTATCCCGTGTACATGAATGAACCGTTCGGCGCTTATCGCGATCGCTGTGCTTCGAGTCTCGGTTCCGTCCATGTAAACTATTTCCGATAAAACATCAAGCGGCTGGAACGGATTGACAAGTTCCAATTATCAGTCTATTCTGATACTGGCAATCGCGGATCACCAGTGCGCCACGAACTCTACTGAACGCACCAAAACCCAACGCGCACACGCGAAGCGTCATACGCTCGCGGTACATAACGTCCTCGACCACGTCGGCTTGGCGGCGTCGTACCCAGCTAACCTCGTCTGTGGCGTGCTCGCTCGACCGCTCGTTCGCCGCTTGTGAAGAGCTGGCGGGCGCTTTGTCGCTCGCAGGGTTCTCAGCACTCCTCGGCACAGTTGCTTTCATCGCGGACCACATAGCTGCCGATGACGGCAAAACCTATCGAAGACAGCCGAAGGAACTCATACGCACTCGAGTTCCATCACGTCATCAGCTGCTGGTGATCGTCTCTATTCGTGCCTGCTGCGAGGCGCCGCTGCGGTGCGCGAACCTGCCCAGCTTCACGCGAGCACCTATAGTGCACCTTGTCACCGAGATCGGCGGCACGAAGCGTTCTCCTCGGCGCTACTCCAGTACATAAGAATAGCAAAAAAAGACAGGCTGTGCACGAGCACGAGTATCACGGCCCTAGTGGCAGCGCTATCGCATGCGTACCCGTGCTTCAACAGGCAGGCAGCCAGGCAAGCAGGCAGACATACTGCATCGACCCTAGAGCGCCAGTCCACAGCGCTGATTCCAGATCGCACACGCGACGACGGTGGCGGCAGTCGAGGGAGCGCCCATCACGCGCATGCTACCTTCTAGGCGCAAGGTCCAGCGAATCGGATACGCACACGGGCCCAGTGCGCTTTCTGCGCCTATCCACAGTGGTGGGTGTCAAGCACAAACCCGCATTGCCAACCGACAACAACGCATTCCATGCATGATCACGAAGGAGAGAGGCGGCTCCCAGGATTCATTCTAACAGCCAAGTTTCTCCAGCGTGTCGTGCAGCGAAGGCAAGTTTGCGCCTGCAGACTGTCCGAGCACATACCGACGACGAGACCCGATTCTACGTCGGGTGAACCACGCCTCGAGCCGACACCCTCTGTGGTATAGAAAAGCCGTTCTAGCTCTATGAACTATCTACTCCAGCGGTTAAGGTGCACAGGCGAATGCGGAACGGCAGGTACGAAGCACACACAATAGGACGTATGAAACGACCAGAATCTCCAAGACGGAGTATAGCTAATGTAACTTGAGTGTAGGGGTTTGATGGATATCTCATCGCACACTGAAAAAAAATACACAAAAAAAGTAAGAAAAGAAAAATGCGCATCATCGGAGAACGCTGGCCTATGGAAACGTTTTGTCCATGAAAAAACATCACGCGCATCCTGTGCAATGCGCGCGGACACGTGTCCATTTTCGTGATCGATGTTCGCGATGTTGCTAGCCGTTTGGCCTTTCTCCTTCAATTTGAAATCCCCACTGTCTTCAACCTGAACGCTTCACCGACTCCCGCTATGACGAGCGCCATGATCTACGGAGGTTCGTCCGAAGTTTGTTGTCTTTGTAACAAGACCGTCTACGCTGCTGAGAGGATAGCTACAGATGGTCGTATTTACCACGCGAACTGTTTCCGTTGTCACACCTGCAACAAGAAGCTCGCGCTCGGCACTTATGCCCAGATCAGTGGGACATTGTTCTGCAAGCCTCACTTCGACGCCCAGTTTCACGCAGCGGGGCGCTACGAAGTGGTGACACCGACGAAAAATGGTGTCGGAGGACGTGCACCAGCAACAGACGGCAGAAGGAAGCCGCTGGAGTCCTGGAATCCGCCCGCATCTGGAGAGCCAGTTGTGCGTTACCTGGACTACTTGTTACAGCGGATCGAGGAGCAGCAACAGCATATGGGAGAGCTGCGGGACGCGCTCGAAGATTTGCGTAACCAGTTGGCACAGTGAGCGGACGCTGGGCACAACGGCGGCTCGCGGGATCCGTCTCCGAGCGCTCACCGCTGAAGCGCAAGACGCACTAGTTTCGAGCGCGTGCTCGTAAAGACAGAGTCGTAAATTTCACTAGCGTCATCGTCGAACATACCAACCGTCGTTTCCTTGTCCTGAACACGTTATCGTTACCGTTGTTTGGGGTGTCTCGAACGACTCGGATTTCCGCAGAGGCTGCAGATGGGTTTCCTGCGATCAATCCGCTGTCTGGGGCCAATGCTGCGCACGCTCTCCGCAGTTGTTCGGTCAATCAAACACATCTTAGTATTGCAATATGGTCAACGGTGCGTTTACACCACGAAAATCAGGGGACCTATTGGCTGGTGGCGCGCTCCGAGAACTCAGGTTAAGTTCGCCGACCGCAGCCGTCAATGTCATCGGAAGCAGCGGCAGGTATGGTGCGTATCCAGTGCGCCCCGGACTCGGGGTACGATTCGGTTGTCGTCTCAAAGTCAAAAATACAAGCGCGTACGACTCTACGCGATGCCCATCGTCAGTCAATTCGCGAGTTCTTCGACGAGCGCGTCTGCAGCAAAGCAAATCGCGTATGTGCGCCTGGCCAAGAGGCAGGCCATGGTCGCAGGCGCTGTTTTCTGGGTCGCATACCATTCACAGAAGCTTCGTGAGCTGCACCGCAAGACTCACTCGTCGCTCAAATTATGCACTGCGAGCATTTCGTACCCGTCGCGGCCGTGTAGAAAGTTCCAACGCTGAGCCGGCCACGCGCAAGCGCAGCACCGAGGATTGACCATGCGTACGGTGCCGCGTGAATCACATCCGCCCTGTGCTGATGCAACCGCATCGCGTCCGTCACACACACCAACCGGATGATGCACATGGCGCAGACGGCGCAACCAGGGCCAGAGGCATCGTGTCGTTGCACGGCCAGCGTCCTAAGCAGCTTCCTTGTTGGCGCGTTTTGAGTCTCGAATGAAGATGGCGGCATACAACATGATCGCAAATGGAAGCACAAAGTAGTAAAATCCAGCGATACATCCAAGGATCCATCGCGCCAAGAATATCAAGCGCTCTCCCAGTGACATCGGTTTTGACTGATCCAACCGCTCCCGCATGGGACCCAGCTGGATTTTCGCCTCCCCTGGCGCTGGTTTGCGACCAGTGATGGTAAGCCCCATGATCAACCCATGCTGCCGAATACCTTTGTATGCTGGCGGGCCTATGTAGGAAACCTTGAGATCGGTAAAGCCGGCACGAGTGAACCATACACGATACTCCTCTTCCATGGGGAAAAGCATCCACAAGTCACAAAAAAAGCGACTAACTGGGTTGGTTGCGCGTACCGGCCCAATGATCGTCGCCAAGCCGCCAGGTTTTAGCACGCGGTACGCTTCGGCGATGCCGCGCTGCGGCTCTGGCCAATACTCGATCGAGCCCGCCGAGACGACGCGGTCGAACGAGTCAGTTGGGAAAGCGAGTGCTTCGGCGTCGCCCTGGACGAACGTTACGCCCTGGAGACTCGGCTTGCGCTTTGCAACTTGCATCTGGTGTGGCGACTGGTCCAGCAGCGTTACTTGACTCGGCGAAACGTACTGCACGATACCCTCCGTACAGAAACCTGTTCCTCCACCAACATCAAGCACTTTAAAGTCAGGACGCCCGCGCCCCTCTTCCAAACCTGCTTGACGCAGGGATGCGTCGCGCATCTCAGTCGTCCAGTGAAAGGGATTCACGACCGTATCATAGACGAGGGACAGAAAACGATAGAACCAGAAGGCTTCTCGTTTGTGCTGAATGAGACCCTGCTGACGACGCGGTGCTGTCACGGAGACTGTGCCCTCTGAGCGCACTGTACTCGCTTGCGTGCCAAGTACGCCTGCACGTCGTCTCCAGAGTCGGTGACGTGGTATCGCGTGTCCGACGGACCCGCACACCGGTCGCTGCGGCGTCCGCACAGCATGCACGCCCGACCAAGTACTGACGAAACAAAATCCGTCACTTGGCATGGATACTGATTGGTTACGAGTGAAACGAAAGCGAGCGACTGGAGCACCAGCGTATTCACCGTCGCACCGATCGTGTAGCACGCCCAGCGCAGAACAATGCTGTTGATCAGGCGATTTCCGTGAATGCAGCCGCGCGGCGATCGAATCCGACGCTGTGGCTGGTTCACGGAGGCGCGATTACCGCCGTGCACGCATGCAATCACGCACGCACGCTCGCATGCTCGTACGCACACACGCACGGCGATCAGCGCGCGCCGCATCGTTTCCGGAGCTGCTGGTGGAGGCAGGTGCATCTGCCTTGGCACAAGGCGTATTCGGAAGGCGTTGGCGACGACTCGAGCTGCATTGAGCACCAACAGGTGAAGGTACGTACCGAGCTTTGGGTATGTCGTGCTGGTACTGAGCTGCGTGGTGTTTGTGCTACACGTATGTCGGCATCTGATGGAGCAGGTCGATGCAGCGCATTAGCGCGTTCGCACGAGAGCTCGCGATGCTTCCCGGAGAGTCACTAACACCAGTCTCGGCAGGCGCTCTCCTCTCTTTTATCTCCAGGTGTAAATACGACGGGTTCTTCTTTCCATAGAGCTCTGTTCTTAACAGTTGGAGGATGCCGATGGTTCCGTTCAAGTCCCGAAGAAGTAGTATCCAGCAGTTATCACCGAATTTCATCGACAGTCGAAAGCTGCGATCTATGTCCTGCTTTCCGTTTCCATGCCCTTTGTGCACCGCCGCGCTGCGCCTTTCGCAGCAGTGATGCTTGATTGTGATCAGGGAAGCCCGCATGTCCAAGAGGCATGATTCTCCAAGCGCCGCGCTATGGCGCGCGGACGCTTGCTTCATTTCTCTGGACATGCCCTAGACGGGTATAAGAGGCTACGATCGATGCCGACCTCCTCGGTTTTCGCACCCGCTGCCGGTCCTGACGATCAGGGGCTTCTTCCGCGCGATACCCTCGGCGGGTACTCTGTCTGGTGCGTGCGCGAGCCCATGCTGTTCGATCCGGAAGAGGATGTGCGGAACGAGATTTTGTCCATGATGAAACAAGTTTTGCAAGAAAAATCCAGGCGAGCAAATGAGTCTATACATGCTGGTCCGTCTACGTCGCCTTCATGCACAACGTCGACCTAGTGTCCATTGGAAGCGATTGCTAGGTTTCCTCCATGAACGCTTAAAGTGGTCAGCGGGAGCCGTCGAACATGTTTCCTCATGAATCCAGCTGCATTCAATCGTTGAGCATATGAGCTTCCTCGGACCGGAAAAAGATCGGAAACTTGAAAAATGCATGATTTGGGGATGATACTCGTAAAGAAACGAGAAGCGCGAAAGCTTTTCATGATGAATTGGATGAAGATTTCGGATATACTTCTTGAAGACGGCATCATTTGAGGGTGCTACACGTGTGCATATGAGAGGAATGGGAGATTTTAATGATGAACAGGATGCAGATTTCGGCCATTTTAGGAACACTTGTTCGACAGCGTCGCCAAATACATAGATTCTGGGGAAGTAGCCTAGTCTAGCTGCGAAGATTCGTACCATCGATTCTGAAAACAGGAACCGGAGCCTCAAGCAATATCTATAAATACGTAAGCTCTTATTGCCACACCTTGGATACCGATGCTGCACATCGACGAGCGTTTCAAAGAAATCAAAAGGCAGGAACAGCGCAAGCGATGCCGCATTCCATGTCCACCGAACCCGAGTATAGCGAGAGCGCATTCGGGCATGGGCATTGGTGCGGGCTCGCTTGCTCATACGCTTCTGCCAAGTCAATGAAGCTGACCAAGTGCCTTTTTTTGTACGCTGCATCTGCACCAGCATGGTCGCAACTCATGGCTCTATGACTGCAACGAGGTGCTCGCTTCGATGCCTGTTGACGTCGCGCTTCCGAGTGCTCGTGTTCGCTGTCTTGCGTCGCAGCGACACGTGCATCGCAGGCAGCGGCGCGCAGCGACACCCGAAGCACACTCCAGGACTGCATTGTCGATGCACGCCCGTCGAACTTACCCAGAATCCCCAGGATAGCAGATGGTAATCGGCAATCAATACAAAAGACCACTGAATCGCTCTGGATACCCCAAAAAAGATCCGCCAGCTCCAGACCGACCGTTTCGCTGAGTATCGACTCTTGATCCAGCGATCATTTTCTGGCTACTGAGCCTCACGTCGACGCCTAGCGCAACACGGGCTGCACCACTGCTGTAGTCGCTGTCCATCGACGAAACGCCTTCCCTAACAACGCACACGAGTCACATCAAGGCACCCTGCACCCTGCCGGGTACGCCTTATCCGGACAAAACGCATGCAATGATCGGGTTCCCCGGCGACTCCGCACTTGCCATCAGTGATCAGAAATATTCGTCAAGCATTCCAAAAACCCGTCAAGTTCCATGACCCGCACGTCCGCTCCGAAAACACTCTTCAATACCCACCTCCGACAATGTAACAGGCCTCCCGTCAACGCTCCCGAGAACGCCTACATCACCGACTCGTACAAACACCACTGCCATGAACCGTGTCTTTGATCGCTCACAACAAGTCTCGACAGCTGGCCCATACACTTGTGCGGTACGGAGCGCCCGGCGCACTCCAGTATTTACAGCATTGCTGCTGTATGGCGTGCCTCGTGATCGATGGATGTCCTTGTAGCATCATCGTTATCATCATCATTGTTATCATCATCATCGTTACCATCACCATTGTTATCATCACCATCGTTATCGTCATTGTTATCATCATCATCGTTGTTATCATCATTGTTATCATCACCATCGTTGTTATCATCATTGTTATCATCATCATTGTTATCATCATCATCGCCGACTGCAATGGAGTGCACGCATCGCGTCATGCGTGCGCCGGCGAACGATGCGTGCATTGCGTCACGCACGCATCCCGTTCGCGCTCCGGGGGTCGCAAAAGCACCGCACCGCAACAGCAAGTTCACGTTCGACGGTACGAGAAGTGCCCGTTGGTGCTGCTGCCGGTGCTGCACACCAAGGTTCGCCACCTGGATCGTCAACGACAACAGGCCAAGGTCTGAACAGCTGCCTGAGTAGTTGGCGTCCCGGTACTGGGTCGCGCCCGGTCCGTGCGAGGTCTAGTGTCCCGGCCGACTCACGGGAGTCCAGTTTTACGAGTGTGCCCGACGACACGAGGTCTGCACCTCCGAAACGCA
>Ga0123519_10012141_pt1 | contig 12581 bp, 12 predicted proteins | sample YelNatPaOPRAMG02_FD_87396 | JGI IMG/M metagenome (GOLD analysis project Ga0123519, IMG submission 87396) | Hot spring microbial communities from Yellowstone National Park - Yellowstone National Park OP-RAMG-02 (version 2) | ecosystem: Environmental > Aquatic > Thermal springs > Hot (42-90C) ...
CCTGCGAGGGTGCTGGTGCGAAGAATAATGAGTACCGTATAGCACAGAGGGCGAGTTGGTGCTTGTCCGACGATGTCTTAGTGGCGGAAGCCCGTTGACTGAAGCTCGAAAGGGCAAGAAAAGGTGAGGGGGAGAAAAAAATCAAACCCTCGCACATAGAAAGGAAAAAACAGCCCCCTCGCATATAGAAAGAGGGTAAATCAACCCTCACACATAGAAAGTGTAGCAGAGAAGAGTGTGAGGTAAAGAGTGATGGGTAAAGGAGGTGAGAAAGGTGAGCCATATCTATCTGACCTTTCTGGCAGATGATGCTATTGAGAAGCTCTACGAATTCAGAAGAAGAGGGAAGAGGTTAAGTGATGTAGATTATAGCCATAATGATGAAGATGATGAGGTTCTGGTGGTAAATCCCAATGATTATGAGGAACGGCTGGATAAAGGATTTAAAATCTTTGAGATGCCGCAGAAGGGCTATCCTGAAGATGAATGACAGGAGTTACTTACGGGAGTGAAGTTTAACCACTGGTCTGGATAGTCCATTACAACCCTTTCCAGTACCTCTGCACCTTTAGAGACAAGAAAGTCAATCTTCTCTTCTTCTGTTAGAGAAGAAGGAGGGGATGGGATCTTCTGAAAGAAAAATCTGTAATATTTCCCTTCCCTTACAAGAAAGCCCGCAACAAGTGGTGTATTTGTCCTGACAGAAAGTGTTGCTGGACCGCGGGGTAGAACTGTATCAATACCTAGAAATTTTATCTTCATCCCTTTTTCCGTGAAGACCCTGTCTCCAAGGACTGCAAGGACCCTATTTTCTTTCAGTGTTTTTAAGAGCTTTTTAGGGTTTTCTCCTGTGAGGATTACTTCAAGTCCCTGCGAGTTTCTTATCCGTTTGCATATCCTTGTAATGGCGGGATTTAGATAAGGGATGGCAACCGCTGTGATTTTATACCCGAGGATAGATGTTATAACCCCTGATAGTTCCCAGTTACCTATGTGTCCTGTAAGTGCAATTACTCCGTTGCCTGATGAAAGGTATTCATCAAGAAAGGTAATATTTTCAATCCGTACCTTTTTTTCAACTAATTTTTTGTTCCATCTGGGGATATAAAAAAACTCGGCTAAATACATACCGAAGTTGTAAAAGGCACTTTTGACAAGTTTATTTAGTTCTACTTCTGTATAGGTAATCCCTTTTACCTCTTTTTTATAGTCAAGCACAATTCTGAGGTTTTCTTTAACTATCTTTCTGATATCTTTCTGTATGATATATCTGAATTCTGCTGTTCTTCTTGCAATCCAGTACAAAAGGGGGAGGGGAAGATACCTTCCCATAATCGCCATCATTATATATTGAAGTGTATATAGCATTTTCAACTATAACACCTTTCTTTCTTCAATGGCTTTCTTGAGTGTTTGTGTACCAACATACTCTATCTCTGCACCAACAGGTAGTCCGTACGCCAGCCGTGAGTGTTTTATTCCCAGTTCTTTCAATATATCAGAGATATAAGAAGCAGTATTCTCCCCTTCCTGTGTAGGATTTGTGGCAATAATGACCTCTATTACGGGCTCTTTACGGAGTCGCTCTCTCAACTGTGGTATGGTAAGTTTATCAGGGGAGATTTTTTCAAGAGGAGAGAGACATCCTCCGAGAACATGGTATATTCCTTTAAAACCCGTTTTTTCTATCAGTATAAGGTCCTTCACTTCCTCCACTATACACAAAATTTTTTCTCTTTTTTCATCCCTGCATATACTGCATACCTCACTTTCAGAAAGGTTAAAACACTTTTTGCAGAAGTGGATATCCTTTTTTACGGCAATAAGATTTTCTGCGAGAGACAGAATAGTATCTTCTTCTTCTGTGAGGATATAGTGGATAATCCTCTCTGCGCTTCTCGGTCCTATTCCCGGAAGTTTTACAAGTTTCTCTATAAGTTTTTCAACCTTTTCTGGATAATAACCCATTTTGTTAAAACCCTAATGTTGACCTCACTTCAGAACTTATTATCTTTTCTATCTCTTGCTGTGCGGAGGCAAATGTATTCCTGAATAATTTCTCAAGATATCCCTTATTTTCTGGCTTCAAGACATCAGGGGATATATCAACAGAAATCAGTTCCATCTTTCCATTAATAACAATTTTAATCTCCCCTTTCGGTGAAGAAACTTCAACTGTTTTTGAACGCAAGAGCCGTTCAAACTGCGCTGCCTGCTGTTTCAACTGCCCCATCTGCTTTAAACTATCAAATATGTTTCCCATTATTCCTCCACATTTATTATCTCTCCGTCAAAAAATTCCACTATCTTTTTAATTTCACCGTTATCCAGTGGGGACTCTTTCTCGCCTTCACTTATAAAACTTATCTTTATATCCTTTATGCCTATCATCTTTACCAGCGTGTCTTCAATAATTTTTATATAATTCCGATTATTTTCAATAAATGATTTGTGGAAGTTATACTTCTGAGTAAAACTTATAAACAGGGTATTATTCTTAAATCTTACAGGTGTTCCTTCTCTGAGTGCTGCTTCAAGTGTAGGCCGTGCCTTTTTAATCTCTGCAAGGATAATCTTCCACCGACTTAATATTTCCTTTTCGCTCTGTAGAGGTGTTTTCCTCTCTTCTACCTTATCGGGAGAGGGGTTTTCTTTTTCTATCTTCCCTGAAGAGAAAATGCTTTCTTCATTTGCCTCCTTGACGACAGATTTTTTTTCAGATAATAACCCTTCATCTTTTTTCTCGGGCTGCTTCAATGATAGTGTCTCTTCCTTCCCGAGAATATGGGACAGTTTAATGAGAAGTATTTCAGAGAGAACAATGGGGATGTTCTCCATATGTAACCTGTTTTTATATTCAATGACAAGGGATACCGCGTTCAAAAGGGTTTCTGTATTTATATCATTAAAGGAAAGATATAGCTGTTTATCTTCTTCCCTGATATAATCTTCACTTTCACCTATTTTTTTAAATAAGATATCCTTAAATTTTTTAATCATTCCCTCAAGTATAACTGCAGGGTCTTTCCCTTCTGCCAGCAGAATATGGAACAGAGACAGGAGTTTTTTTACATCTTTTTCCCTTATAAGTGTCAGGAGTTCACCTATACTTTTTTCTTCAACAAGGCCCAGAAATTCCTTAACACTTTGATAGGATATGTTATTATTTTCTGCATTTACAATAAGCTGGTCAAGGATGCTGAGTGCATCTCTCATAGAACCACCTGAAAATTCATATATCTCTTTAAGTGCATCCTTCTCTATTGTAAATCCTTCTTTTTCGCATATCTCCTTAAGTCTTTCTGTAAGTTCTTCCTGTTTGAACGGTTTGAAGTTAAACCTCTGACATCTGGATATGATGGTAGGTGGTATCTTTTCCGGTGTTGTGGTGGCTAAGAAGAACTTCACATACTCAGGTGGTTCTTCAAGGGTTTTCAAAAGGGCATTCCATGCAGGTTCAGTGAGCATATGAACCTCATCAATGATATATATCTTAAACCTTGCATTTGAAGGAGTAAGATTCACATTTTCCCTTAAGCTTCTTATCTCATCTATCCCCCTATTGGAAGCAGCATCTATCTCAAGGACATCCATAGAACTTCCTGCTGTTATGGTTCTACATATTTCACATTTATCACAGGGGATAACAGTCGGCCCATTTTCACAGTTGAGGGATTTGGCAAAGACCCTTGCCACAGATGTCTTTCCTGTTCCTCGTGGTCCTGCAAAAAGGTACGCATGTGCAAGCCGTCTTTCTTTTATTGCTTTTTTTAATGCCTCTGTAATTGTTTTCTGCCCCCATACTTCATCAAAGTTTTTAGGTCTGTATTTTCTTGCAAGGACAAGATATTCAGGGGAAACGCTCCCCTGAAACTCCTTCTGAATATCTTTGTTCGTATCTTTTATTAATTTCATCTTGTTAAATCCTGAATTACCTTTTTTCATCCGCTTTGCGGATGACTGGTAGTTCGCTTCCAGCAGACTACTTATATGCTCCCCAGATATCTTAAAAGGTCAAGGAAGAATATTATAACTGCCAGCCCTCCAGAGACAATACCCTGGACAATCAAGAGAAGTTTAATATCTGGTTTATATATCTTGTGCGGGACAACAGCATAGTCCAGAACCTGAACAACAGGAGTATCACGCGCCTCATTAATTTTCGCCTCTTCTAATTTTTCTGTGAGGAACTTATAGACCTCTTCCTGTGCTTTCAGTTCTCTTAACAACCCTGTCAGTTCATCTTCTGAATGCAATAACCTTGAAAGTGTTGTCTCAAGATTCTGTATCTCTTTCTTCAAAAGGACTATCTCAGGGCTATCGTCTTTCAGTATTTCTCTCTTTTTCTGAAGTTCAAGTTTTTTACTGACAAGTTCTTCCATAAGTTTCCCTGCCATTTGGGTTACCTGGTTCAGTTCTTTATCCGCTACAAGTTTCTCTCTATTTTTTATACTTGCAAGTTTTTCTTCAAGTGATTTTATAGTATTTTCTGTTTCTTTCAGGCGGCTTTCTATAAAGATTCTGTCCTGTTTTGCTTTGGTAATGCTGATTGCTTTTATTGTTTCATCCAGCCGTTGTATAAAGAAATTTGCTATATCTGCAGCCCTTTCAGGGTCTCTATCCACAACGGTTATCTCAATCACCTTTTCTTTTGTAAGTGAGATATTGGTGAGTTTATCAAACTTTTCTCTTGCACGGTCAAGATTGCTCACATTATATGCATCTATAAGGTTGAACCTCTCTATGATGGCGTCCTTCATACTTCTGCTGTTGAGGATGGAAAAGAAAAGATCAGTGTTTGTTCTTAACTGGGATAGCATCTTCTCAGAAATATCGGAACTGCCTGTTTCAATCTGCAGGTCTCTTTCAAGTGGTTGAAGAATACTTGCCTCCGCCTTATAATACTTGGGATAAACCCAGTATATAAAGGATACTATGATAAGGGTAATGATATAAAAAACAAGCACAAATTTAATGTGAACAAGTGGACTTTTCTTTCTTTTGTTATTTATTTTTTCTTTTTCCATTGTGTAAATCCTAACTGATAGCCGTCTAATGTCAGGCACAAAGTTAAAGCATCTGGCAAATGGCTAATAGCACCTGTCGTGAGCCAGATTTTCCTTTCGCTCTTCCCTTCAAAAAGTGTCTTCTCATCAGTGATATTTAAAGGTAGCCATCCCTTGACTTCCATATTTTCCCATCCCCCATATATTAGCCACTATCTCATCGTCCATTCCAAGAATATAACTCTGCAGAAAATAGAGTTCTATTTGTTTCATCTCTCCCTGTCCTGCATGGGAGAGAAGATCTGAATACCGAAAAAGTCAAGACCTGTATATTGAGACATGGTATTATTCTACCCTTGCAATATAAAGGACATTAACAAGATATAAAAAAGTAGAAATAAAGTTCCTTTCATTATTCTTTCCCATCCGGTCTCATCCTTTTTAATCTATCACTAAGAAAAAATAAGTCAAGCCCTCGGTAAGGCCTAAAAGATTATTTTTGTTGGGCGCACGTGGATTCGAACCACGAACCCCCGCGTTATCAGCACGGTGCTCTGCCCTTGAGCTATGCGCCCGGAAGGGGTTCTGTTATTTTGTATTGTCTTTTTTCTTCAAAAATTCTTCAATGTATTCCTTTATAATATCCTTTGCACCTAAAGCAAAAGCGAGTGCAAGTCCAAAAGCGACTGCCCCCAGGATAATGATAAATACATTGCCTATGAATTCTGCGGCTATTCCTATCTGCTGTAGCGCTATGACAGTTCCAAAGACAACAATAGCAACCTGTGTAAGTTTTCCTAATACAGATGCCTTCTGTATGCCAATATTACCTGCCGATGTCCTGACAATACCACTGAAAAAGTTGCCGAGGAATATGGAAAACAGGAATATCAGTAGCCCTAAGATAAACTTAGGGATAAAGGCAAGTAAACCATTCACCACAGCGCTTGGTATCTCTATTCCTGCAAAATTTACCGCAATAAAGATTACCACCAGCATAGTAATCCAGTAGACAGCTATCCCGATAAGTTCAGAGACATCCTTTGTTATATTCCCTTTTTCCAGCATTGCCTTTAGCCCTGCATCTTCTGAAAGTTTATCCACCTGTAGAAACTTAAACAACCTTGTAACAATCAACTTTACAAATTTTGCCACTATCCAGCCAATGATGAATACAATCAGAGCGCCCAATACAAGCGACACTCCATTCCAGAACCTTTGAGCCACCTCTGTAACAGGTTCAAATCCACTTCTCATATCAACCTCCCTTGCCCTTTTTAGAGCATCGACACTTTTAATTTTACCACTTTTTAGATATAAAAATCAACTTTACTCTTCAATATAGGTATACTGGCGGGATGTTTTTAAGGGAGAAAAAGGTCTGCCACCACTTTCAAAAAACTTTGTAAAAAACTCTAAGTACTGAAGACGGCTTGTATGGACATACCCACCAAAGATGCTAAGAACTAGATTTGCCAGATGGCCAAGGATAAACATAATAACAGCAATGATATAGCCAATAAAGTGAATTCCGGTTGACATAAATACCATCTCGTTTACCACAAGGGCTAAGACCGTAGAGGTTAGTCCAAGTCCAAAAAGCCGGCTATAACTTAATACATCTCCTAAAAGATTACCCGCTATCACATTGTAGGCGCCATAGAACGGCCAGAATATACGCATAAATCCCTTCTGAGTAGCACCTTTAAGTATCATAAGGGATAAAAAGGAAATGGCAAGGAGAAAGGATAACGGTAGGATAAAAACTTTTTTCCCTGTGATAAAAGATATAATGAGCATTGCAACAAGTACCTGTATGAAAAGAATGATAAGTGGCTCTCCTGATTTCCTTACACCAGACATCCTTACAGAATTGAAAAGGTTAAGATAAAGTCCCCATATAATCTGGATATACCCTAAAGCCAGTGCCCATCCAAGAAAAAGAAATGTTTTATTTCCTCCTTCTAAAGGATTTAGGATTACGAGTTTGTTGAGTATTTTCACAGGAAATGACTGTGCAGGGAGCCGTGATAGTATATCCCCGAACCAGGTACCTGTAATGGCCCCCATAAATATCGTGCCAATGCTGCAATAAAGGATAAGGCGCAAGAACCTTAAAATCCCCGGGTTATATCTGAACTTTTTCATAAAGATGATAGAAAGCAACATAAGGATAACTCCATAGGCAGCATCTCCGATACAGAAGCCAAGCCCTAAAAGGAAAAATATAGAGAGGTGTGGAGTAGGGTCCAGATTTTTATATACAGGCCTGCCATATAGGTCTGTTACAACCTCAAATGGCTCTATCTCCTTTATGTTTTCAAGTGCTATGGGGACTTCATCTCTGTCCTCAGGGTCTGATATGTAAAGATATCCATCAGGAAGGTACCTGTGCAGTAATTCTTCCAGATGTGGAATATCCTTCTCTTTTATCCATCCCCATAAGCCTTTTACAAACCTTGATACCCCTGTATTCTGCTTTGCCTTCAGATACTCATAGAGGGAATGGACATAGTCGTAGAATACAAGAATTTTATACTTCAGTGTAGCTATCTCTTTTAACCTTGTCTCTTCCTCTTCCATTTTCTTTCTGTTTCTTTCTTCCACTGCTTCTATCTTTTTCAATATTTCTGAAGGGAGATGTCTCCACCGTCTTATATTTAAGACAGTTCCCCTCATCTTTTCTATGTTTTGTATTACCTCATCCCTCTTTTCAATCGGGAAGATAACCAGAAAGAGCGACTCTTTTTTATCTTTACCTATTTCTTCAATACTGAATTCTGCAATCTTTTCCGGTTTTGTTTGCTTTTGCGGGAGAAGAAAGAAGCAGAAAGAAAAGTTCTTCATTGAAAAGAGGTCTAAAGGGACAATAGAAAGGTTTTTAATCAAAAAGAGTTCTTTTTTAATAGATGATAGTTTCTCTGCAATCTTTTTCCTTCTCTCAATCTCTTTTGATATAAGCAGGAATGTTTCATATACCTCATCTAAAGGAAATTCTTTTATGATGCTTTCTTCTTCTGTTCTACTGATGACCACCTTACCTGAAAACGCCTTTCCTTCCGCTCTTTTAATAATGCCTTTCAAAAATTCAGTTCTGTTGAGCATACCTTCTACATCGTCAAGTGTGATAGAAATATTCTCAAAACCAAGTCCATCGGGCAATCTATTTATCTCTGCACATCCTTTCTTCTGAAGTTCCATCAGAAAGAGAGATGGGTCCTCAGTAAAGAAAAGGTAAAACTTCTTCATTCTCGCTATCACTGCCTTACTCCTTGTTTATCTTTACATAATCCTCAGTAAGGTCACATCCCCAGGCGGTTGCAGAAAAATGTCCCTTTTTCAGGTCCATTTCAACAGTTATCTTATCCTCTTTTTCCATTATCTTATGCAGTTTTTCCTCATCATAGTCAACAGGATCTCCATTGTAGACCTTTACCCCGCAGAGAGATACCTCAACGTTTTTTACATCTATCTTTGCATTAACAGAGCCGGCAGCAGCAAGTATTCTTCCCCAGTTTGGATAAGCACCATAGACAGCGGACTTAAAAAGGTTTGACCCGGCAATCCTTTTTGCTACCCTTCTTGCGTCTTTTATACACCAGCCACCTTTAACCTTTACCTCTATTAGTTTCGTTGCACCTTCTCCGTCTGTGGCAATCATTTTTGCAAGTTCTTTACAGGTGGTCTTAAGTGATAATAAAAACTTCTGATATTCTTCCGAACCTCTTTGTATCCTGCTATTTTTTGCCATACCATTTGCAAGGCATATAACCATATCATTGGTGCTCATATCATTGTCCACATTGACCATATTAAATGACTCTTCAACCGCTTCCTTAAGTGCTTCCTGCAACAAATCACGCTCTATAACTGCATCTGTGGTGATAAAACATAGCATTGTTGCCATACAGGGGTTTATCATACCCGCACCTTTTGTCATCCCTCCTATACATACTTCTTTATGTCTTCCCTTAATTCCTGTGGCGGTCTGGAACTCCTTTGGAATCCTATCAGTGGTTATTATTCCTTTTGCAGCAAGTGTATGATTTTCAGTGGAGAGGGTTCTTACAAGTTCTGGCAGTGCATTTACAATTTTTTCATACGGTAGAGGTTTTCCTATGATACCTGTTGAACCAATAAGGACAGAAGATGGCTCTATCCCTATTATTTTAGAAAGTTCCTTTGCCAGCAATTCTGTATATCTATAATTTTCTATCCCGTTGCACGTATTGGCATTACCACTATTTACAAGCACTGCCTGGACTGGATTTTTTATATTTTTCAGTGTCCAGAGTAAACTGTATGACTTGAACTGATTTATGGTAAAAGTCCCTGTTGCCACACAGGGCTGACTTGAAAAAATAAGTGTAAGGTCTTCCTTTTTTTCTTTTTTTATCCCGCAATGGACAGCGGATGCAGAAAATCCTTCAGGATAGGTTATCCCGCCTTTTCCCATTTTTTCAGTATCTCCTTTGCAACCTCAATATCCAGTGGATAAGTTATTTTTATGTTCGCTCTTTCTCCCTTTACGAGATATATCTTTACTCCAAGACGTTCAACAAGGGCAGCATCGTCAGTTGCATAAAAATTTTCTTTATATGCCATCTGGTATCCCTTTCTGATTATATCTTCCTTAAATGCCTGGGGTGTCTGGGTACATACCATATCCTTCCTATCAGGGGTTCTCTTAACAAATTCCCCATTCCTTTCCTTCAACGTATCCTGTGGTTCTATATAAGGTACTGCTGCCCCGTATTTTTCAGCCCCTTCTACAACTCTGGCAAGGAGGGTTTCAGAACAAAACGGTCTGGCTACATCATGGATGACTATTATTCTATTTCCTTTCTTTAGTGTATCTAACCCTGCCTTCACAGAGTCCTGTCTGTTTTCTCCACCTGAGACCACTTCTATGTTTTTATATCTGGCTTTTAATCTTTTTCCCCACTCTTCAACATATTCTGATGGAAGGACAAGGACTAACTCATCTACTTTTTTGTAAAATGTTCCAATGGAATAATAGAGCAGTTGTTTCCTGCCGATCTTTAAAAATGCCTTTGGGACATCTCCAATCCGGCTGCCTTTCCCCCCTCCGGCAAGTATTACGCCTATCATTTTAGTTTTGCAAAGATAATCCTTCCTGTGGATGTCTGGATAGCGCTATCAATAATAACATCCATCACTCTTCCCATATACCTCGCACCATCCTCAACGACCACCATTGTCCCGTCCTCAAGGTATCCAACACCCTGTCCCGCTTCCTTCCCTTCTTTTATTATCTTTAAAGGTATCTCTTCGCCACTCATCAGTTTAGGTCTCATCAGTGTTGCCAGTATATTGAGATTAAGAACTTTTATATTCTGAACCTCAGCTACCTTTGCAAGGTTAGAATCGTTAGTAAGGAGATTTGCTCCTATATCTGCAGCAAGTTTTACAAGTTTGGTATCTACTGCCTCAATATCAGAATATTCCGCATCATATATCTTTACATCTATAGTGTCATCCTTCCTGAGTTTTTGTAATACCTCAAGTCCTCTCCTGCCACGTTGTCTCTTCATATCGCTGGAGCTATCTGCAAGTCCCTGAAGTTCCTGTATGATAAACTTGGGAATGATGATGATATAATCAAGAAAACCACCCTTTGCAAGTTCATAGATACGGCCATCAATAAGAACACTTGTGTCAACTACTAAAAGCCGCTCCTGTTCTTTAATCCCTCTTAAAAAAGGAAAGACAAAACCAAGTTCTTCAACTCCTTTCAGTCCTATCATTATTCCCAGATAGGTAAAGGCAAAATAGAGGGCAAATCTGATGTAGACAATTGTCCTGAGGTCATCAATAGGGATAAGAAGGAAAAAACCTGCCAGAAGGATTGCTGTTATAAGTCCAATGAGTAGTCCACCTATCGCAAGAAGGAGTTTTCGCAAAGGAATTTTTTCAAGAAGTATCTCAATACCCACTATGCACAATGAACCTATAAAGCCAGCTAAACTCCCTTTAAGCCGTGCAGATGCAAGCACATAATATCCTGTTAGTGTACTTAATATTACAAAAAAACCACGTATGATATAAACCCCCATCATTCCTCCCTTTTTCGTATAAAATTTTTTAAAGATTACAGATTTAAAAACTTATAATCCTTTAGTCTGCAATCCACTAATTTTTACATCTGCTTAATTATTTTATCCCAGAATAGATCAAAGGTAAAGAGATTTTATAAGGAAAGAAAGTTTTCCACGGCCTCTTTCAGCCACCTCACAGGATATATCTGGATGGACTGGCCTTTTATATCTTTTATATTCCCTTCAGAAACTATTGCCTTATTATATCCTAAACGGGCTGCCTCTTTTATCCTCTGTGGTATCTGGCTTACAGGCCTTATCTCACCGGTGAGTGCAATCTCTCCTATGGCCACACACTGTTCCAAAGGTGGTTTATCTTTAAGGGACGAGATACAGGATAGTGCAACAGCAAGGTCAACCGCTGGCTCAAAGACCTTAAGCCCACCACCGGTATTAAAATATATATCATAGACATTAAGGTTGTATCTCATCTTTTTTTCAATAACTGCAGTGACCATAGAAATTCTATTATAGTCCAGTCCTGTAACTGACCTCTTTGGGATCCCGTAATATGTAGGTGTTGCCAGGCACTGTATCTCAACAAGTATTGTGCGTGAACCCTCCTGTGATGGGAATATAACAGCCCCAGGAAGTGTCTTTTTTGAGTCAGGGAGAAAAAGAGCAGAGGCATCGGGAATCTCTACAAGTCCGTTTTCATCCATAGAAAATACGCCTATCTCCATTGTAGAGCCAAACCTGTTTTTCGTTGCCCTTAAGACCCTTAAGTCCGATTTTATCTCACCTTCAAAACTCAGAACAACATCTACTATATGCTCAAGAACCTTCGGACCTGCTATTATTCCTTCTTCTGTAATATGTCCAACAAGGAATATGGAAGAGCCGCTATTCTTTGCATAAGTAAGGAAAAAACCGGCATTTTCCCTTACCTGACTTACAGAACCAGGGATGGAAGGAAGTTCCGGGTCAAAGACGGTCTGTATGGAGTCCACTATGACGAGATCTGGTTTGATTATATCTATACCGTTTTTTATTGATGGCATCTCTGTTGTGGAAAGAAGATAAAGGTTCTCTGATATAACTCCCAACCGCTCTGCCCTCATCTTTACCTGATTTTTTGACTCCTCAGCACTTATATAAAGAACCTTCTTCTTTCCTTCAGCAGAAAGTCGTCCTCCAATACTTAAAAGCAACGTGGACTTACCAACCCCAGGTTCTCCTGCAAGGAGGATTAAACTGCCGGGGACAATACCTCCGCCAATTACCCTATCAAACTCCTTGAGCCCTGTCTGAGCCCTTAAAAACTTTTCTGTCTTTATCTCTGTAATCTTCTCAGGGGAAGCGGTTATAGAAACAAAGCCACTTTTTTTGCTTCTCGGGACTTCTTCAATAAAGGTATTCCATCCGCCGCAGTCAGGGCACCTGCCCAGCCACCTTACTGACTGGTATCCACACTCAGAACAGGAAAATATACTTTTTGTCTCTTTCTTCATTACCG
>Ga0123519_10012142_pt1 | contig 12581 bp, 13 predicted proteins | sample YelNatPaOPRAMG02_FD_87396 | JGI IMG/M metagenome (GOLD analysis project Ga0123519, IMG submission 87396) | Hot spring microbial communities from Yellowstone National Park - Yellowstone National Park OP-RAMG-02 (version 2) | ecosystem: Environmental > Aquatic > Thermal springs > Hot (42-90C) ...
GGACTACACCAGAAAGTACTAATAAGCATAAGAAATATAAATCTAGTGGCAATTCATCCCACGGTTAAAACCGTGGGCTTTCACGCCGAGTTCATGTAAAATTGCGCATCTTCTTCTGCCTTAACCCCGTATTTTGAGCACAGGACCTGGAGCAGCCCCTCGCAGGCATTGGCAGCATCTTTTATGGCATCATCAAACCTGCCCTCACTGTATTTCAGCCTAGCACCCCTCAGTTTTTCCTCGGCCCAGGAGATCCTCGAATAATTGATTGCGTAAGCGAGGAACGGGTATTCAGACTGGAAACTGGTAAACAGTTTCGACCTCAGACTTTTCCAGTTCTCCTCCACGACAGCCCTCTTCTTTTCGTCCGGTATGAAGCGGACTAAGAACTCCCCGGTAGACAGAAAGACATCTTCTCCCAATAACTTCTGGAGCTCCGCCTTTGTCTTTCTAAAAGACTCCTTTTCTTTCCTGGAGAGTAGAGGGTGGGCGATGATGATGTTTCTCTTATTTTGGCTGAGATCCTTATTTTCACCGATGTGTCTGACCAACACCTCAGCCGGGCTGTAAGATCTGCCACTTTCAGCATCATACATTTCAAAAAGCATCTCTACAAAGACTACTCCAAGTTTTTCGCCCTCTTCGTTTTCATATTCCCAGTCCCATGGTTCCAGATTTAGCTCACCCAAAATAACACCCTCGCCTGGCGGTAATTCATCAAAGATTTCAATCCAGTCATTATCACTGAATTTTGTAGTGTAAAGTCTTTTTTCCGCGACCTCTGCGAAGTCATCACTAGCAAACACAGAATCGTAAAACCCCGCCCCAGCCAACACGTAAGAAACATAGAGCGTTAATAGCCTGCGCTCGAAGAGAGAAAACTCGTTGTAGAGCCTCCCCGCCTCGGCAATTGATGTGAAATTCGGCAGCCTGTAACTGTAAAGTGTTAAGAGGTCCCCATACACATGCAGGTCCGTTAAACTTGAATAGTCCTCTAAAGATCTGAAGCCCAAAGTGGCCTCCCTCACCTATCAATTTTAATCTTCACACCTATATTCGTTAGTGCAAGCCTATGCGCTCATGCATTGTTCAGTATTGGGGTTTTAGCATTTTCTTCTCCAGGCTAGCAAAATGATAATCTATGAACGAATTATTAGTAACCAATTAGCAAAATGGAATCATATATGTGGTATAGTAAAATCATTATCATCAGTATTATCAGCATTATTAGTAATGGTTGTATCAGCCCCGCCTAATCAATGGCTGGCAGTCATCCATAATGAACGAATAATGTAGAATGAATAATGAATGGATGGTTATATCATTTTATTTTTTCGGGGCGGAATTTTGGCTGGATTTTGAAGGGATGACGGAATTTTGGCTGGATTTTGAAGGGATGAGATGGAATGGCTGACTTATCCGCCAGACCGCGGGGATGTTCCGGACGCCGCCCTCCAGTATGACCATCGACTGACGATGTCATTCGACGCCTGCACCACCGTCATTTTGATGGCTTTTTCCGTGAAAATTCTTCCGTGAAAATCAAGGAAAGAAGCTGGATCTAAACGGGCAAAGTGGGGCGCCCTCCACGGTGCACACCTTCCATAAAGCTCCCACAGAACTGCGAACTCTCACCACCGCCACGGTAAAACTCAACTGCCCCGCGCCCTCCAGCGGTGAAAAAAAGTCCTGCGATAAAGGGATGCGCAGCAGGCCGGGGCAGGGGGCGGGCTGCACCATCAAAGCCGGCACCAGCTGATGGTACTTGACCCATGCACGGAAACCGTGCGGGCGCAGGGCGATGGCAAAATCCTCCGTGTCTGATGGGGCGACTCCTAACGCGGATCCGTCCAATGATCCTTCAATACTCAACTGCAGCCTCCGGACTGGCACCCTCCTCCCATGTCCACCCTTTATAAATTCGTTTATGGAAAGATTATGGTGGGGATGGTGAGCCTCATGGAAAGGGCGGGCGCGGAGGGAAAAACTCTGGACGAAGAGAGACCATACGGCGTTGATCCCAACAGGCTCTACCCCATAGAATTCGTGGCAGATTTATTCTCCGTCGACAGGAAGCTGGTGAGGTGGTGGATAAAGAAGGGGGTCCTGGAGGGGATAAGGCTCCCGAACAGGGCGTGGCGCATCCGCGGGATAGAGATAATAAGGATAATCGATCAGGGGGCCTCGAGGAGGACCCCGAGGAACTGAACTTTGGGGACCGGTCCGCCCCCTGGGTTTAAATAATCACCCCCTCAGCCCTCATTTGGGGCTGGAAGCCGTGGCCGCAGTCTCAAAGGGCGCGAGGATCGAGCCGGGAGAAGGGAGGGAGGGCAGGGCAGGAGAACTGACATACGAACAGGAGAAAGCAGAGATGGAGGGACTTCCCAGAACTAGGCCAGAACAGCAGCAACGGCAGCGGCAGCAACAGCAACAGCAACAGCAACAGCAGGAGGAGGAGGAGCGGGCTGCGGTGCGGGAGCTGGGTGCAGCGCAGGCGCTGCCGCGGATGCGGGCAAAGATGCAGGGGAGGGTGAGGATCAGGAGGCTGAAGGAGTTCGCCTCCGAGAGGCTGCCCGGCGGCTCCACGCTGCGGGACCTGATACTGACAGAGGAGGACGAGCTCGCACCCGAGGAGTTCCTCGCCAAGATGGACCTCTGGCTGAAGATGTTCCGCAGGGAGTTCCTCCGGTGCCAGGCTGAAGGGATTGGCACTTAATCAGGTGCAAGTCCGTTTTGACCATCGGCTCCAAAGACTCAAACACACCTACGGGTTCAAAGTCTCCTTGAGAAGAAAGACAAAGAAAAAGAAGGAGGACCGACATTTGTTGTTCTTGACACTCTCCACGGCTGAAGCCGGGAGATTCTTGCTTCTGGGATGTTCATCGGTCGGTTCTTCACTGCCCTTTTAGGCTCCCACCTCATACCATCCCACCTCAGGAGCAATGGGTGTTTAAAAGCCACCACCCAGTTATCCCAGCTCTCTTTTGCCGTTTTTCTTCCAATATCTGGGCATTGAAACCCTTGTTATGTGTTTAAGTTTTCCTTCAGCCCCGAGCCTCTTCAGCGCCAGGAAGCTCCTCCATGCCTCGTTGTTCTTGTTTATTATCTGCTGGGCTGTTGCTGAGCCTATCAGCGGAGCGTATTTTTCATAGAGGTGCCTGGGATACCACTCGAAACACTTGTAGTGTATATATGCCTGCCTCCTTTCAAAGTTCACCTCGTTGTACAGCTTGGCGCAGTTCTCCGCGAGTTCCCATAGAGCAGGGCAGTCTTCAATTACGAATGTGTTCGTTCTTTCCACGCTTGGATCATCCTCTTGATCACATCGTCGTAGGTTTCCCTAGGATGAACCTTCAGCCTCTTGAGCTCCTCTATCGTGTCCTTCTTTATCCGGACTGGCATGGACATGTTACATCGAACTACATTAGTAGCCATAACATTATTTAAAATTATCGGCGATTCATCCCACGGTTAGAACCGTGGGCTTTCTCGCCGAGCTTTCATGTACCCAGCAGGCGTGACAAGAGTCGGGTAATCATATTCCCTTATGTCGGAAACGGTTGTGCAAACATTGCCAGTAAATTTTGTGGTGTTCTTCAGCATAGTATCGAGCCTTATTAATTCGGAGGGGAGCCCTAGCTGCCCTTCTTCGGCTGTGTCAAAAAGGTATCCGTCCCAATCAAAGTCATCTATGCCGTCAATAATTCTGGCGGTATAGGCAACATCGTCCTTATTAGCCCTTCTCCGATAGGGCTTTCCCTGCTCATTATGGTAAATTCGGTCTGTGGCACCCGAAGAAGCTCCCCAGAATTGCTGTCTTCCAGGACCATCGATGATCAAATCCCACGCCGGATCACGACCCGCAAGAACAAAGTTTTTTGGTGCTTTTGCAACACTGCCCTTTATTACATCCTCAGGGAATCCTTTGGCGATCTTCTTTTCAAAGTTAACTTCAGCGCCCATTTGCTGAGCCATTTTTAGTAGTTCTAAATCGTCGATAAATGCGCCAACTTGATTGAGGATTGCGTATGCGGCTTGGTCGATAATCTTCACTTGTTCTCTGTCCAATACTTTCCATTCTTTTCCGGGGAGAAGTATCCCCGTTTTGTTCATAATTATTTCCCCCTTTGATTTTTCATTTTTATGGTGCTAAAAATATAAATAACTTGGTGAACGACCCTGGCTTCGCGAATGGGATCTTCCTGCCGACAGAGTGGAGCGGACCGGGGGCATGCAATTAAATAATTAAGTGAGTCTTTTTTTTACATTTTTTATTTTTCCAAGACTGGCAGCATCAAGCCCAGGCATCTTAAAGAGCAGAGATCGCCCCTCCACAATTTGTTGACTTCAAGTCCCAAGCTCGTTCTAGAGCCCGCACATAGCAACAGGCGGCTCTTTAACGTTAGTAGCCTCTCCTGCTGCGCTCGAGTAGAGGCGGTACCTGAAGGCAACGAGCATGCCAGCCACCACAGATATCTACTCGGGGACAGTATTTAAAATCCATTCATTTTATCCCACGGTTTAGAGCACATTTTCTGGGTGCATACTTCGGGAGGGCGGATCTGTTTGGGCTCGAGGGCAGGGTCTACCGCCTGATGCCGAGTGTGACGGGAACTATCAGCTCCGCACCTCCTCTTATGATCTTCAAGTTTACGGTCTGACCAGGAATTGTGTTCTCCTCCAGGTAAGATGAAAGATCGTCCATGGTCTTTATCGGTGAGTCGTTCACCTGTATTATCACATCCCCGCCTATGCGTATCGACTGCCCTGCCAAGACTACAGTGGAAGTTCCGCCTTTCAGACCTGAGGAGGAGGCAGGACTGCCAGCATCCACGCTCTGTATGAGCACGCCACATGTGATGTTTAGACCCGTAGCCTGAGCGACTGGGTAGTCGATCGAGAGACCGTTCACGCCCAGATATGGGTGGCTGTAGGATCCCTTGTTGATTAGGTCGTATATCTCCCTGAGAACGGCATCGGACGGCACCGCAAAGCCAACATTCTGGGATCCGGAGATGATGGCAGTGGTTATCCCGACCACTCTGCCCTGGGTGTCAAGGAGGGGACCTCCGGAGTTGCCTGGATTTATTGGGGTGCTTATCTGAATCAGGCCTGCTATGAGATAATTTCCGGAAGACTCGGTCTGTATCGCCCTTTCGAGCTGGCTCACCACGCCCGTTGTGAGGGTGCTTTGGAGACCGTAGGGGTTCCCTATGGCGATAACAGTGTCACCGACCTTCAGTGTCTTGGAGGAGACCACGGTAAGGGGTTTGAACAAATCGGCGGGCGCCTGGAGCCGAAGGATTGCGAGGTCACTGTAGGGATCTGTGCCAACAACCTTGAACGGGTACGCCTCGCCGTTTATGAAAGTCGCGGAGCCATTGATCATTCCGTCAACGACGTGGTAGTTGGTCACGATCAACGGTTCCCCGGTAATGTTTACCACGAAGCCCGACCCGATGACCTCGCTGTAGTAGATGATGCCAAATAAGCCAGACTCCCGCACAAGACCTTTTATGGTGACGACAGAGTCTTTCACGGATTCGTAAATGGGGTTCAGGCTTACGAGTGTTTGGTAGGTGTAGAGATTGCTAGGGGCAGTGCTTTCCGCCTGGGATCTCAGGGTGGCGAGCTGGGTCTCCAAAGCCGAAACCCTCGAGTTTAGACTCTCCAGCTGCGAATTGAAGCCAAGATAGTACCCGGTAAAGCACCCAATGACAAGCACGACAATGAATAGCGCAAGGGTGGTCTGCCGACGAGGAGGTTCAGACATCTTCAGCACCCCGTGTTAAGTGTATGGAGAGATCACCCTCCGGGTCTGATCTCGTATCTCAGGAAGCGGATGTAGGCCACCACGAAGCAGACCACGAGGCATATTGCGAGCACCGTGAAGTGTGGCCACGTGGAGGATAGGGCCTCAGCGATATTGAATGTGGATGGGCCGCCAATGCGTGTAGGCATTGAAACTCTAAATCCTGTAAATGAGAAGGCGCCTCCCGTTGAGCCCATTATCGTAAGGGCAGCCTCGCTGTAAAGATATGCAGGGGATATGGACGAGATCATATTTGAGACGACGTTGCGGGTCTCCATGAGCGTCCTCTCGTATGTTATCATTGACGCAGTGGCGTTGGTTGGAACAACTACGCGGTATGGGAGAGGAGCTACTAGGTCCACAACGAAACCCGATATTATGAAGATTAGGATGGAGAAGGTCACCCAAGCGCCTATGGAAGCTAAGATTGAGGTGGACGGTTCCCTGCTCAAAACTGAGAAGAGCAGACCTATGCCAAACCAGAAACACAGGTACAGTATGGTGAGGGCCGCAAGTGAGAGTATTGCCATGAGCTGTTCCGCCGTTGGACCAAATCCGAGTAGTGGTATGGATATGCCCATCATGATCGCCATTGTGCCTAGGATCGCCGCAGAAAGAGTGGCCGCCCCTGCAAGGAACTTTCCGTTTATTATGGAGTCGCGGAATATGGGCTGAGTAAGGACAGTGGAGAGAGTGCCACTCTTCCTCTCGCGGTTGATCGCGTCGAAGCTTATGGTCAGACCCAGTAATGGACCGAATAGGACCATGAGGGATATGAAAGATGTTCCACTTGTACCTGTGGTGAAGATGGCGAGGAAGTTGGTGAGTTGGCTCTCTCTCATGGAGTTTGCTCCTTGATATGCCGAGGCGATCGAGAGGAACAGTGTCAACGCAAATATCATCAGAAAGCGCTTGTTGACAAAGTTGTCCGCAAGTTCTTTTCTGAATATTACAAACATTCCTGACATCCAGATCACTCTCCATAATATTTCATGAAGATCTCCTCGAGTGGGTGTTCGTTTGAACGCATCAGTAGAATGTTGCAACCATGCCGGGTTATAGACTTCGAAACCTCTCCGCTAACATCACGGACCATCTGAACAAAAATCCTGTCAGAGATTAAATCCACTGATACCACGCCCGGAATGCCCTCGATGTCCATTTTGAGTTCGGGCGGCATTCTGTCGACTTTAATCTCCAGGCGCATGCCCTCTTTCTCGGAGATATTCTTGGAGAGATTATCGATCGTATCCATGGCGACCATTTTACCTTGCCGCATTATGCCAACCCTCGTGCAAAACTGTTGAACCTCGTAGAGCAAGTGAGAGGACGTTATGACGGTCAGCTTACGCTCCCTGTTGAGCCGGAGTATCAATTCTCTGATCTCCTTAGTCCCACGGGGGTCGACGCCGATTGTGGGCTCGTCGAGAAGGAGGACCCGGGGATCCTTTATTAGAGCCTGCGCTATGCCCAACCTCTGCCGCATCCCCCTTGAGAATTTACCCACCTTCGTGTCGGACTCGCTGACTAGATCCACGGTCTCGAGCAGAGCCATTATACGCTCCTCTGCCGACCGCTTCGGGATGCCGTTTAGTGCCGCTATGTAGAGCAAGTTCTCACGTGCGGTCATGTCCTCGTACAGACCGGCAAATTCTGGGAGGGCTCCGACCACCTTTCTCACGTCCCTAGAGTTCTTGACAACATCGTAGCCGCAAACCGTTGCTGTTCCCGAGGTTGGGACTGTAAGACCCAGCAACATGAGAAGGGTTGTAGTCTTGCCTGCCCCGTTTGGACCGAGTAGGCCGAAGATCTCGCCCTCCTCTACGCTCATGGTGAGGTGGTCTACGGCGACTTTTTTGCCATAAACCTTTGTGAGCGCTTTTGTGATGATGATTGGTTCCGACATTTTTTACCTCCTTCCGAATTTTTTGAATATTGCGACGAGCACGACCATGGTAGCTACGGCCACGAGTACACCGTAGATGGTCCAGGAGGCGGAGGCGCTCAGTGTCACTCTGACCTGAACTTGATCAGACGATGTCTGATCACTGTACGCCCTCATTGTGATCATGTAGTCTCCAGCAACGGAGTCCGCAGGGCTCTTGATTGTTATGGAGAAGGTCACGGACTCGCCTGGTGCAAGCGAAGATATCTGGCTTGGCGTGGTTGTGACTTCCCAGTATTCGCTTGGAGGTGACACGCTGAGCTTCAGCGAGGAGAGAGGAGAGAGACCGGTGTTGGTGACCCGTACGGTGATCGATGTGGAGGAGCCTGTTGTGGTCGCCGTGTTGTATGTCGAAGGCGTAAGCTGGAGCCCATAGGAGCCGACTATCTTGGACTTGAGATCCAGTGCGTAGGAGAATTTGCCGTCATCCGATCTCACCTTGATGGTTGTTGTGTAGTTGCCGATGGCTACCGTGCTGGGAGGGGTCACCTTAACTACCAAGTCGATGGACTGCCCGCTAGCGAGCAGGAGGCTTGATATTGAGGTGTCCCCTGACATGAAAGCGACAGCCCAGTTTTGAGGGACATCTGCGGATAGGTAGAGGAGCTCGTCGGTATTCCACTGGTTTTTAATGGTTATTGGATACTTGAGGACAGCCCCAGCTTGGACCGTGACCTCCTTGAACGTTGTCAGGACAGATATCGTGCCAGAAGGCTCCACTAGGGAGATGGTCAGCGGCAGGGATGAAAATAAGAGACCATCACTTGATGCTGCAGTTATTGTGAGGTTGTAAGTGCCAAGGACGGCGTTGTCTGGGGGCGTGACCTTCAATGTGAGCGTGGACTTCTGCCCGGACTGGAGGCAAATATTGCTGATGGATGCGGACTGATCTTGCGCACTGATCTTTACCGTCCAGCCTTCGGGCGCCGCCGTTTTGAGGCTCACTAGTTCATCTGTCTCGCCCGTGTTTGCCAAGGTTATGGTGAAGGTGGCGGAGCTGCCGGACTCGACGGATAGACCAGTGTAGGAAGGAGTCATGGCAAGCCCCCTATCGGGAGCGGATATAGTTGCCAGAAGAGGCAGGGAGGCCACCTGGAGTCCGCTCTCGTCGAAGACCCTAACAACGATCTGATAAGTACCGATCGAGTTCTCTGAGGGAGTCACTTCTAAGTTTACGGTGACAGAGGCACCGGAGTCCAAGAATAAGCTGAGTATTTCACTCGTCCCTGATTTGAAACATGAACTCCAACCTTTGGGTAGCCCGCTCACAGAAAGGGTGAAGGTGCCATTAACCCCGCTGTTCTTGAGGGTTATGGGGTAAGAGAGAGACTTGCCGTGAGACAGCTGGTGGGGCAGCGCCGTTGTCAATGCGATCCCTGCGCTCTTCCCGAGTGTTGCGATTAGAGTTGCGGAGGCGGAGACCGACCCGTCTTGTGAGGTCGCCTTAACCACAAAGGAGTAATCACTTGGATTTACGTCCTTCGGCGGCGTGAGTACGAGTTCGAGGGATCTCGAGGATGCTGGCGCGAGGATGAGGCTCAGTACGGTTTTGCCATCAGATGTCAGGAACTGGGCATTCCACCCCTCTGGTGCACTGATCGACAGATTGATGGTTTCCGTAATCTCTCCATTGTTTGACAGCGTCAGCGGAAAGCGGACATTCTGTCCGATCTCGTTGTATATGTGGAGTGTGGTGGACGCCAGGTCCAACTTCCTTTGTAAGGGGGAGACTTCAACATTCAGTGGGAGTGTGATGACATCGTTTGTCCCGGTCGCCTTGAATGTTATGCTGTAATCCCCTGTGTCGGTTGACTGCGGCACCGTGATCTCCATCTTTATGGTCACGCTTTCCCCCACCTTGATGTTGAGCGACTTTACCTCGGTTCCGCTGTACAGGAAGCGGGCAGTCCACCCTTCTGGGAGACCTGTGGTCGAGAGTTTGTATGTGTCGCCACTCCATCCATCTTGGTACGTGCCAGAATAGAGCGAGAGTTGTATGTCGAAGCTAGCTGTGCCTCCAGGTTTTACCACTTGAAAGTTCGACCTTGTCCAGGCACTGCCACTGGAGACCAGCCCGGTCATGGAGGCAAAAGAGAGGGCGATCAAGGCGATCGGAAGTATGAGACGCAGGTTGGGTGAACGGACTGCTTGCCAATTGGGGTAGACCACACACTTTTTCATAGATACTTACTCCGTAGCTACTAATACACTACATAGCAAAGAAAAAGGTATATATTTCTTGTGGTCAAATAGTAGCTACTAGTTATAATAGTAGAAAATTAATTGGGGATCATAAGAAGAGGTGTGCTGAATATCTATGGGCGAGGGTTCGAAAGAGGTCAAGGTTAGCCAGTTCAGGCTCGAGAAGGGCGGTCTGGAAGCGTTCCTAGGTCCACTTGAAGTGGAAGTCCTCAATGAGATATGGGCGTTAGACAGACCGTCTGTGACTGTCAGGGAAGTCTATGAGAGCCTGAGGAGAAGGCGCGAGATAGCATACACAACGGTCATGTCGACGATGAATATTTTGTATGAGAAGGGACTCCTCAATAGAAGGCTCGATAAAGGGAAGGGAGGACACTTCTACGTGTACTGGGCGAGCAAGAGCCAAGAGGAGCTTAAGCAAGCCCTTGTGGAGCGAGTCGTGAGCAACATTGTAAAGAACTTCGGTGAGACGGCAATAATTTACTTTCTCAAGGAGGGCGGGGTTGACGAGGAGGAGTTGAAAAGATTGAAGAGGTTGGTTGACGAGAAGGTGAGATCGGGCAACAGCGGGATGGTGAGTCATGGCGGAGGTTGAGGTGCTTCCACTCCTGGTCAGACCTGCGCTCCCGATACTTGTGCCCTCAGCCCCGGATCTGTTGCGCGTGCTGATGCAGCCTACGTTCTACTATTCTTTCTTTGGCCTGGTCGCCCTTTCCCTGGGCTTCTTGATAGTCGGGCGGTCAATGAGGAGCGGTGTGAAGAGCGTGATGTATGTACTGCCACTCATCGTTCCGCTGGCCACATATGCGATCTTCAGACCGAGCATAACCAAGGCATTCTTGGAAGGTATGTTGACCTTGGTCAGCGATGGTGGTACCATAGTAATGACGCCGAAGATCGTGGAGGTATTGGACCCTGTTGGAGTGATCCTGACCACAGGTCTGATACTGGGAGGAGTGTATTTTGTGGTTGTCCTCATCTTCGGAGGGCGCATTTGCAGGAGGGCAATGGGCGTGGTCGAGGTCGGACCAAACGATTACCCGATGGTGCAGGAGGCTGTCAGAAAGGTCGCCGCCAAGGCTGGAGTGCGGGCACCAAAAGTCGGAATCGTGGAAGAGATCGAGCCGAATGCTTTCATGGTGGGAGGGCTGAGGGGGGCGACTCTGGTCTTCTCGGTCGGGCTCATCGAGACCCTAAACGAGAAGGAGGTCGAAGCCGTTGCAGCACATGAGGTCGCACACCTTAAGAACAGGGACTACTTTTTCGAGGTCGCCGTGAATGCATTGAAGGCAGTCTCTTTCTTCAACCCCCTTGCGCACGTTATGGCTTCAAATGCCCTCAAGGAGAGGGAGGTGCTGGCAGACGAGGTTGGATCCAAGCTGATTGACTGCCCTGCTATGCTCGGCAAGGCGCTGATCAAGGTATGGGAGAGCACGAGGAACATCTCGCTCAGGGGCTCGTTGCTGGGGCACGTGTCAGGGCTCTTTGTGGTATCTACTCTGAGGAGGAGGTTTGAGGTGTTTTCGAGTCACCCACCGCTCAGCCTCAGAGTGAGAAACATTGTTAATGATCCGCCGAAAGACGGGCAGAAGGGAGGGAGGTGGCAGGAGCGAGGGGGAGCGTTAGTTCTGGTGGCATTAGTTTGCATTTCGACCTGCTTCGTGCTCAATTTTGTCCATAACGATTTGTTGCCTTCCATGATCTTCGGGCTGAAGGGCTTTCCGCTGTTACAAATGCACCAAATGCTGGGATTCGCCCAACAGCCACGCCTCGCGGAGCATCAGACATTGGAAGTCCTTTTGCTCCCCAACCAGTGGGCGCACATGACAATCGGTGATGGAGCGGAACCTATTGTGAAGGTCATATTTACGGGTGGGTGGAGATCTGGCTTCGGTATGAGTGTGAAAACCGCCACCAGTTAAAGCAGCGGGTTTTCTGTGCTTTTTCAGTGACTGCTCGAGGATTTTTATCAGCACATCCCACGCCGAGAAAGGGTTAATAGACAATGGAGAGATACGATTAAATGTTGTCTTGTTGAGGAGCTTACTGAGTGGAGAAGATACCTCTATGAGAGAAGAGGCAGATTGGTGGGTCGAGGATGCAAAGAGGTGCTTGATGAAGGCTGAAAAGTACTTTGAGCTGGGGTTTTGTGAGGATAGCGTCTTCAACTGTCAACAAGCCTAAGCTCTTCAAAGGCCTGTGGATAATGGTCCTCAAGAAGAGGCCTGCCAGGACGCATAAGATTACGACCCTGTACAAGCCGTTGGAGAAGGATCTAGTCTTAGAAGAGGAGCTCAAAGACTTTCTCGCACTCATCTCCCCTTACTACTTCATTGCCAGGTATCCAGATATAGCCATGGGATTGCCTGGCGAGGTAATAACGAAGAAGTTTGCGGTCGTTGGAACCCTAGCCTTGCGATAGGCAGTGGCTCTGAGAGTTTGACACTCTCCACGACTAAAGCCGGGAGATTCTTGCACACAGCCCCTTCAGCGCTCAAAGACACATCTGTTTCAGCATTCATCCCTCACTGCTCAGGGGCTATCTGCAATGGGTGTGCCACCACCCAGTTATCCCTATCCTTCGAGGACTCGGGATTATCTTTTTTCAGCTCGAACCCACCC
>Ga0123519_10012147_pt1 | contig 12579 bp, 10 predicted proteins | sample YelNatPaOPRAMG02_FD_87396 | JGI IMG/M metagenome (GOLD analysis project Ga0123519, IMG submission 87396) | Hot spring microbial communities from Yellowstone National Park - Yellowstone National Park OP-RAMG-02 (version 2) | ecosystem: Environmental > Aquatic > Thermal springs > Hot (42-90C) ...
GCGCATAAGGGCAAAGACAGGCACCCTTAAAGGGGTGAACGCCTTGGCAGGATACTGGCGTTGGAAAGACGGCAGGGTCGCCGCGTTCGCCATACTCGTGAACAGCCAGCAGCCCAATGCGGGGATTGTGGATTACGCTGACCGCATAGCTCGTGCCGTATTTTCTCTGCCGCTCAGGAACCCATAACGGCCCGACGTCGGTCGGCGCGTATGCATCCCTCCCTGGGGTGATGGCCAAAGAGATACTCGACGCAGTTCCCGACCGACTTGCCATGGCTTTCTTCTTTACAGAGGCGAGGCCATATACTATAGCCTCCCAGAAAATCGGTTTTCGTCCAGGTCTATGAGACTTACCAAACTCGAAATCAAGGGGTTCAAGAGCTTCCCCGACAAGGCGGTCCTGGAATTTAGGCGAGGCATCACAGGGGTTGTGGGCCCCAACGGTTGCGGCAAGAGCAATATACTCGAGGCAATCCGGTGGGTCATGGGCGAGCAGCGGCCTCGCACCTTGCGAGGCGCGCGCATGGGAGATGTCATCTTCAACGGGTCTGAGACGCGACGGCCGGTTGGCATGGCGGAAGTGCGCATGACCTTGGAGGTGGATCCTCGTTATTGTCCGCCGGCATTGAGAGACTACGACGAGGTGATGGTCGCGAGGCGGATCTTTCGAGATGGAGAATCCCAGTACGAAATCAATGGGGTCCCTTGCAGGCTGAGCGACGTGGTGGACCTCTTCCTCGATACGGGTCTGACGCAGAATTCTTATGCGATCCTGGAACAAGGCCGCGTCGAGATGGTGGTGAGTTCCAAACCAGAAGATCGCCGTTGGCTTATTGAGGAAGCCGCTGGCATCACGCGGTACAAGATACGCAAGGAAACCGCCACGAAGAGGCTCGAACAGACGCAGACAAATCTTGAACGCCTGCGAGACGTGCTCAACGAAGTCAATCGTCAGGCCGCGGCGCTTCGCAAGCAGGCCCGAAGGGCTGAGCGTTACCGACTCCTCCGAGACAGGCTGCGGTCTCTTGAACTGGCCTGGAACGCCTCTGAATGCAGGAAGCTCTCGACGCAGATCGAGGAAGGGGAGGCCGAGCTTTCACGTCTGCGCGACAGCCTCATCGAGGTGCAGTCCCGCAATGCCTTGGAAGGGGGCGTATTGCAGCGAGACCGGCAGGCCCTTGCCGACATGGATAAGAAAACCATCGAACTGCATGAACAGCAGCATGCTCTGGAAATGGCCATGGAAGCGGCGCGAGTGGACGCCGCCCGGTCTCGGGAGAAAATGACGCACTTGCAATCCCAGCGACAACGACTGCTACGCGATCAACAGGAAAAAGGCGTCCTTCGGGACCAATGTGCGCGGCGCATACAAGAGGGGCAGGGAACCGCCAGCGCTCTCGCGTCCCAAATTCTCCAGGGACGAGAGACCCAGAGGACGGCGGCGGAGGCCTTGGAGCGGTTTCGGACAGATTCTGAGCAGGTTCAGGAGAGGATCGAGGCAATCAAAACCAGTTTGTTTCAGGCGCTCCAAGCCTGTGCAGCGAAACGGAACCAAAAGGAAGCAGCCCAAAGACGCATTCAAGAAATCTCGTTCAGACAAACTAGAATGGCTGAGGAGAGGCGGAGCGCGGAAGCTCAAGCAGCCGCGGCGTCGGCTCGTCTAGGATCCCTGCAGGTTGCGCTCGAAGAGATGCGAACCCGCCGCAGGCAATCAATAGAGGAAAAAGATGAACTTCTAAAACGTCTTAAGGAGCGCCAGGCGGTTTTGCAGGGGTTACGGGATACAATCCGCGGTCTTGAAACGGAGTATGCCAGAATCGCCTCGAGATTGGCTTCGCTGGAAGAGTTGGACAAGAGCGGGGCCCATTTTGATCAGAGCGTTCAATACATGATGGCCCAACGCGCAAACTGGCCAGACGGAACTCTCATAGGTCCCCTTGCGGATTTTATCGAGGTGACCGAAGGATATGAAAAGGCATTGGCCGCGGTATTGGAAAGACGTCTTGGTTCATTCGTCGTCTCTTCCCCAACCGATGCGGCGTTTGGAGTGGAAATGCTGCGGGAGTCTGGACAAGGTCGCACGACGTTTGTGCCAAAGATACCACGTGCGACGGTCGTCCCGAGCCCCTCGGCGTGCGACGCAGCGCTGACAAACCTTTCGGATGTGGTTCGCTTTGCAGAAGGTTTCGAGGAGTTGGGCCAACATCTTGTAGGACGTTGTGTGGTGGTTGAAGACATCAACGAGGCGCTGCGTCTCTGGTCCCGCAACGGCGCTCCCTTGGACTTCGCGACCATGGAAGGAGATTTTCTCGATCACACCGGCGAACTGACCGGCGGCTCCTGGAATACGAAAACGGAAAAGGTTTTTACTCTGCGTCGAGAGATTGTCGAATTGAGAAACGCCAAGGAATCCCTTGAAAAGACGCTTGAAGCCCATCGAACACAATGCTCCGAAGCCGAGCGCGCCTATGAAGAGACCTCCAAGAGGAAGACCCGCGCAGAAGAAGCCGCTGCAGAACTCCGGGTAGAGGAAATAAGAAAGGCGAATGAGATCGAGAAGCTCCAGGGACTTGTCGCTACGCTCCACCGCAAAACAAAAACAATGGCGCTGGAAATGGAAACGCTCGACAAGGAAAAGACCTCGCTTATGGACGCTTCGGCAGCCTCTCAAACGGAGATCGACCAGTTGGAGGGGACCATCCGCGGCCTCAAAGAGCGTACGGCGCTTTGTCGAGTCGAGTCGGAGGATTTGAATCGCCAGCGAGAAGAATTGGCGCACAGACACGCAAACAGCCAAGTGGAAGTTGCTAAATTAGAAGAACGTCACGCGTCCACCACCAAAGAACTTGAGCGCAATAAGCAGCTCTATGCTCAGTTAGAATCCCAATTGAAGGCCATACAGCAAGAATTGGAAGCGAACGCGACCGAAACCGAGGCGGTGAAAGAAAGGCTGAGAAACGCCGAGGATAACGAAAAGGCACATATGCTGAGTCACAAAGCCTGTTCCGAACAACTCGCAACCCTTGGCCGAGAGCGAGAGTCTTTGACCCTGAAGATCCAAGAGATAGAGGCCCACGCTGCGGCCTCCAATAAAGAAGAAAAGACATTGCAGGGACAAATACACGAGCGGGAAATTGCGCTCGTACAGTTGAAACAGGCGCTGCGCCATCTCACGCAAAACATGATCGAGCGCTACGGCGTGGCCGACACACCGGTTGTCTCCGAGACCTCTGCAGTAGATCAAAAGGAGATTGAACATGTTCGAAAACAGATAGACGAATTAGGCGACGTGAATTTGAGCGCGGTTCGAGAATATCAAAACGTTCAAGAGCGATTGACCTTCTTGCGCGCCCAAGAGTCTGACCTCAAAGAGGCCATGCAATCCCTCCACGAAACCATACAAAAGATAACCGCCGCCACCAATGAATTGTTTGTGAATGCATTTGAAACCATCAATGAAAAATTTCAGGAAATGTTTTCCTTTTTATTCCAAGGAGGAGAAGCCAGTCTGGAACTCGTGGGGTCCGAGAACGTCCTGGAAGCAGGCGTCGATATTGTTGCCCGTCCTCCGGGGAAAAAGCGACAAGCTATGGGGCTTCTTTCAGGCGGCGAAAAAGCGCTCACCGCCATAGCGCTCATATTTGCAATCTTCCTTACGAGACCCTCTCCATTCTGCCTCCTCGACGAGGTTGACGCCCCTTTGGACGACGCCAACATAAGTCGATTTAACGACATGCTGCGCTCTCTCAGCGACAAAACCCAATTTATCGTTATCACGCACAATAAGAGGACAATGGAAGTCGCTGATTGTCTGTACGGAATCACCATGGAGGAGCCTGGGGTTTCCAGCATCGTCTCCGTGGACCTTGCTCGTTAGCGAGGGCGATTGCCCGTATTTCTCTTGACTTTTCATTAATATAATTATAATGTTTGCTCACTTTTTGAATGTGTTAGTTGATTTTTTCGTCGTAGGCTAACGATCATGAAAAAATACGCGATAACCGCTTGGCTCACCGCAATGTGCTTCCTGCTCCTGGCCAACGTCCATGCATGGGATGTACCGCCATACCTCCGCATTTCAGCAGGATCGAGAATGTGGTTTACCACCCTGGAAGGCGATCTGATCCAAAAGGACCGGACCAAGTTGGGATTATCGGAAAATCTTGGCCTGCAGAAAGACGTCTTGAGTTGGGAATTTTTTGCCAGCGCGCGTGTGAGCAATGTGCATGTGTTCCGTCTCAAAGGCGAGCCGACCACGACGTATAATCAATCTCGTTCAGATTCCTATCAGAAGATACGGGCCATCAACATCGGGTATGATCTCGATTTTTTCATGTCGCCGCAGGTACTCTTTGGCGCCAACACCGATTTCAATATCCTCACATTGGATAGCAGGCCTCGGGATGTGACTGTGGGGGGCGTTCAATACAATTATCGCGAAGATGGGACGCATGTATATCCCACATTTGGTCTTCACGGAACGTTTTACCCCATTTTCGAGAGCGTCGCGCTGCGTCCGAACGTCTCAAGTCGGGTGAACTGGTGGAATTATAACGACTTTGAATGTTGGGACTGGGAGATTGCCACCGCGGTGGACATCCCGGTTAATCGGCTTTGGACGTGGACCGTCAATGGCGGGTACCGCTATTGGCACACGAAGATACGCCGCGACAGAGATACGGCTGACCTCAACCGCATGGGTTTTTTTGTGGAGACGTCTGTCCTTTTCTGATCACTCCCTTAGCTGCTAGGCCTTTTTCAGCTCCTCCACCGCGCTGAGCAGTTGGGTCATGACCTCGCCCGCGCTGCCGAGCAACAGGATATCGGTGACTTGGTCGTGAAGCGCGGAGGGCTCGCGATTGATTTCGATGACCGAGGCCGGCGGGTATTTGAGTTTCACTGACATGGGGATTTGGGCTGCGGGATACACCTGAAGTGACGTGCCGATCACGAGCAGGACGTCGCATTTTTGCGCCTGCACTTGGGAGATAGTCATAGCCTTTGCAGGTATCGCTTCGCCAAAGAATACGGCGTCTGGTTTCAGTACGCCTTCACACTTGCGGCATCGAATGGCGTGAGGGTCTCCCGCGGCAAATCTCGCTTCGACCTCTTCGATGGGTTCCGAACTCCTGCATCTGATGCACGCGGCCCGGAGCATGTTGCCGTGAAATTCCACCACTTCTACAGACCCGGCCTTTTGGTGGAGGTTGTCAACATTTTGTGTGATGACGCATTTGATGACGCCAAGCTGCTCAAGACGCGCCAACGCGCGATGGGCAGGATTCGGCTCAGCGGAGGCGAGGTTAAACTCACCCGAGACTTTCAGGTCCAGGTGCAGCCTCCAAAACCGTGCAGGATTCTGAAGAAAGCGGTCAATGGAGAACTCTCCGGGATCCACTTTGGTCCAAAGGCCTCCCGGACTCCGAAAGTCGGGGATTCCTGATTCTGTGCTTATGCCTGCTCCGGTTAAGGCGACCGCATTGCTCGCATTAAGAAGCAGCTCAGCGGCCCTCTGTATGCTCTGTTCCATGGAGGCTCCTCCCATTACGATAAGAATGATCTCCTCGCCAACCCTCGGGCATGTCGCCTGTGTACATGAGTAGTCAGCTCACGCCGCACGGCGCGCCGCTCTTGGCGCGTCAATGCATCGGTGGGTCCGGATTTGAAAAAGGATTTCGGCTTGACAGTGGTCCTTTCAGCAGAATATCTATTATGAACGTTTACCATGAATCTTTTTGTTTTGTGAAGCATCTTTCTTCTAGGAAGCGTCATGGACAATGACCATGAGATAATTCAAAAAGTACTGGCCGGCGACTATGATGCGTTCGAGACGCTGGTTGATCGGTATCAAGGCCGGATATACCGCCATTTGAGAAAGATGGTGAAGGATCAGAACGAGGTGCAAGACCTCCTCCAAGAGACCTTCTTAAGCGCTTACAAAGGACTTGCAGGCTTCTCTGGCAACTCATCCTTCGCCACATGGCTGTTTAAGGTAGCCAACAATACTGCGCTGATGTATCTCAGAAAGAAGAAGCCTGAACTCCTGCAGCATGGCGACGACATAGAGAAAATGGAGCAATTCGAGTTTATGCCGGCTTCAACGGAGTTCGTGAGCACACCGATGGACATCCTGTTGTCCCGGGAGGGCCGCAAAAAGATTGAAGAGGCGCTGGACCAACTTCCCATGGTGTACCGGACCGTCATTGTGCTGAAGGACATCGAGGGTTTCTCCCTGGAGGAGGTGGCAGATATCACCGATTCGTCGATACCGGCCGTAAAATCGAGGCTGCACAGAGGCCGAAACTTTATACGCGCAACGTTAGGTCAATACTACACAGAAAAAAATCCCACGAAGAAGCATCGAGGTTAAAGGCGATGAAGGATCAATGCAGAGAATTCTGCAAAAAATTATCGGACTATCTTGATGGCCAACTCGATGAAAATATCTGTACGCTATTGGAAAAGCACCTGGAGGAATGCCCTCCATGTGGGTTGATGTATGAGTCTCTCAAGACGGCCGTTGAGCTGTGCCGCAAGGGGATAAACGACGATATTCCTGAAGAGATGTCGAGGGAGCTTAAGGCTTTCCTCAGAACACATTGCAAAGGATCGTGAAAGCAAGAATTTCAAGAGAGGAGTGTTTCGTATGTCTGACAATCCAAACGTATTGCATGTAACCGACACGGATTTCGAGCAGCAAATTCTCAAATCCGAGCTTCCTGCTTTGGTAGATTTCTGGGCTGCCTGGTGCGGGCCTTGTCGAACGGTCGGGCCAGTGGTGGAGGAACTGGCAGGCGAATATGCCGGAAAGGTAAAAATCGCGAAGATGAACGTGGACGAGAACAAGTTCACGCCGGGGAGATACGGTATTCGCGGCATCCCCACCTTGATTCTGTTCAAGGATGGTCAGGTGGTGGACCAGATCGTCGGGGCAGTCCCCAAGAATCGCATCAAAGACCTTTTGAACAAGGTATCCTGATATGAATGTTGACCTGGTCATCTTAGGCGGCGGGCCAGCGGGGTTGACAGCCGGCATGTATGCGGCCCGGGCCCGCATTCCTTCGGTCCTCATCGAACGGGGGCAGACAGGCGGTCAGATGGCCGCCACTGCCACTGTGGAAAACTATCCAGGCTTTGTCGATCCCGTTCTGGGCGTAGATCTCGCCCAAAAGATGGAAGCCCATGCGCGCAAATTCGGATTGGAAATTCTGTACACAGAGGTGTCCACGGTCAAAAAGGACAATGACGGTTTTCTTATAAAGACCGACAATCCAGACGTTGTCCGTTGCAAGGCCATCATCCTGGCCACAGGCGCTTCCCCTGTCAAAATGGGAATCCCAGGCGAAGCTGAGTTGTACGGCAAAGGCGTGAGTTATTGCGCCGTGTGCGACGGGCCTTTTTTTCAGGACCTGGAAGTGGCCGTCGTCGGGGGAGGGGATTCCGCGGTGGAAGAATCCGTGTACCTGGCCAGATTCGCTAAGAAAGTTCATCTCATACATCGTCGCGATGAGCTTCGCGCCTGCAAAGAAATTCAAGAGAAGGCCTTTGCGGAGGAAAAGGTATCAATACACTGGAGCACGGCGCCGGTGGCGGTCCCGGAGAAAAAGATGTGACGGGGATTCGAGTTCGTGGGGTGAAAACGAACGTAGAGGAAACGCTGCCGGTGTCAGGGGTGTTCTTTTACGTGGGATTGCGTCCCAATTCTGAGCCGTTTTTGGACTTGGTTGAAACGGACTCCCGGGGATTCGTTGTCACCGACCAAGAGATGCGTTGTTCCACGCCAGGCGTTTTTGCGGCAGGCGATATCCGCGCAAAGGTTTTGAGACAGATCACCACGGCTGTGGGCGATGGCGCGTCAGCGGCCTATAGCGCGCAGCATTATCTGGAAAGCCTCCCTACGTGAGCAGGCGAGTGAGAAATCTTCGTCATGTGGCCAAGATTTCTCGCTCCTATCGAAATAACAGCGAGTAAAGCGCTTGATTATCTGGAGCGCGATATCGGACTCGTGATTAACTTTAAGACCCGCTATAAAGAGCGTGTGTGTGAAGGCGTCTTGATTATGGGGCGTATGGATCGCCTTGCAAACGCGGCCAGGCCCGTTCTCACCAGCGTCTTACCCTGAGCCACATCTCGATCCTTTCTCTGAATAAAAAAGCCGTCCCGATGAGTACGACGCAGGCAGCAGATACGATTGCCAGCAGCGTCCAATTCTCGTCGAATACCGCAGCGCCGCTGAGACTCAGCATAATAGTCCCGGGAATGCGCCCCAGAAAGCACACGAACACAAAGGGGATGAAACGCATGGGACTGAGCCCCAGAATATAGCACAAAATGTCCTTAGGGAAACCGGGGATGGTGAACAGAATGAGAGACAGCAGATTGCCATGCTTCTCTGTCAGGTAATGAAACCTCTCGAGAGACTTCTGGCCGACGACTACTTCGACCACAGGTTGTCCCACGATTCTGGCAAAGAGGAACGCCGCGACAGACCCAAGCGTCAGACCAATGGTAGAATAAATGACGTTGGGCCAGGCGCCGAAAATAAATCCTCCCACCGCGCCGGTCACTTCGCCGGGGATTGGTGCAAACACTACCTGGAATGCTTGGATGGCAATGAACGCCAGGGGCGCATAGGCGCCCCAGCTCGTCACGTACATTCTCAAGTGTTCTCTGCTGCTGAAGACTTCCCACGCCAAGCGATACCAGCTCCCCAAATGGCCTGTGAAGGCCAGGACCGCCGTCGATGCGGTCAGTACCGCTATGAGCGCGAGGGAAAGTCGCAGTCTTCGGCTTGCCATACGGCTAATCTCCGTACCAGCTAGCGCCGATGACCCCAGCGTGCGCGTCCATGGCGTATGGGTCAAAGCTTTGCAGTATCGCGTCTTCCATCCTTCGTATGAGGGAGCCGAACGTCTTGGCGTCTTTGGCCGAGATACCCACTCCGTCATATCGTTCGCACACGTTGTGCACCATTTCCTCTGACACGAGGTCTATTTTGTTGAAGACGCGAAGAGTTGGCGTGGAGCTCAGCCTGAGTCTCTCCAATATTTTTTCCACGGCCTTCATTTGATCTTCGAAGTCGGGATTGGAGCAGTCCACCACGTGAACAAGGAGGTCAGCGTCCGCGAGTTCGTCGAGCGTGGCGCAAAACGCCTTCAGGAGTGTTTCAGGTAGATGCTGAATAAATCCAACGGTGTCAGTGATAATCACCTCGGTCTCGCGAGGAAATCGAAGTCTGCGGCTTGACGGGTCCAACGTGGCAAACAGCTCGTCCTTCACGAAGACATGGGATTTGGTAAGCGTATTCAAAAGCGTGGATTTGCCTGCGTTGGTGTAGCCCACCAGTGATATAACGGGCACATTGCGTCTGTTTCGGAGCTGTCTGCGCAGTTGACGACGACGTCCCAATTGCTGGATTTGTTTTTCCAAGAGATCGATTCTACTGTGGATCCTTCGTCTATCGATTTCAAGCCGCGTCTCGCCCGGTCCTCTTCCTCCTATGCCGCCTGTGAGCCGAGACAACGCATTGTCTTTTTCTCCGAGCCTTGGCAAGGCATATTTGAGCTGGGCTAGTTCGACTTGTATTTTTCCTTCACGCGATTTGGCCCGCTGGGCGAAGATATCGAGGATGACCTGGGATCGATCCAAGACCTTGAGCTCAGTGAAATCGCCGATTGCTCGGACCTGCGCGGGCGTGAGTTCCGCGTCGAATATGACGATACCGGCGCCTTTCTGCAATGCTTCTATGACCATGTCCCTAAGCTTGCCCTTCCCCACCACGTAATGCGGATGAATGGATTCCCTTCGCTGGACAGCAGCGCCCACAACCGTCAGGCCGCAGGATTGGGCGAGCTCTCCCAGTTCCTTGAGCGACTGCTCTGCCTCCCACTCCTTGCCAGTGGCGGCGGCCACAAGATAAGCCCGTTCGGAGTAATTCATTGCGTCTCGGCTGCTCACCGAACGAGTGATTTCATCTTCCAGAGCCTTGATGAAATCGGTGAAGTCTAGATCGAGTTGGGCCGGGTGCACGGCATCCAAGATTTGCCACACTGCGCCTCGGGGATTCGTCGGCAAAAGGTGGGCGATCTGTATAAGAGTTGGCAGGCCGGAGTGGTCCACTCCAAGGCATGCCACCAGGTCTAGGCGAAGCGTTGCAAGGTCTGTCAAGTCCTCCTGACTCAGCGGCTCGTCTCGCAGGTGAGTGTGAATAAAACGGAGGCCCCTCAAGCGACCCGCGCCCACGCGCCAGCCAGTCAACTTGGGTATCAATATGGATCGCGCGTCGCCCACCAAGACCTTGTGCACATTGCCCTGCCTATCGACGAGTATCCCCACCTGGCGGCCAATCTCGAAGGAGATTTCAGTGAGTTTTCTCGACAGTTCAGGGCTGACCACCCGATCGCGTGGGATGCGTTTGAGGGCAAGTCTTGTCAGCCGATCCTTGTGGGAGGGCTTGAGCCCGAGCAACTCTCCTACGACAGCACTCAATGTGAGACAATAGCCTCCAGACGTTTCATCCGTTCACGCCTCGCCCCTGGAGAATTCATGTCATTTACCAGCCTCATAGCGACGCATCCTCTGTTCCCCTTGGCGCAGGATGGTCGAAGCCCACAGGCTCTAACACGAAGCAGCGCTGCGGGCGTCTCTCCGAACTCACTGCTGAACCTCATCCGGCATGATTTTCACAATGGCGCACTTCGTGGGGTCCAGATACTTTTTTGCCACACGGAGGACGTCTTCGGATTTGACAGCCTTGATCTTCGCAATGTACTCGGCGTCGTAGTCGTGGCCGAGACCGTACAAGGTGTTGAGAGCGGTGTTTTCCGCCCTTGCCCAAGAGCTCTGCAGAGAGATAAGGTGGTTGCCCACGAGGTTGTTGATCGAATGTTCCAGTTCATCCCCGCTCACGGGATTTGATCTGATCCTCTCGATTTGTTGAAAAAGGCCTTCTACCGCGCGCTGCACCTTCGGGACATCACACGCAATATAAAAAGCAAACATGCCGGGATCAAGGCCCGGTCTAACAAAAGAAGCGACAGAATAGGCGAGGGATTGCTTATCTCTCAGTTCAAGGAACAGCCGTCCGCCCTGACCGGACAAGATGTTGCTAAGGACTTCCAGCGGATAACGATCTGGATCAGAGAAGGTCGTGGCCAAGAAACCAATGGAAATGTGGGCCTTGGCGCGAGGTATCTTCACGATTTCCTCTCTCACTTTTGAGAGAGGCGCTTCCTTGGGGACCGCGGGAGCGACAAACTTCTCGCCTGGAATAGAGCCAAAGAGCTCCTCTATCTTCTTCAGCGTCTTTTCCACATCGAAATCACCCACCACGCTTATCACGGTGTTGGCGGGCGTTGCATAGCGTTTATAGGTGTTGAGCAAATCGTCCCTGGTAAAGCTCGCCACCGTCGCCAGTGTTCCTTCTTTGTCAAATCCGTACGGATTGTCCTTGAACAGAGTCTTCCCCAGTATGGTCAGCGCATAGGGAACCGGCCTATCCGGTTCAGTCCGAATGCGATTGATTATGAGGGCCCTTTCTCGCTCCATTTCCTCTGAAGGAAATGAGCATTGGCTGTGGATCAGAGCCAATAGTTCCAGCCCGGGATCAGTATATCTGCTGAAGAAGCTCGCCGAAATTCCAAAGGAATCGTATCCGGAAAAACCTGTTAATCGCCCTCCCATGTCTTCAATTTTGCGGGCGATCTCAAATTCCGACAAATTTCCCGCTCCCTTGTTTATCATCTGGGCAATAAAGTTCATGATGCCTTCAGTTTCTTTGGTCTCGAATCTTTTTCCACCCAGATGGACTACCCGCACAGAAACTACTGGATTTGATTCGTCCTGGGACGCGACAATGCGCAGGCCGTTGGGCAGCGTCTTCAATACCACATTCCCATTGGTCTTGGTCTTTTCATACGACACGGCGGGACGTCTCGCATAGCTTTCCGCGGTCGATAGGATCTGCTTTTCGTTCACTGGTTGATCTGTTTCGGGTATGAGGGCAGTCAACGTAAGATTCGGTGGAAAGAGATATTTGGCCACGACTTCAGAGATTTGGGCCGGCGTAACCGCTCGATTGAGTCTCAAATACTTCTCTTCATAATTACCATCGCCAAGATCGGCATGATAGTTTCCGATGCTTCGGGCTATACCTTGGACTGTTTCCCGAGCATAGACATGCTGGGACTCAATGTACACTTTAGCCCGCTCCAATTCTTCTTCTGATGGCGGTTCCTTTGCCAACTTCACCAGTTCGTCCATCACCCCCTTGGCGACCGCGTCAAGATTCTTGGAATCGAGCGTAGCCGAAATGAGCATTAAACCTGGCTCCTTGGGGGTCAGCGAGTACGAGGAGATGGAATTGACGAGCCCCTTCTCTTTCTTGAGGACCCTGACCAAGCGAGAGCTATCTCGGGCCCCTAAGATATCGGCAGCGAGGTCAAGGGCGTTCACGTCGTTGCCTTCAACAGAAGGGATATGGAACGCGAGATGCAGCCTCGTCTCACGGGAGTTTTTGTCCCTCTGAAACAAAGATCGCACCGCGTGCTGGGCAGGTTCCGATGGCCGAGGAGGTCGGAA
>Ga0123519_10012149_pt1 | contig 12577 bp, 7 predicted proteins | sample YelNatPaOPRAMG02_FD_87396 | JGI IMG/M metagenome (GOLD analysis project Ga0123519, IMG submission 87396) | Hot spring microbial communities from Yellowstone National Park - Yellowstone National Park OP-RAMG-02 (version 2) | ecosystem: Environmental > Aquatic > Thermal springs > Hot (42-90C) ...
CCCTCCGCGCGGAGTTGGAGGAGATTAAATCCTCCTCTCTTCCCGAGGATAAGCTTTCCATGGTTGTTTTCAGCGGAGATCTCGACAAGCTTCTCGCCGCTTTCATCATCGCAACGGGAGCCATGGCGATGTACGAGGAGGTGGTGATGTTCTTCACCTTCTGGGCAACGGCTGCGCTAAGAGACCCGAACAAAAACCCCAAGGGGAAGGATTTCATGAGCAAAATGTTCGGATTCATGCTTCCCAAAGGCGCCGACAATGTGGTACTCTCGAAAATGAACATGGGGGGAATGGGCACAAGCATGCTCAAAGGACTTATGCAAAAGAAGAACGTCATGTCCCTGAGCAAGCTCATAAAGCAGGCGGGGGATTCCGGTGTTAAAATATACGTTTGCCAGATGAGCATGGACCTGATGGGGTTCACTCAGGAGGAGTTGATAGATTATCCGGACATGAAACCTGCGGGGGTCGCAAAATTTCTGCAGGAGGCGGGATCGAGCAAGGCTTCGCTTTTCATCTAACAGGTTGGAAGGCGTCGATGTCGTACACGAATACGGGCGATTGAGGAAGCGTTCGGGCAGGGATCGAGAGGGAAAATCCGTGAGGTGTTATCAAACGACTTTTTCAATCGCCTAGGCACGATTAGGTTTGTTGGAATCATGCGCTGACTGACTCATCCATGTCTCTCTGGATGAGTCGGCTTATAAAAAGCGTCGAAAAAGACGCATTCAAAACACTTTACGGAGGACATGCTAGCATGAAACGCAATTTCGCCCGCGCATGCGTTGCGCTGGGATTGGCGGCGCTTATCATGGCGCCACGAGCGGTATACGCCACGGACGGCTACTTTGAAAACGGATACGGAACCATTTCAAAAGGCATGGGAGGGGTTGGCGTCGCCTATCCCCAGGACGCTATGGCTGCGGCGATCAATCCTGCGGGATTGGTTTTTATCGGGAACCGCTTCGATATAGGGGCGGCTCTTTTCATACCCGAAAGGTCTTACAGCGTGCAGGGAAACCCGTCCGGCCAACCGGGAACGTTCGGATTGACGCCGGGAACGGTGGAAAGCAACCAGGACTTTTTCGGCAACCCGCACTTGGCAACCAACCATATGCTAACGCCGAACAGCTCGTTCGGATTCACATTGTACGGCAACGGTGGAATGAACACGAACTATCCCGCCATAAGCAACGGCAAAGGGATGCCGACTGGCACTTTTTACGGAGGATCGGCGGGGGTGGATCTTTCCCAACTTTACATGATTCCCTCTTATTCGCGAAAGTTCAATAACAAGGCTTCGTGGGGGGTTTCCTTGATCCTCGCCTACCAACAGTTCTCCGCAAAAGGACTTTCGGCGTTCGGTAACTTTGTAAGCGATGGCACTCCGGATAACCTCACCAATCGCGGATATGATCACTCTTTTGGTTATGGAGGGGAATTTGGGGTTATGGGAGAGGTAATCCCCAATCTCCGTTTGGGATTGGCGTACCAAACCAAGATTGTCATGCAGAAGTTCCCGAAATATCAGGATCTGTTTGCCGATAACGGCGGTTTCGATATTCCTCAAAACGCCACTGTGGGCCTGGCTTGGAACGAGAGCCCCAGGAACCTCATAGAGTTCGATGTGCAAAAAATCTGGTACAGCCAGGTGCATTCCATTGGAAATCCATTTTCGAATCTGCTGGTCGGCATAGCAACCAACGATCCCAACGATCTGTTGGGCGGTTCGAACGGAGCGGGGTTTGGTTGGAGAGACGTTGTGGTGTACAAATTAGGATTCCAGAGACAGGTTAGCTCCAGTTGGACCGTGAGAGCGGGATTGGATTACTGCAGGCAGCCCATTCCCAGCAGCGAGGTTTTGTTCAATATTCTTGCGCCCGGAGTGCAGGAATGGCATATCACCACGGGTTTCACAAAGAAGCTTAATTCCAAGGATGACTTCTCCATGTCGTTGATGTACTCCCCGCCCTCATCGGTCTCCGGACCCAACCCGATGGAGGTTCCAGGACAACAGACGATTAGTCTTCGCATGTATCAATGGGAAGTGGAAGCCAACTACGGAATTCACTGGTAAACCGAGTCTCCTCGGCGGGACACGGATGTGTCCCGCTCATAAATGAAAAAAACATAATTGCAACATTCGTTTGCGAGGTGTTCGAATTCGTTTGCAAGATGCGACCATCGCGTAATATGAAGAATGTTGCAATTCTCTTATGAGGTGTCCAAATGGCGAAAGCGGAAATAATGTCCGGAGTGTGCGGCTTCAATACGGTCGTGGAGGCGCATATGGATGGCGATGAATGCGTTCTGACTATTCAAAGCGAGTGCGAATCCATTCAAAAGATGGCACAGGAACTGAACAGGGTGGATCCGTTCCGTGAGATAAGTTTTCGAGGCGGCGGTCCGGAGATTCTCAAAGTTGCAACGCGATGTTGCAAGCACACGGCTTGTCCCGTTCCCGCCGGTATCGTGAAGGCGGTGGAGGTGGCTGCGGGGTTGGCGTTGCCTAAGGACGCTTCGATAAAAGTTTCCGAGTAGCCAATCTCGGAATATAAAAAAACAGAAAGCGAATAATTGTCCGTTCGTTTCTCGAGGTTTTTCGTCTGATCCGAAATCAAAGCTTCGTGAATATGGAAGAACGGACAATCCTATCGTTAGAAAGCATAAAAGATGGGAAGCAAAAAAATAGTCATTGTCGGGGGCGTGGCGGGCGGCGCCAGCGCCGCCGCGCGTGCGCGCAGATTATCCGAAGAATCGGAAATCATTCTCTTCGAAAGAGGACCGCATGTGTCTTTCGCAAATTGCGGTCTGCCTTATTATATCGGGAGAGAGATCGCCGAGGAGCAGGACCTGTACGTTCAAACCCCGCAGGGGTTAAAAAATCGTTTTAATCTGGATGTGAGAGTTCGGACCGAGGTGGTTGCGATTGACAGGGAAGCCAAGGAGGTGGAAGCCCGTAACCTGGATACCGGCGCCACATACAAAACGAGTTACGACGCGTTAATTCTATCCCCAGGAGCCTCACCGTTAAAACCTCCGATTCCCGGCATAGATCGTCCGGGTCATTTCGTCATACGGAATGTGCCCGATACCCTAGCTTTGGACGCCTGGCTCTCCTCAAAACCCGTAAAAAACGCTGTCGTTGTGGGCGGAGGGTATATAGGCTTGGAGATGGCGGAGCAGTTGCACCGGAGAGGCATTCACGTCTCGATTGCGGAAGTCCTCCCGCAGGTGATGAACAGCATCGACATGGACATGGCGGTTTGGTTACATGAGGAACTCGCTCTCAATGGAGTGGATCTCTACCTGGGCGACGGCGTGGCGTCCTTCGCGGAGCCGGAGGATTCCGAACATGCGCTGGCATCCGTGGTGATTTTGAAAAGCCGCAAACGCCTGCCTGCGGATGTGGTCATTCTGGGATTGGGGGTGCGTCCCGAGTCGGATCTGGCGAAAAAGGCTGGTCTCGAGATCGGCAATCTGGGCGGGATACGCGTTAACGAGAAATTGCAAACCAGCGATCCGAACATCTGGGCGGTTGGTGACGTCATAGAGGTCCGGCATGCGGTTACCGGCGAGTGGTGCCACATTCCCTTGGCGGGACCGGCGAACCGTCAAGGGAGGATGGCGGCGGATATCATACTCGGCAGGGACGCTAAATACGAGGGGACGTGGGGAACCGGTATCTTGCGTCTTTTTAATATCACCGCCGGGGGTACGGGAGCCAATGAGAAAATGCTAGAGAAGGCGGGCATATCCTATCAGACCGTTTTCCTTCATCCGTTGAACCATGCGGGCTATTATCCGGGAGCCACGCGACTGACTTTGAAAGTGCTTTTCTCGCCTGAGACGGGCAAGCTTTTGGGCGCCCAGGTGGTCGGCGAGAACGGCGTGGATAAGAGAATCGATGTTCTCGCAACGGCTCTTAAGGCGGGCATGACGATGGATCAGCTAGCTCAGGTGGAACTCTCTTACGCACCCCCGTTCGGTTCCGCCAAGGACGCTGTGAATTTGGCGGGTATGATAGCGGAGAACGTGATGGCGGGGGATATCAGTCTCGTTCAATGGCATGAGGTGGAGGACTACGATCCCGATAAGGTTCTGCTACTCGACGTGAGACATCCGGAGGAGCGTCTGAAAGGGTATATCCCAGGATCCATCAACATACCCTTGCCGGAGTTGAGACATCACTTGAATGAGTTGCCAAAGGACAAGGAGATAGTGGCGTATTGTTTGGTGGGTCAAAGATCCTATTACGCTTGCCGCATTCTCCTTCAAAACGGATTCAAAGCGAGAAATCTCACCGGCGCTTTCCTGACCTATGCGAAGGCAATGGGGGATAACAAGGACGAGTAGGGGGAGAGGGGGATACCCCCCCTACTCCCATTTCAACCTCTTGGGATTAGATCGCACGCCTCCGGCGGCATCCAATGGGCATCCTGACCCTTCCATTTTACATTGCAACCGATTGGGTTCGTGATAGGAATGCTTATGGGCTTTCCTTGGAGAAGCTCCCCCAAAGCCAGATCGAGGTTATTTTCCTTGATCTGACTGGAATCCAATGGGTTATCCACCCCTCTTCCGGTGTAGACCAGTTTTCGTTCCTTATTGAAGATGAAAAAATGGGGCGTGCGCAACGCTCCGTACGCTCGTGCGACATCTTGCGATTCGTCCCTCAGGTATACCCAGGGGAAATGGTTCTCCTCCATCCTCGACACCATGTCCTTGAAGGAATCGTTCGGATGCGTCTGCTCGCTATTGGAGTTAATTCCTACGAAACGAACCCCTTCCTTCGAGTATTTTTCAACTGTTTTGCGTGTCTCCTCATCCGATCCCCGGACATAGGGACAGTGATTGCAAGTGAAAAATATCACCAGAATGTCTGCGTTATTGAAATCCGATAGGGAATAGTTTTTGCCATCCGTGGCGGGCAATGTGAAATTCGGGGCTGATTCTCCCAAACCCAGTGTGAAAGACATATGCTGAATTCTCCTCTCTTATCTACGGATATGATTCAGTACGAGAAAATCGTATTTTTATGCCGAATATCAAAGTAATATATTCAACGTATTGGTAAATACTTTCCTTGGGAGCTTGAAATGACCCATATTCCACGATTGTCCAAGGCTATTGTGAGCGTTATCTTTATGTTAGGGTGCGTCACAGGCGCTTCTTGTGCGAATCCGTCCGCTCCTCCGACGATTCTATCACGTTCTCTCGTTAAACGAGCGGCTGATTTGATGATGAAGCATCAAGCCTCCGATGGAGCCATAACGATGGGAGAGGTCCGCCCCTCCCCCGCTGTCAATGATATCTCTCCGTATTGCGCGAATCTTGCGGGCATCGGACTTGTGTACGCATATCGTTATCTCCATGATGGGCGTTACCTCCAGGCTGCGGAAAAATGGGTTCGATGGTACGAGGAGCATCTTGGGGCTGGCGGGATTATCGAGGATTACAAGGGGCAACCTGGCTCGTGGCAATCCACCGGACATTATGATTCCACCGATTCGTATGCTTCCACTTGGCTGGATCTCGTTCAAAAGATATATCAGGCGGGAGCAGGAAGGAGATGGCTTCAAGCGAGGTGGGAAAGCGTGACGAAAATAGCGGGGGCCATGGAACTGACCCGTCAATCCAACGGCATGACCTGGGCGACACCGAAATGGCCGGTGGAGTACGCCATGGATAACATCGAGACTTCCAGGGGCGTGGAAGCGGCGATACGTATTGGAACGGAGCTGGGACACAAGGTTTTTGCAAAGAAGGAGCGCCTATGGAGAGATCAGTTAAATGGTTCCTTTGAGAATATCCTTTGGAATCCAACAATCGAACGCTATGCGGTCGGCGTGCAAAGCAATGGTTCAATCGTACCCTTCAAAGGGGAGTGGTATCCAAGCGGTATGGCGAATATCATGGCGGTGGCGTGGAAACCTCTCAATGCGCGCAGACGGAAGTTGTATGAGAGCATGCGTAAAACATATGGGTTGCCTTTGAAATGCGCAACCGGCGATGATATGAAACAGATCGCATTCTGGCTGATGGCGGCGCGTCGGGTTGGAGCCGAAGGCGATACCGTCAAGTTGATGGCGGCGCTGGATAACGCATCGAGTTCGGTTTGGGAGAACCAATACCCTGATGTGCTTGGCTTCATCTGCCGCGGCTCCGTTCCCGCACTTACGGAATAATCAGTCGATTGGTGAAGTCCTTTTGCTTTAATGAAAGTCAATCGGATGGGTTGGCGGGAGGCGTCCTTGAACTTGACCGCAAGGGCGCTTTCGAGATATAATAAAAGGTACGACCACACGGTATCAAAGGCGCCCGTGTCCAAGGCGGTTTGTTTTCGCAATGGGCACGGGTTAAGTTATCTCTATACATGAGCGGGATGACCGCCGTTCAGATTATAATGCCGTAATGGGAATCCATTACGGCATTTGACTATGAACTCGGAGAATTAAGGACGGAAAATGAACTATAATGGCTTGCCAGATAAATCGGGATTATACGATCCTCAATATGAACATGACGCTTGCGGAGTTGGTTTCGTAGTGAATATCAAGGGGGTGAAGTCCCACTCCATTGTGGAGAAAGGGATACAAATCCTTGAGAATCTCGTGCATCGCGGAGCGTGCGGATGTGACCCCGAAACGGGCGACGGTGCGGGGATCCTCGTACAAAAGCCTCACGTCTTCCTTCAAAGAGAGATGAATGGCGCCTTGCCGCATCCGGATGCATATGGCGTAGGGATGATATTCCTGCCGCGAGACGCCTCCGAGAGAGAAGATTGCGAATCCACATTGGCGCAAGTCGTTTCCGACGAGGGGCAAATCCTCCTTGGGTGGCGCGATGTTCCAACCGATCCATCCTGCATCGGTTCCTTGGCGCGTGAAACGATGCCCGTCATTCGTCAGGTGTTCATCGGACGCGGCAAGGACGTCCCGGACGCGGACGCTTTTGAAAGAAAGCTGTATGTGATACGCAAAGTGACGGAGAACACGATTGCGGAGAGGAAACTTAGCGAATCCTCCTGTTTTTACGTATGCAGTCTCTCCGGAAGAACGATTGTTTACAAGGGACTCTTGCTTGCGCATCAAATCAATGGTTTTTACAAGGATTTAACCGATCCTGAGTTCGTTACGGCTTTGGCGTTGGTGCATCAGCGTTTCAGCACCAACACGTTCCCGACATGGCCGCTCGCCCATCCATATCGCATGTTGGCCCATAACGGGGAGATAAACACCCTGCGGGGAAACCGCAACTGGATGCGAGCGCGTCAGGCTTTTCTCTCCTCCAAACTTTTCGGGGATGATGTGAAGAAGCTCATACCGCTTGTGACGGAGACAGGAAGCGATTCTGCCACCATCGACAACGCCTTGGAGTTGTTGACGCTGGGCGGAAGATACCTGCCTCACGCCATGATGATGCTAGTGCCGGAAGCATGGGGCGGCAACAATCAGATGGATGCGGATCGACGCGCGTTCTATGAATATCACGCCTGTTTGATGGAGCCTTGGGATGGTCCTGCGGCTCTGGCGTTCACGGACGGACGCGTGATCGGGGCGCTGCTGGATCGGAATGGGCTGCGTCCGGCAAGGTATTTGGTCACCAATGACGATTTGGTTGTGATGGCTTCCGAGACCGGGGTTTTGGATATTCCGGATGAAAACATACGCGAAAAATGGCGTCTGCAGCCTGGGCGCATCTTCCTAGTGGATACCGAGGCGGGAAGGATCATCGATGACGATGAGTTGAAGGACCGAATCGTTCATCAAAAGCCGTACGCCAAATGGCTGGCGGAAAACAAGATCGATTTAAATGATTTGCCCGAGCCGGAGAATTATTACCCGCCAGATCATGAAACGGTTCTTCTGCGCCAGAAAGCTTTCGGTTACACGCTGGAGGACCTCAAGATACTCATCGCGCCAATGGCGGTGAGTGGGGAGCAACCGCTGGGCTCCATGGGGAATGACGCACCGTTGGCTGTGCTGTCGGAACGACCGCAACTGCTGTACAACTATTTCAAACAGCTCTTCGCGCAGGTCACCAATCCTCCGATTGATCCTATCCGCGAGGAGTTGGTGATGTCTCTTTGCGATTACATTGGCAAGGATGGCAATCTGCTTGACGAAACGGCGCGTCACTGCCATCAACTCAAGATAGATTCCCCAATTCTCAACAATATTGAGTTGGAGAAGCTACGCCAAATAAACACGAGCGATTTCCAGTCTAGAACGATCTCCATTCTTTTCTCGGCTAGCGGCGATCCTCGCGAGTTGGAAAAAGCCTTGGAACGCATATGCGCGGAGGCAAGCGATGCCGTCCGTAATGGAGAAAGCATTATTATCCTATCGGATAGAGGAGTGGACAGGGAAAACGCGGCAATACCGGCTCTCCTTGCGGTGAGCGCCGTGCATCACCACTTGATACGCGAAGGGACACGCACCGCCGTGGGGCTCGTGGTGGAATCCGCAGAACCTAGGGAAGTGATGCATTTCGCCTTGCTGATCGGCTACGGCGCCAGCGCCATCAACCCCTATCTGGCTTTTGAAACTCTGTCCGATATGGTGAACCAAGGGCTTATGCCTGAGGGACTCACCTACGACGAAGCGAGAAAACGCTACATCAAAGCGGTAAACAAAGGTTTGCTGAAAACCATGGCGAAGATGGGCATATCCACTTTGCAAAGTTATCGTGGGGCTCAGATCTTCGAGGCGATAGGTCTGCATCAGGAAGTGGTGGATCAGTACTTCACCCACACACCCTCTCGAATTGGCGGTGTGAAGCTGGATGTGATTGCGAAAGAGGCGTTGGCGCGCCATTCGTTCGCTTTTCCTCCCAGGGAAATCCCCGAGAATTTGGATTTGGATATGGGCGGGCATTACAAGTGGCGTCGAGGGGGGGAGTTTCATCAGATTAACCCCGACACGGTCGCTTTGCTGCAGCATTCGGTCCGGTCCGGCAGTTATGCGAAGTTCAAGGAATTCAGCTCTTTGGTGAACCGTCAAAGCGAGGAACTCGCCACGTTGAGAGGATTGTTCCGCTTCAAGAAAACCTCGCCGATACCATTGGATGAGGTTGAACCGGTGTCCTCCATTGTGAAGCGCTTCTCCACCGGCGCCATGTCGCTGGGATCGATCAGTCGCGAAGCCCACGAAACGCTTGCGATCGCCATGAACCGTCTTGGCGGACGCAGCAATACGGGTGAGGGCGGTGAGGATCCATCAAGGTATCATCCGGAAGCCAACGGGGATTCCCGCCGTAGCTCCATCAAGCAGGTGGCATCGGGACGTTTTGGTGTGACCGCGCACTATTTGGTGAATGCTGACGAACTTCAAATCAAGATGGCTCAGGGAGCGAAACCGGGCGAAGGCGGCGAACTTCCAGGGAGGAAAGTGAGTAAGTATATCGCAATGGTGCGTCATACCACTCCGGGGGTGACTCTGATATCCCCTCCACCGCACCATGACATCTATTCCATCGAGGATCTCGCGCAGTTGATCTTCGATTTGAAGAACGCGAACGTCAACGCCAGAGTGTCCGTCAAGTTGGTGTCTGAAATCGGAGTGGGCACCGTAGCCGCCGGTGTCGCCAAGGCGCATGCGGACTTGGTGCTGATCAGCGGATACGACGGGGGCACGGGTGCGTCTCCGCTATCCTCGATCAAGCACGCAGGATTGCCGTGGGAGCTAGGTCTTGCGGAGACGCAACAGGTGCTGGTGCGCAACGATCTTCGAGGAAGGATACGCGTTCAAACGGATGGTCAGTTGAAAACGGGTCGGGATGTGGTCATTGCAGCCCTTCTTGGCGCGGAGGAGTTCGGTTTTTCCACCGCTCCCCTCATCTCCATGGGGTGTATCATGATGCGCGTCTGTCATTTGAACACTTGCCCCGCTGGTATCGCCACACAGGATGAAACATTGCGAAGTCGTTTCGCAGGGAAACCGGAACATGTTGTGAACTACTTCACCTTTGTCGCCGAGGAGGTGCGCGAATTGATGGCGCAACTCGGCTTCCGCACCTTCGATGAGATGGTCGGAAGATCGGACATGCTTCAAATCGAGAATGCGGTGAACCATTGGAAAGCCTCGGGGTTGGATGTGAGCGTTTTGTTGGAGCGACCAATGGTTGACAAAGGGGTGGCGATTCACTGTGTGCAAACGCAGGATCATGGGATTTTGGCTCAGATGGACTGGGACTTGATTCGGGACTGCGTCCAAGCGCTCGAACATGGTGAAAGGGTGACTTTGGAAAGACCCATTCGGAATTCAAATCGTACCGTTGGAACAATGCTCAGCGCCGAAGTCGCCCGCAAGTTCGGCGAGGAGGGGTTGCCCGAGGATACCATCACTCTGAAATTCAAGGGTTCCGCCGGACAGAGTTTCGGGGCGTTTGTATCCAATGGCATTACGCTTATTCTTGAAGGGGATGCGAATGATTACCTCGGCAAAGGGTTGTCCGGGGGAAAATTAATCGTTTATCCTCCTAAAAAGAGCCTCTTCAAGGCGGAGGAGAATATCGTGGCGGGGAACACCATACTATACGGCGCCACAAGCGGCGAGGTGTATCTCAGGGGCGTGGTCGGCGAAAGATTCTGTGTACGTAACTCCGGGGCTGAAGCGGTCGTGGAGGGAACCGGAGATCACGCATGCGAGTACATGACCGGAGGAGTTGTGGTGGTGCTTGGCAAAACAGGACGCAACTTCGCCGCCGGAATGAGCGGGGGAATCGCTTACGTTTGGGATATTGACGGTCAATTCAAGGATCGTCTCAATGACGGGCATGGCAATATCCTTTGTGATCGAATGAATGATCCGGAGGATAGTAACGTGGTTCGCGATCTCATTGAACGGCACTATCGTTACACCGATAGCGCGCGTGCGAAGGATGCGCTGGAGAACTGGGAAACGGTGCAAACCCAATTTTACAAGGTCGTGTCCAAAGAGTATCTGACGATGCTGGAAGAACTTGCCAAAGAGGAAAAAATGGAGGAGGAGGCCACAGCCGTCTAACATGAATATCACTACGCCCAATCGCCCGCCCGACCCCGGGCCAATCATGCAGTTGGCGACCGGATATTGGGGACCCGCCGTCATGCTTGCGGCGAACAAACTCGGATTGTTTCCATTGATCGCGGAGCAACCACGCTCCAATACCGCCATTGCGGAGAAACTAGGGCTGGATGTGCGTGCGCTGAACATTCTTTTGGATGCCTGTTGCGCGTTGGGATTGACGGAGAAGGTTGAGGAGGGATATCGGGCATCCACTCTTTGCTCCGCATATTTAACTCCTGGAAAACCGGGATATCTTGGAAACGCCATCGGTTGGAGCGCCGATCAATACGAAGCGTGGGGAAGATTGGCGGAAACTGTTAAGAGCGGACAGCCCGCTGTCCCTCCGAAGGATCATCTGGGGGGTGACCCGGGACAGACCAGGGCGTTTGTGATGGGAATGTACGACCGAGCCATGGGGATGGCGCGAGGTGTCTTGGATTTTTTGGACTTGGAGGGATGCCACTCTCTTTTGGATGTGGGAGGCGGATCGGGCGCCTACTCGATGCTTCTCGCCGGCAAATTCAAGGATTTACACGCCACCATTCTCGATTTGCCGGGGATCGTGGAGATAGCGAAAGATTTGATTACCGAACAGGGATATGCGGAGCGTGTGTCCGTAACCCCCGGCGATGCCAAGTTAGGGAATTACGGTGCGGAAATGTACGATGCGGTCCTTTTTTCGGGGGTGTTGCATCAAATGTCGCCTAAGACGATTGTTGAGATGCTTGAGGGCGCTTATCGAGCGTTGAAAACCGCAGGCAAGGTGATCATCTCCGATATGATGTTGGAGGAGGATAAAACTCAGCCCATCTTTTCCGCATTGTTTTCAGTTCAAATGCTGTTGACGAGCAATGAAGGCGCCGTTTTTTCCGCCAAGGAGTGCGAAATGTGGCTAGGTATGGCGGGCTTTGCGAAAATGCAAACCGTGCAATTACCCCCGCCATTGCCGTATATGGTGGTGAGCGCCGTGAAAACATCGTGACTGGCGTTGTCATCCATGCACTTGACTATCCGCACGGATGCGGGAAGAGGATGGTCATCGTATTTTCGGACATTCCATAGGGAGGTTATACGCTTTAAAAACGTGAAATGCAGGTCGTTTTATGAATTGAGGAACTGAAAATGGCTGATCCAAAAGGATTTTTAAAATACGGTCGGGAAAACGCGCCGCGCAGGCCCGTTGAGGAACGGATTCATGATTGGAAAGAGGTTTATGCCGACTTTCCCGATGAGAAACTGAAGATTCAGGCGGCGCGATGCATGGATTGCGGGATACCTTTCTGCCATGTGGGGTGTCCCCTGGGGAATATCATTCCCGATTGGAATGATTTGGTGTATCGTAATCGTTGGCGTGAGGCGATTGACCGCTTGCATGCTACGAATAACTTCCCCGATTTCACAGGGAGGCTATGCCCCGCCCCGTGCGAGACTTCGTGTGTTTTGGGGATCAACCAGGATCCTGTGACAATAAAGCAGATTGAGCAGAGGATCATCGATCACGCGTTCGCGGAGGGATGGATCAAACC
>Ga0123519_10012150_pt1 | contig 12576 bp, 7 predicted proteins | sample YelNatPaOPRAMG02_FD_87396 | JGI IMG/M metagenome (GOLD analysis project Ga0123519, IMG submission 87396) | Hot spring microbial communities from Yellowstone National Park - Yellowstone National Park OP-RAMG-02 (version 2) | ecosystem: Environmental > Aquatic > Thermal springs > Hot (42-90C) ...
CCCGTTATTCTTTTCTTATGATTTTGTTAAACCCGATAAAATTTTGCCAAAAAAGTGGTAAAATAGAAAGATGAACTACCAGACTTTTTCCCTCAAAAACGGTCTAACAGTAATTTTAGTTGATACAGCTACTTTTCCTACCTTCACTGCCATGCTTTTAGTTGGGGCAGGCAGTCGATATGAGAATAAAGAAAACAATGGCGTAGCTCATTTTTTCGAACACATGGCGTTTAAAGGGAGCAAAAAATACCCAAACACTCTTCTTTTATCATCAGTGGTTGAGGGTTTAGGGGGGATTTTTAATGCTTTTACCAGTAAAGATCATACTGGCTATTGGATAAAAGCGCCGCTTTTTCATTTTGAGACGGTGGTTGATGTTTTAGCTGATATGATTCAAAATCCTTTGCTTTTGGAAGAGGAGATTGAAAGGGAGAAAGGCGTGATTATTGAGGAGATTAATATGTATGAGGATCAGCCTCAATATAAAGTCTGGGAGCTTTTTGAAGAGATGGTTTTTAAAAATCATCCTTTGGGTTACCCAACCACTGGTTATAAAGAAACAGTTAGTCAATTTACCCGTCAGACGTTTTTGGATTATATGCGGGATTTATATAAGCCAAGCAATGTGGTTTTGGTTATTGCGGGGGGATTATCCAATAAATCCGAAATTCGAAGTTTGAAACATAATGTCATTCCTGCGAAAGACACGTCAGACGTGTCGAAAGCAGGAATCCAAAAAATTAATTATATAGATTCCCGTTTTCACGGGAATGACAATTATAGTTATTATTTAACCATCATTCAAGAAAAATTTTCCTCGTGGGAAGATGGTCAAAGAGCTTCTTTTTTAAATTTTTCTGATACTCAAAATTCACCCCAGATTTTAATCAAAACCAAAAAAACTGAGCAGGCCCATCTTATCTTAGGCTATCGGGGATTAAACTACACTCATCCAAAGCGTTATGTGCAATCGGTTTTGATGACGATTTTGGGTGGGGGGATGTCTTCCCGGCTTTTTTATCAAGTGAGGGAAAGGCGGGGTCTTTGTTATTATATTCATTCAGGGAGCGAACCATTTTCCGAAACCGGTTATGTTTATACCCGGGCTGGATTGACGGTTAACGCGCGAAAAATAAATGAGGCAATCAAAGTGATTTTGGGCGAGCATGAAAATATTTCTTCAGGAAAATTTAAGGAAGAGGAGATGAAAAAAGCCAAAGAGATTGTTAAAGGAAAATTAATCTTATCGCTGGAGGACAGCCATGATTTAGCTTCATTTGTTGGCCGAAAACTGATATTTGAAGGAAAGATTGTTAAGCCTGAGGAAGTAATTAAAAAGATTGATGCGATTACCAAAGAAGAGATTATCAACTTAGCCAAAAAACTTTTTGTTAAAGAAAAATTGAATCTTGCCCTTCTTAGTCCTGTTACTGAGGACAAAATATCTTTTCAATAAAAACTCCAATCTTTGTTCAAAAAAATTAATGGTTTTTTTACTTTTTTGACAATAAAAATCAAAAATAAACCCCATTTTAAATTGAAAATTCATTTTTTAGAACATATAGAAATTATAGAATATATAGAAATTATAAATAATAAAGAAATTATAGAAAATATAGAATAAAAAGAAAATTAAGAATTGAAAGATATTAAAGACTAAAAAGAATTATTACTTGACATAGAAAAAACTTTTGTTTATATTGAAATTAATGGAGGATGTTATAAAAAAAATTCGATATTTAAGCCCCGCTCAGCTTCGGGTGCTTTTTCTTTTGGCAAAAAGTGAAAAAGGGATAATTTCTTCAGTTTCATCGGCTAAAAGGGTTGGTAAAGAAGGTAAAGGCTTGGGCGCGGTTTTTTCCTCGCTGGTTCGTCATCATTTTGGTGGCGAATCGTTAATTATTCCTTGGGGAAAAGATGAGCGGGGTCGGGGATTGCGGTTTAAATTGAATACAAAGTTGATCAGTAAAGAAAAGTTGTTAGAAATGACAAAAGAGCTTTTAAGTTGATTAAAAATTATTAATGTTATGAAAAAAATTTTAGACCTTAAGGGCAGAACCGCGGTTTTTATTGATGCGGCTAATATTGAACTATCAGCCAAAGATTTAAAATTTCGAATTGATTATCAAAAGTTAAAAGAATTTTTAGAACGCCAAGGTGAGATTGTTTACTTAGGTTTTTATACGGTACGATTTGAGACAAAATCTCATGATAATTTTTTGACAGTACTTAAAAAATTGGGATATAAATTGGTAACCAAGCCAGTCAAAATCATCAAAAAAGAAAAAAATCAAAGTCACGTAAGAAAGGCTAATTTTGATGTAGAAATTGCGGTTGAGGCGATGAAGCGAGTCAATCAATATAAAAGTTTGGTTCTTTTTTCTGGTGATAGTGATTTTGACTATTTGCTTAAAGAGTTAAAAAAGCAAGGGAAAAAGATTTTTGTTGTTTCTTTAAAATATCATATAGCCAAAGAGTTGATTAGAAGCGCTGATTATTATTTTGATTTGAAAAAAATCAAAGCGGTGATTGAAAGAAAATAAAAAAGCCCGTCTTTTGCAACGGGCGGTTGATCATCCCGACGTGACGTCGGAACAATAATAATTTATCAAAAAACAAACTGAATGTCAAGGGGGAATTTAATTTAAAGTTATGAAAATTAAAAAGATATTAAAAAAAATAGTTCCTTTATTGTTGATTGGTTTTTTTGGGGTTTTTCTTTTGATTTCGAGAGTAAATAAAATTATTCACCAAAGAAAAATTGATTTTTTGTTGGGGTTTTATCAGATGAAAAAAGAAGTGACCGTCAATCATCTTTATCTTTTGGAAAAGATTAAGGAGAAAAAAAACGATTTTCTTTTAATTGATGTCCGAGAAAAAAAAGATTATCAAAAGTGTCATTTTAAAGGGGCAATTAATTTTTTAGATAACGAGCGTGATTTTTTAACGAAAGTGAAAAAATTAGGAAAAAATAAAAAAGAAATAATAGTTTATGGCTTATATCAGCAAGATAAAAGAGTTTTAGATACGGTCGTTAAATTATTACAAAGTAAAGTGATGGCTAAAGGATTGGCAATTGGTTGGTTGGAGTGGAAATATATTTTTGGACGTGAACTTTTTAATAAAGGAGAAGATATCAACCGTTATTTAGAACCGGATGGATGTTTGATTAATGATTACCAGTTATTTTTACCAATGATGCCGGCTGGATCGGTCCCGGCCCCGGATGAAGTGCCGCCAGTTCGGCCCGGCTTTGTTCAATGAGAAAAATGAAAAAAAATTTTTTCCAAGTCAGTAGAAAAATTTTGGTTTTTTTGACCGCCTTTTTGGTTGTTATTCAAAGCCTGCCTTTAGGGTTATTGCCTAATCAAGGGCAGCCGAAGGAGGTTTGGGCGGCCAGTTCTTTAACCAAAACTAGTTTAGCCGATTGGCAGGCTGGAAAGTTTGAATGGAATGAGATTAATATCGCCACCTCTTCTGGTGATTTAAAACTTCAGCTTGATTTAGGCAGTTGGGATGCTTCAGGACCGGCAGATATGGCTTTTTATGCTTATCAGTTTGAACCAATGGTTAAAGTGGGAAGGTTTGTCTATATGATAAGAAACCGAGGTTTTGGCCAGTTTATGCGTTATGATTTAGATACACGAGAGTGGAAAGAAATGGCTTTTTTACCGGCTCAACTTTATGAGATAGCGGATATGACAACCGATGGCAGCCGTTATATTTATGCTTTTGCTGGAAGGTATGATATTACCAACCAGTTAACTAGCCAGAAATTTTTAAGATATGATATTCAGCAAGATAAATGGGAATATTTAAAAGATACGCCAAGTTATTACCGAACATTTGCCTCTTTAGTTTATGTAGCTGGGTCTCCAAATTATATTTATGCCTTGGAGGGAAATGGTCGTTATGGTTTTTGGCGCTATAATGTTTCTTCTAACACTTGGGAATCAATTCAAAACTCCACTTACTATTGTGAAAATTATTGTGATATGGTTTATGATGGCAGCCAGTATATTTATCTTTCAACTAGCTGGGATAATCCCGATCGGTTTTATCGTTATAATGTTACTAACGGAACTTGGACAAGATTAACTAATGCGCCAATTGATGGGGCTTTTGTTTATGGAAGTACTTTAGTAAAGGTAGGCAATTATATTTATGTGCCTCGTAGCAATAGTACCCGGACTTTTTACCGCTATTCAATCTTGGGTAATTCCTGGGATACAGCCACCGATTTACCAGCCCCCACTTATTATGCTTCGGCAGTTTATGATGATGATAATAATCGGATTATTGTTTATGGCGGAGTTACCAATTTCTGGTACTATTATCCAGAAACTAATTCTTGGAGTGATCCTTTGTATGTGCCAACTTATACCTATGACCAAGGAGAAAATTTTGTCAGCGATGGGGCAGGTAATTTTTATTGGTGTATAGGCAGAGGAAGTTATACATGTTATAAATATAACTCAACTGTCAGTCCGCCCACCTGGACCGCCTTACCCAATACACCGGCAAATTTAGGAGACAGAGGAGTGTCGGTGGCTTGGGATGGGACAAATTTATATGTTAATCAAGGAAATTGGGGCAATAGTTTTTATAAATATAACGGCTCATCTTGGTCAACATTAAGTTCACCGCCGGCTACTTTGGGAATAGGTTCGGCAATGGTTGCTTCCGGTTCAGCCATTTTTGCTTTAAGAGGGGAAGGGTCGGCGAGTTTTTATCGCTATGACATTGCTGGTAATTCCTGGACTACCAAAGCCAATACACCAGAAGGGATTTATCGGGGGTCGGGTTTAGTTAAGGCCGGTGATTATATTTATGCTCTGCAAGGATATAATTCCGGTGGATTTTTCCGTTATAACGAAACAGGAAATAGTTGGACAAGAATGGCAAGCCTACCGGTTGGTTCATATTATGGTGGGGGTATCACCTATGATGGTAATGACTATATTTATGCTTTAGTGGCAGGTAATACTGATATTTATTCCCGCCAATTTTATCGCTATTCAATCTCAAAAAACCTTTGGGAAAGGATAGCTGATGCGCCAGAGATGGTTAGAAGTGGGGCAGGAATCGCTTATTACAATGGCCAAGTGTGGGTACTGCAAGGTAATTATTCTTATGGTTTTTGGCGTTATACTCCAGCTAACGGGACAAAAACCTATGTTACATCAGGCACTTGGTATTCCCCGGCTTATGATTTAACTTATGTTTCCTCATGGGGTGAATTTTCAGCTACCACCAATACCCCTTCGGGAACAAGCGTGGCTTTTTATTCGCGAACTTCAGATAATGGTAATTCTTGGAGTAGTTGGCAGCAGATTTTAGGCGGGACAATTGCCTCGGGGGCCAAAAGATATATTCAGCTTAAAATTGTTTTGACTGGTGATGGGAATAATACGCCAACCGTATCTGATTTTACTATCAATTATACGGGCGATGAAAATCCACCTTCGCTTTCTTCTTTGGCTGTTTCTGGCTATTCCCAAAACGGCGGGACAGCTTTAACTTCAGGTGGCAGTTATTCTTATACCAATCCTTATTTTTCTTGGAGTGGAGCAACTGATGGTGAATCAGGGATTGATGGTTATTATGTTTATTTTGGCGATAGCGCTTTGGCTGATCCAGCTACTTTGGGCGCTTATCAAAATGCCACCAATTATACCGTAACTACACCAATGACCAATGGGACTACTTATTATCTGCGGATAAAAGCCAAAGATAAAGTGGGTAATGTTTCTTCAGCGGTAGCCGGATTTACTTATGTTTATACCGGCATTTCTCCGCCTGCTTCTCAAACAATAGATACCCAAACGGACTGGGATAATAATGAGGCTTCCAAAAGCGCAGTTTATACTAGTTCTTCCAGTTGGTGGAATGATGCTTATCAATATAGAAGACAATTGACCGTAACAGCAGGGAGTAGTGGTTTAAGCACTTCTTCTTGGGTGAAGATTTTATTAGATACTGACGCTTTAGTTAGCGCTGGAAAGTTACGAAGTGATTTTAAAGATTTGCGATTATTATATTGGGATGGAAGTTTTTGGCAAGAGGTAGCGCGAAATCGTTATTCCTCAACGGAAATTTATTTTCATCCTTATAAAGGAATTACTGCCTCTAATTCAGATAATAATTATTATTTATATTATGGCAATAGTAGGGAAAGTGGCTTGCCCCAAACTACAACTTATAGTAGTGGAGGCTACTCTCCGGATAGTAATGGGTATATAAGAGATTGGTTGATTATTGGTCCTTTTGATAATACCGGCGATGCTTATTTTAATACAGATTATCTTAATACTGAAGCTAATGCCAATCCAAATCCTGGCGACACTGCCTCCGGAAAAACTTGGGTAGAACAACATGATTCTGATACTTTTATTGATTTTTCCTCGCTTTTTTCACCTAATAATTGGGTAATTGCTTATGGTTTTGCGCGAGTGTATTCAGAAAGTACTCAGTCGGCACAGTTGCGAGTGGGGAGTGATGATGGAGTAAAAGCATGGGTTAACGGAACAAATGTGATTAATAATCATACTCATCGAGGAGCCTCACCTGATCAAGATATTGTGGCGGTTACTTTAAATCAAGGTTATAACCGAATTTTAATAAAGGTAGATCAAGGAGGAGGTGGTTGGGGTTTTTATGCTCGATTTACTACCTTGTCCGGGACGCCAATAACTAATTTAGGCATTAATTTAAGTTTACCAGTAACTTCCTCCGTGGGTCAGGAGACAGAAAAGCCGGTGGAAGATGTAGATACTGATTTGATTTTGCAGCCAATGACTAGAGGTTCCTGGGCTGGGTATCAGCTGCCTAGTTTACCGAGGAATTTGCGGTTTGCCTATGGTGCTGCCACTTACGCCAACAATACTTTGTATGTTTTGCAGGGAAATAATACTACCACCTTTTATAAATTAGATTTAAGCACTGGTATTTGGACGCAATTAGCCAATACTCCGGGAAACATGGATCGAGGGTCAACTTTGGTTTGGGATGGAAATGATGCAATATACGCAAGTAGAGGAAGTGGAACAACTGCTTTTTATAAATACACAATTTCCTCTAACACCTGGAGTGATACCGAAGCCACTGACCCTTCCCTAACCTTTTATTATGGAGCAGTGGGAGTGAAGGTGGGTGATTATATTTATTATGTTCGAGGATCAGATAGCACTGATTTTCTTCGCTATGATATCATCAATAATTCCTGGTCTACCTTAACCTCTGCTCCCTATGGAGTTTCTTATGGCGCTGGTTTGGTATGGGATGGAGGTGATGCTATTTGGCTTTACAATGGTGGGAGTGGTCTTTCAAAATATTCAATTGCCAACAACTCTTGGGCTGCCAACAGTAGCATTGCTTTAATGCCTTATATGGATTCAGATGCTTATAACGGAATGGTTTATGACGGCTCAAATTATTTATATGTTTTTACTTATAAAAATGTTGGCTATAGTACTGACTTACGGGAATATGTCTGGCGTTATGATATTGCCAATAATGTCTGGGAAAAAGTTAATACCAATTTAGAATATGGATCAATAGTTGGCGCCGTTGCTTATGATGGATCAAGATATGCTTATATAATTCAAGGTTATGCTTCACCGGATGGTGGGACTCGTTCTTTATATCGTTTTGACCTGCAAACCAAGCAATTTTTTCCCTCAACTCCGCCAATAGGAATCGACCGTTATTTTATTGATACTGATGGCGAATATTTTTATCCACAACCAAGAGAAGGGACTTCTTTAGCCTATGATGGCGATGACATAATTTATTATCTGATGGGAAATGACGATGAGTTTAAATTCAAAAAATATGTCATTTCACAAAAGAAATGGTATGCTTTGCCGCCAATCCCTTGTTGGTATGTGGGTGGGGGAATGGCTTATGCTAAAGGTTATTTATATGCCGCTTGTGGCGCCACCACCCAATATTTTTTCCGCTATGATGCGGCGCGGGAGAACTGGGAGCAGTTGACCAATACGCCAGACATAATCGGAGCCGCTGGTAATCAAGGGCTGGTTTACGATGGGAATGATGCTTTATATCTTTTACGCGGGGTTGGCTCGCAAACTCTTTATAAATATACAATCTCTACCAATTCTTGGGAGACAGAATCATCAACTATCCCAGCCACCATTGGTAATTCTTATGGTGCTTCAATTACCTATGATGGTTCGGGTAATTTATATGTTTTCCGGGGAAATAATACCACTTCATTTTATAAATACAATCTAACCAGCAAAACATGGACGACTTTGACTTCAGCACCTTTGGCGGCTTATTATGGTTCAGGTTCAATTTATTACAACGGTCGCATTTATTATTATCCCGGCAATCAAACAACCGGTTTTTATGTCTATGATATTGCTTCTGATACTTGGTTAACTGGTCCCTCCACTCCATCTGAAGTTTACGTCGGTGGGGCTTTTGTCAAAGGGCCAGGCAACACGGCCTATGCTTTGGCTGGTTATTATGATATGGTTTTTTGGAAGTTTAACTTACCCTCTTCCTCTTCTTCATATGTTTATAAGGGAACCTATACGTCAAAAGTTTTTGATTTGGGAAATCCTTATGCCTTTGCTGGTTTGGAGGCAACGGTGGCTTCACCTTCCGGAACGATGGTGACTTTTGAGACAAGGACTTCCACTGATTCTGCCTCCTGGAGCAATTGGTTAGAAGCCTCTGATTTGAAAAAAATTAGCACAACTACTTTTTCTTACAAAATTAACTCCACCCCTCAACGTTATTTTCAATTCCGGGTGACCTTGGAGTCGCCGGAAAGTGATTCAACCCCAACGATTTCTGATGTGACAGTCCATTATTATTCTGATACCGAGGCGCCAACCAACCCGGATACTTTAACTTCTTATTCTAACTTTGGAAAATCGACAGAAATTTCTAATTACACTTGGTACAATTTTGCCTCACCTTACTTTGAATGGTCAGGGGCAACTGACGCCACTGGTTCAGGGATTTTGGGTTATTATGTATATTTTGGTTCTGATGAAGAAGCCGATGCTTCGGTTTCTGGCACTTTCCAAACCGCGGCAAATTATACAGCCTCAATCTCAAGTGACGGCGAATATTATTTAAAAATTAAAACAAAAGATAAGGCCGGTAATGTTTCTTCGCAAAACTGGGAGGCTTTCCACTATCGTTATGATGGAACACCACCCAATGCGCCAAGTTCTGTCTCGGTTGATCCAAGAAATTATAGCTCAGTTAATAACTATACGATGTTTTGGTTGCCGGTAACTGATCAGACAAACAATAGTACTTCGTCTGGGCTTTTGGGTTATTATTACAAGACCGGCACTGCCTCAGGTGAGTTATCAGTTGATCAACTAACTACCAATACTCAAGTGACCGGAATCACTGCTTATCAAGATGGCGTTAACTATTTTTATCTAAGATCAAAAGATAATGCCGGTAATTATTCAGATTATAAAACGGTTTCTTATTATTACACTGGTGTTGCTCCATCAGAGCCAAGAAATGTCAGTGTGACACCTTCTTCCTCAACCGTTAATTCCTTTTCTTTTTACTGGGATGAGCCGGAAAGTTATCAAGGGTCAATTAAAGAATATCGGTACTCGATTAACTCACTGCCTTCAGAAAACAACTATTCCTCAACCACTTCCCGACTTTTAACCGCTGGTCCTTATGCGACGGTTAAAGGAAAAAATATTTTTTATGTGGTGGCAGTGGATGAGGCGGGCAATGTTAACTATAACGCCTATGGTTCAGTAGAATTTACCGCCGATACTCAAGCCCCAGGCATTCCTTTAAATCCGGAAGCCTTTGACAATTCAATCCGCGCCACCAAAACTTACCGAGTGGGGCTAACCTGGGATCCGCCAGCGGATAAAGGCTCAAGTTTTGGCGGTTATGCTATTTATGCTTCTGAAAAAACCAATGCCAACTGTACCACTGATTTTTCCCAATTTACTTTAGTTGGACAAACTGCTGGGAATAGTTATGTGGTAACCAGTATTGACGGTAAAGCGTTACAATCAAAAACTTATTATTTCTGTATCAAAGCTTATGATACGACAAATCAATACTCAGCCCCATCAACCACAGTTTCAATGCTGCCAACCGGCCGCTGGTTAACCGCTCCTGATTTAACCGCTTCACCATCAGCCACCGTCAAGACTAAATCAGCCACCATCACTTGGTCAACTTCACGGGAAGCTAATTCTTTTGTCAAATATGGGACATCTTCGGGTAATTATGGCAATGAAGTTGGTTCATCAGAGCAGGTAACTTATCATTCAATCAAGTTAATCAATTTAGAGCCGGGAACGACTTATTATTATAAAGTTTTATGGACTGATGAAGACGGCAATCAAGGAAAGTCAGGGGAGTATACTTTTACTACCAATCCAGCGCCTTTTATTTCCGAAGTAAAAGTGGCGGATATTGGTCTTTATAGCGCTTATATTTCCTTTAAGATTAAAAACGCGATCAAAGCCACGGTCCAATATGGATTAACGGTTAATTATAATAATTCCACTTCAATTTCTGTAGCTAAGGAGGAATCAACCGCCACGGTCCGTTTAGACAATTTAAAAGACGGGACTTTGTATCACTTAAACATTGTTGCCGAAGACGATGAGGGAAATAAATTTAATAGTGATGATTACACTTTTGAGACTTTACCAGTGCCAAAAATTTCCAATTTAAAATTACAGCAGGTTGTTGGTTTGCCCTCATCGGCTTTGCGAATTTTATGGCAGACCAACTCACCAACAACTTCAGTAGTGACTTATTATCCATCTAATTTACCCGAATCAGCCCGCGATTATATAAGATTAAACTTGACTTTAAATCATGACGTTTTATTGACCGAGCTGAAAGATAATACCGAATACACGCTTTTAATCAAAGGTAAAGACAAAGCCGGTAATGAGACTGATGTGGTGACGCAAAAATTAAAAACCGCGGCTGATTTAAGACCGCCAGAAATCATTAATTTTGAGACAGAATCGACAGTTACTGGCGTTGGTGATGATGCTAAAGCTCAGATTATTGTTTCTTGGGATACTGATGAGCCGGCCACCACCCAAGTTGAATATAATTTAGGAACCGGGACAACTTATGGACAAGCAACTAGTGAGGATTCATCATTAACGAGTAATCATAGTGTCTCAATCACTGGTTTGCGACCGGGCCAGATATATCATCTGCGAGCCGTTTCCAAAGATAGGGCTGGAAATATTGGTTACTCTTATGATACAGTAATTGTAACACCCAAAGCCACCAAAGACGCGTTAACGATTGTGGTTGAAAATTTATCAAAAACCTTTGGGTTTTTGAAGAAGGTAATTAAATAAATATGATATCTCAAATGTCACCCTCCGATTCGGAGGGCAAAACTCAAAACCAAAACTCAAATCTAAAATCTAATATTATTAGTCGTTGTCCTTTCTTCCGAATCAAGGTAGTATCGAACACTTTTATAAGTTTTTCAGATTTAAGATTTAGATTTGACATTTGACATTTGAGCTTTGAGATAAATACTATGTCCAAGGTCCTCATCGAATTCCAAAACGTTGACAAATCTTTCCCGATGAAAGAGGGAGAGGTAGTAGTATTGAAAAAAATTAATCTTAAAATTTTAGAGGGTGAGTTTGTGATAATTTTTGGGCCATCAGGTTGTGGCAAATCAACTCTTTTACATGTTCTTTTGGGGCTTGAGGCACCAACAGCCGGTCAGGTTATTTTTGATAATAAAAATTTTTATCAATTAACTGAAGATGAAAGAGCGCTGGTTCGGCGACATAAAGTAGGTATGGTTTATCAACAGCCTTTATGGGTATCGGCTTTAACGGTCAGAGAAAATGTAGGCTTTCCTTTGCATCTTTTAGGCTGGTTGCAGGAGGAAATCGACAAAAAAACAAAAGAAGTTTTGGAACTGGTGGAGATGACCTATCGGCAAAATTTTTATCCCGCTGAGCTTTCCTCAGGCCAACAGCAAAAAATTTCTTTAGCTCGATCATTAGTAACCGATCCAGTTTTAATAGTCGCTGATGAGCCAACTGGCAATTTGGATACGGTTTCTGGCCATCAGCTTTTGGAGACTTTTTTAAAATTAAAAGAAAAAGGAAAAACTATTGTCATGGTGACCCATGATTTGGAATACTTAAAGTATGCCACTAAAATTTTTCATATGGTTGATGGTCAGATTGTTGAGGAGTATTATCCGAAAAAACAATTTAAATTAAATGGGGAAACAAAAAAAACAGTTAACGGAATTTTAGATATTAATGTCCGTGATCCGGAGTTATTGAAAAAATTAAAAATTTAATTAATAAATAAAAATCTCAAATGTCACCCGTCGATTCGGAGGGCAAAAATCAACAATTATATAGATTCCTGATCAAGCCTGCCCCCCGATTCGGAGGGTAAAGAATGACAATTATATAGATTCCTGATTAAATCAGGAATGACAAAAAACCCATCTTGTCATTCCCGCGTAAGCGGGAATCTATATAATAATACCTTAATGTAATATGAAAATACAATCTTTATTAAAAAAAGAAAATTGGCAGA
>Ga0123519_10012152_pt1 | contig 12575 bp, 8 predicted proteins | sample YelNatPaOPRAMG02_FD_87396 | JGI IMG/M metagenome (GOLD analysis project Ga0123519, IMG submission 87396) | Hot spring microbial communities from Yellowstone National Park - Yellowstone National Park OP-RAMG-02 (version 2) | ecosystem: Environmental > Aquatic > Thermal springs > Hot (42-90C) ...
AGCGGCCAAGGCCTCGGCCGCCAAAGAGGAGGAAGAACCCTTCGGCGCTCCTCCGCCGGCTGTGCCCAAACCCGCTGCCAGGAAGCCAGCGGCCAAGGCCCCGGCCGCCAAAGAGGAGGAAGAACCCTTCGGTGCTCCTCCGCCGGCTGTGCCTAAACCGGGTGCCAAGCCGTCTGGGGCAGCGCCGCCCGGCGACGAAGCCATGGACGAAGACGTCTTCGGTGCTGGCCCTTCGAGCAAGCCCGCGGCTAAGAAAACCGCTCCTAAGAAAAGTCCTGCGAAAAAGGCCACCCAGCCCCAGGGGAGCCCATTCGGCGCGGATCCGTTCGGCGGCAATCAGTAACCAGGAAGGTTGCTTGCCCCCGGGTCCTTGCGCGGGTTACGCGTTCTGCTCTTTTTGAGCGGGCCGGGAGCGATTGGTCGTCGGATCGCTGCGGGGTTCAGGGTTCAACCCGGCTGATGATTTGTCCGCGGGCCAGGCGGGTAATGATCCGTTGGCCCACCGGGGCATCGGCGGGCTCGCGGACAATTCGGCCGTCGGACTCTCGCTGGGTCAGGCTGTAACCTCGACTGAGGACGGCCAAGGGGCTGAGGGTTTCGAGCCGGCCGGCCAAGGCTTCGACCCGTGCGTGGGCCCGTTCCAGCCGGGACCGCATGGCGCGATGCGCACGGATTTCCCACTCATCTACACGGCGTGCCCACTGCTGGACCCTGGCCAGGGGCCACCGGAAGATAGGCCGGCCCGCCAACATGTCGACGCGGCGGCGGGAGGCCATCAGCCGGTTTCGGAGGGCGGCCGCCATGCGCTGGCGGAGTTGCGCCAGTCGCGCGGCCATGTCTTCGGCCGAGGGGACGATGCGTTCCGCCGCCTCGCTGGGCGTGAGCGCCCGAACGTCGGCCGCCAAGTCGGCCAACGTTACGTCGATTTCATGCCCCACGCCGGAAACTACGGGGATGCGCGACTGCCGGATCGCCCGCACGACCACTTCCTCGTTAAAGGCCCAAAGGTCTTCCAGGCTGCCGCCGCCCCGGATGACGGCCAGGCAGTCGATTGGCCGCTGGAGGCGGTTTGCCAGCCGAATCGCCGCCGCAATCTCCTCTGCCGCCCCTTCGCCTTGCACCCGAACCGGGATGACCAGCACGTCGGCCCCGCGCCATCGGCGTCGCAGAACTTCTAAGAAATCACGGAGGGCGGCCCCGCTGGGGCTGGTTACCACGGCAATCTGTCGCACGAACCGGGGCAACGGCCGCTTATGCCGGGCATCGAACAGCCCCTCCCGTGCCAAGCGCTCCCGCAGTTGCCGCAAGGCCAGCTCCAGCGCCCCCATTCCCCGGGGCTCGATCTGGTCGATCACAAGCTGATACTTGCCCCGCGGCCCGTACACCTCGATGCGGCCTCGGCAGACCACTTCCAACCCGTCGTGCAGGTCGAACTTGAGCCGGCTGGCTGTGCTCCGCCAGATGACCGCCGCAATCTGCGACTCGGCATCCTTAAGGACCAGATAGCAGTGCCCAGATTGCGGCCGCGAAAGGTCCCCAATCTCGCCCGACACCCAGACAGAGGTGAATCGCGATTCCAAAAGCTCTTTGATGCAGGCGGTCAACTCGGAGACCGACAGCACTGTTTCGGCCGCGAGCGCTTGGTCCGTGTCCGCAACCAGGGCCTCGGGGCCATCAGCCTCTTCCGCAATGGGCTGTTCGTGGCCGCCCGGGGCCAACGTGGCTGGCCCCTTCAAAGGAACACCGCCCGACGTGTCGGGGGCATCTGAAGCGCGGCCGGCAAATTCGTCTTCCCCCTCCCAAGGCGCCACGGGAGAAGCCCGCGGGCCGGACTGCTTGGACCCCGAGGCCTTGCCCCGAGCTTTTTGTCGCTTGTTGGGCGACCCGCCGGCGCTGGAGGCCGAAGGGGCACCCTGCGCATCCGCTGCGTGATCGGCAGCCGCCCCGGGCAGGCGGGTTGTACCGGAGGCCGGCGGCTGGAGTTCAGCACGGGTTGCCGGGACAAGGGCCTCAGGGCTCTCGGCGGGGTCCCCCCTTGCGGAGTCGCCGGACGACCCGGCCTGCCTGTCATTCTCGTCAGAAAACAGCCAGCCTTGAGCGTTCAATTCGGTGGTGCCTCGGCAATGGGGACGTGATCAAGTGTACCAGCGCCCCCCCGCGGCGACCAGCAACCCGCCGGACCCGCAGTGGAGCCGACGGTCCGAGATATCCCAAGGTGGGCGGCGCAAGCACCTTTTCTTTGAGGGGCGCGCGGGGGGGGTTGCGGTTCGTCCCAAAGCCTAGCCGGAACGTATGGCCCCTGGGGTGGTATCACGAATCGGAGGCGGGCGTTCCGGAGGGAGGCTCGAGCGGGTGGGTCGAGACCCTCCGAAAGCGCTTCAGATGTGTTCCGGAGACAGTGCGCAAGGGTATTGACATTACATCCTCAACGCGCATACTGGCAGTGTGTGGCCATCCCCCGGGTGTGCGCCGAGAGGGGGGGAGGCAATTTTGGATTTCGCTGGAGGTTCGGCTCTGAGAGGAATGCGAACGCTTTGAGGTCTTTTGGGTGCAGTCGCGTCCCCCAGGGGCCCGCCTGCCAACGCGTGTAGTTTTAGTTTATCGCGATGGGAGGTCTCGTATGATTCGCAGGCGACACAACGCGGCATTTACCCTGGTGGAATTGCTGGTGGTCATCGCGATCATCGGCATTCTGATCGCACTGCTGTTGCCGGCGGTGCAGGCTGCTCGCGAGGCGGCTCGACGTTCCCAGTGCAGCAATAACCTCAAGCAACTTGGCTTGGCGCTGCACAACTACGAAAATACTTACAAGGTGCTTTGTCGGGGGGGCGGGGGTCCATGGTTTTCCGGGCGGCCACAGGAGTTCAGCGGTCTGGTGTCGCTGCTGCCTTTCTTCGAGCAGAAGGCCCTGTATGACCTCTGGGCCGACGGCCCGTACCCGTGGTCATGGAACAATGGTGTGCCCGAAACGACTACGCCGATTCCAACGCTGCTGTGCCCCTCGGACAGTGTGAACCCGCATCCTTCGGGCTCCCGGGTGGCGCAGAAGAATTACTTCTTCTGCTACGGCACGAGGATCCAGAGTAACTATGACCAACGGAACAACGGCATGTTCGGGCCCGATGCTACATGGGGAAACCAGCCATTCCAGCCTATCAAGCTGGCTGACGTCACTGACGGGACGAGCAACACTGTGGCGATGTCGGAGCGCGCGGCCAAGCCGTCGGCCAGGCAGGTCATCGGCAACGTTGCCTGGAACAGCACGTACGACCCGGCCACTTGCCTGTCGTACGTGGTGGGAACCGACTACGCCCCGAACGTGAATCTGACGAGTTGGAGCGCCGGATCATTGTGGGCATTTGGCCATCCCCACTGGAATGCGTTTGTAACTGTGCTGCCTCCGAATGGCCCGTCATGCACGGCGCACAACAACGACAACCTCAGCAACGCTTCGGGTATCTTCACTGCCAGCAGCAAGCACCCTGGTGGCGTTCAGTGCTTGATGGGAGACGGATCCGTCCGGTTTATTAGCCAGACCATCAACTGTGTGGGCGGCCCGAGCGGGTTCGGAGTGTGGGGGGCTCTGGGAACCCGGGATATGGGGGAGCCGGTCTCGAACTTTTGAGACTGTTTTGCCCGGTGCCGGCATCCGAGGCGCCTTGGCCAGTCATGTTTTGGCTGGTAGGCCGTGCCGATACGGGGTAACCAGTTAGGGAGGCGCAAGGGTGGGAATCGAATTCGTCTGGTTTTTCAGCACGGGAGGATTGCTGTGAGACGACGTTTGCTGTCTGGATGTGCCAGCTTGTGCGCTCTCTTAATTACGGTTCTCGGGTGCACTCGCGGGGGTGGAATAAAGCTGTACCCGGCTGGCGGCGTGGTGACCTACCGGAACCAGCCGGTCGAGGGAGCGGTGGTCACGTTCCAATCGGAAGAGGCGAAAGTTACGGCCACCGGCCGCACCGACGCCCAGGGCCGCTTCGAGCTGAGCACATTTTACGGGGGCAAAAGCGCCAAGGGCGCACCGGCTGGGAAGTACAAGGTGACGGTTACTAAAGAGGAGGTGTCCGGCGGGGGCGGCGGCGATGCCTCGATGGAAGCGGCTTTGAAACAGGCGTCCGCGGGGCCGGCCACTCCCAAAAACGTGCTTCCGCCGAAATACGCTAACGTGGCCACCTCGAACCTGGCGTTTACCGTCGAGAGTTCGGGAAAGAACGACTTCCAGATTCAGCTTTCGGACTGAGCGCGAGGGCGACCCAGTACGGGGCTTTGCCGCTGGGCAGCCTGTGGCGGTATGCCCCGCGCTTGCCGAACTTAAGCGACAAAGGCGGCCAGTGCCGTGAGCGAAGCCGTAGGAAGGAAGGCTCAGCGGCCCGCCTTTCGGCGGCGTCTGAGGATCCGAGCGTGGATGTACCGGTTGCGGTGGCCGCTCGGACTCTTGGCGGTTTGCGCCGGGGCGGCCTGGTCGGTATGGGGTTATCTGCCTAGCGGTACATCGAAAGTTGGTGCACCTGGTTCGGGGACACCGGCACTTTCAGCGGGGCCCACGCAGCCCCGGTCGGGTACTGAGGCCGAGATTAATACCTCGCTGGCTGCGGAAGCCCGGCAGGTGGCTGCAGAGATGGTTCGCAACCTGCCCAACACGCCCGCTGCGTTACTTTTGGCTGGGCGAATCCATTATGCGTTCAACGATCGAACTCAGGCCGACGCGTGTTGGCAGCGATGTGTGGAAGTCGCCCCCGACTTCGCTGAAGCGTGGTGTTCGATCGGCGAGGCGGCGTGGGAGCACGGAGAGTTCGAGAGGGCAGCCCAGCACCTTCGGCGGGCCCTTGAACTCAACCGGCATCTGGAACCAAAGAAAGTGTTCTTTTTGGCGGATTCGCTACTCAATATTGGCGAAGCCGCCGAAGCGGTGGAGGTGCTGGAAACGTTGGACCGACGGGATCCCCTTCCCCCCTTCGGCTTGTTCCTTCTGGGGCATGCATATGCCGAGCAAGGAGTATATGACCAAGCCCGAAAGCGTTTCGAGGCAGCGCTTTCGGCCGATCCCAAAGCCATCAATGTACACTACGCCTTGGCCCGGGTGCTGGATCGCCTTGGGGAGCCGCAGAAAGCCGAGTTTCATCGCCAAGAATATGCCCGCCTGAAAGGGCAAGAACTGCAACAGATTTACGAGTCGCGGACCAGTCTGCGACGCATTGACTGGGCCGATGTCAGACCCTTGGCTCGCGAGTGTTTTTTGAACGCGGGGCGAGTCTATGCTAGCCGACAGCGATGGGAAGACGCGGAGCGACATTGGCGGCGGGCGTTGGAGGTGGATCGGGAAAACGCCGAAACACGGTTACTCCTGGCCGCCTTGTACCGCCAGCAGGGGCGGTACGAGGAGGCGGAGCGTGCCGAACGGGGAGAGCTTCCGGCGTCCCAGCCAGTCGCACCCGCCTCGCTGCCATGATTTGGGAGAGCCTGCCATTACGCCCCCCGCGGGCCAGCAACTTATTACGGAGACCTCCGCGGGAAGGTACGAACCGGGGACGGGGGAGCCGAGCACTCTGAGTGCGCTTTCGCCGTGGGTGCGATGGATAGCGATCCTCGCCGCTTGGGGGGCACTAGGGGGCGGCTGGGGGGGCTGGATAGGACAGCAACCTGCTGGGGCGCAGGCCGCCGAGTCCCCCGTCAACCTTTGCGACGTTTCGAAGACCACCGGTATTACCTTCCGGCACACCGATGGATCTGGCGGCCGGCACTACATTGTGGAAACGTTTGCCTCGGGTATGGCCAGCCTGGATTACGACGGGGATGGCTTGATTGATCTGTATTTCCTGAACGGCCGGCCGCTGCGCGGAACGCCGGTTCCCGACGTACCGCCCCGCAATGGCCTGTACCGCAACCTCGGCGGTTTCCGTTTCGAAGACGTCACGACTGTAGCCGGGGTGGGCGACCTCGGTTATGGTTTGGGGGTATGTGTGGGCGACTTCAATAACGATGGGCTGCCTGATCTCTACATCAACAACTACGGGCCCAACGTGCTGTACCGGAACAACGGCGACGGCACTTTTACCGACGTCACCGCCCAAGCCGGCGTGGCGCGGGGCGACACGGTCGGCGCCGGGGCGAACTTCGTCGATATCGACGGCGATGGCGATTTGGACCTTTTCGTAGGCAATTACGTCAAGTTCACGTACGAGAACCACGTCGTGGTCATCATTCGCGGGGCGGAGTGGTACGCTGGTCCCCGGGATTTCCCTCATCAACCCAATGTGCTGTACCGCAACAACGGTGACGGCAGTTTTACCGACATCTCCCGACCGTCCGGTATTGCAGCCCACGCGGGTCCCGCTATGGGGACGCTGGCGTTCGACTACGACAACGACGGCGACAGCGACATTTTCGTTTGCAACGACCAGCACTTTAACTTTCTATTTCAGAACGACGGGAGCGGCCATTTCCGCGAAGTTGGCCTGTCCGCTGGACTGGCCTGCAATTACGCGGGTGAGCCCATGGGGAGCATGGGCGCGGATTGTGGGGACTATGACCACGACGGTCTGCTGGACCTCTTCATGACGGACTTCCAGCGCCAAAAGCCCATTCTGTTTCGGAACCTGGGCAGCGGGCAGTTCGAAGACGTTACTATGCGTACCGGTGCCGGGGCGCGCTCCTTCCCTTACGTCAAATGGGGCTGCGGACTGGTGGATTTCGACAATGATGGGTATAAGGACATCTTCATCGGCTGCGGCCATCTCGGGGCTGACTTGGACCAGACGGCTGACCGCACCGCCTACGACGTATGCCCCATCCTGCTTTGGAATACGGGGCGCGGCCGGTTTATTGACATCTCGGACTCCAGTGGGGATGGCATGGCGGTAAAACTGGTGGCCCGGGGGATAGCCTTTGACGATCTGGACAACGATGGGCGGGTCGATGTGGCGGTGCTCAATTCGCGGCGCAGTCCGACCATTCTTCGCAACGCCTCGCCCGCCGGCCATCATTGGCTGCAAATCGACCTTCGGGGTACTCGGTGCAACCGCGATGCCATCGGCACACGGGTTCGCATCCAAGCGGGTGAACTAACTGACGTGGCCGAAGTCCATAGCGGCCGCGGTTATCAGAGCCACTTCGGCACGCGGCTCCATTTCGGCTTAGGCAACCGCCGGCAAGTAGACCGCGTGGAAGTGCGTTGGGCCCGTGGTCAGGTCCAGCGACTGGAGAACGTCGCTGCCGACCAACTCATTACCATCGTGGAGCGTAACGGATCGGTTCCGCAGCCATGATGCCCCACCGGGGCAAGGCGCAATTGTGAAGTTCCGATCGGCTCGGTTGGCCAGGGCCCCGCCCCCGTATCACCCGGGCATGGCAGCAAGGCAACCTAAAGACGCGCGCCGGAATCCCCTGCGTCGCCAGAGCCGTGCACAAACGGGGCTGGTGCCCCCGCCACTAACCGGGACGCCGCACGCCTGCGCCCGTGCTGGTCAGTCGAGCCGTTTGATGCGGAGATTGCGGAAGTCGATCGGGTGTCCTTCGGCTTCGATACCCAAAGGTGATTCGGCGGGCCGGAAGTCGTCGATCTCCCAGGCGGTCTTTCCGTTGACCCGCAGCACCAGTCGATTGCCCGTGCAGGTGACTTCCCAGGCATTCCATTGGCCGGGCGGGTGATGCAGTTGGGGCACAGCGGGGGCTTTCTTGGAGCCGAAGAGCATCCCTGCGCTGCCGTCGGCGATTTGAATCTGTCGGCCCCGCACGAACAGTCCGCTGTTATAACCCTTGCGATGGGGCCGCCACTCGAAGCGAAGCACGAAATCGCGGAACTTTTCTTCGGTAAACAGGTGGCTGGAGCCGCCGGTCAGCACGAGCAACCCGTTCTCTACCTTCCAGCTTTTGGGCGTTTCGGGGGTCACCTTCCAGCCGGCCAGCGAATGTCCATCGAACAGGAGCCGAAAGCCCTCTTCGGCTACCGCTGGCGCGGTGGCGCTGCTTGGGGCTTTGGAGCCTGGCGAAGTTTTCATTGCGGCGAGGGCACGCTGGGCGGCCTGCCGAACATGCTGCTCGGCCGGATCCGTGCGGGTTCGCTCCAGGTGCGAATAGATGGTGGCCGCCACATCCGGCCGTCCCGTGGTGGTCAATCGTTCGGCCAAGGTCAGGCAGGCATCGGTCAACTGGTGGCGATACCAGCCGGCGGCGGCGTCGGCGGCGTGGAGCATAGCCTGGGCGGCATCGGGGTCGGCCAGTCGAGCGGCGCCCCACGCGGCGGCCGCGCGGACCTCGGCCTCGGGGTCCGTCAATGCCTGTCGAAACAGTTCTCGGGCTTGGGGCGGGGCCAAGGTGGCCAGTTTCTGGAGGACGCTTACGCGGCCGGGGCCTTGAACCCGCGGCCACGCCGCCACCAATTGCTCCGTCGCTCCCTGGCCGATGGCTACCAGCGCCCGGGCCGCCTGATCGCAAAGGTCCGGATCTTTGAGCAACTGTCCCAGGGCCGGGGCAGCGGCCGAAGTGCCTGCCCATTGAAGCTGTTCGGCCAGATACGCCCGCACCGCCTTGGGCCGGTCGGCGCCCAGTTGGGAGGCCAGCGCCTCGGTGAACTCGGCACGGGCTTTTTCTCGTCCAGGTTCGGTCACTTGCACGGCCAAGAGATGCAGGGCGAAACGAGCCTTTACGTCGTGGCCACGCCCGGGCTCGACCAGCATGTCCACCAGCCCCAGCGCGTTGGCCTTGGGATTTTTCGCCAGTTCTGCGCTTACGCGCCGAATGCGTTCGCCCTGCTCGGGATCCAAATGGGCATAGCGCCCATCCGGATCGGGATCGGGGATTCGAGCAACCAGTTCAGCCACGGGGGAAGAAGCTGCCATATTGCGGTTCCTTATACTTCGCTGTCTACTTGCGAGGAAAATGCTTTCTCCGTACTGCGTCAAAACTTGAGCCGGGTCAAGCCGCCGTTCTTCATTGCGCTTGCGTCCCAGCTCGGCGATGCATTACAGATGCCAGGGCTGGCGCATGGGCTGGTTCACCAGGCGATTGGCCACGTCATCGCCGATAACCTCTTCCTTCACGGGGTCGTAGCGGATCTTGCGTCCCAGGCGTATGGCGATGTTGGCCAGATGGGCGATGGTGATGGCTCGATGGGCGGCCTCGACATGCCCGCCGGCTTCTTTGCGGGTCTTGACCGCCTCGACGAAGGATAACAGGGGTTCGGGGTCGGGCATGGCCAGCACTTTTTTGCGGCTTTCCTCGTCAAGGTCTTGGAGAGATACGTGGCGTGGTTCGGCCCGGTCGTAGCGCGGCCCCCACTTGGCGCCTTCGAGGACCAGGGTCAGGCCATCGGCGTACTTCAGCTCGACCCAAGCCCACACGCCACAGGCCTCAGGATGTTGGGGCGCCGCGCAGGCTTCGACCTCCACCGGGCTGGTATCGTCCTTGGCGTAGATCCACTGGAAGGGGTCCATGTAGTGCTGGGCGAAATCGGCCAGCCCGCCCCCTTCATAGTCCCAGTAGAAGCGGTGGCTCCAGCCGAAGCGGTGGGGATGATACGGCCGCAGGGGCGAGGGGCCGCAATACATGTCCCAGTCCAGCGATTCCGGAACAGGCTCGGGCTTGAGGTCCACCCGGCCGCAGTATTCCTGCACGGGAAAACCGCCACGCTGGATATACACCGCCGGGCACTTTTTCAACAGACCGCTGCGCATAATCTTGTGGATCATCCGGCTGGTCTGGCTCTTCTGGGCGCCGAAGCGGCCACTGGTGCCGATCTGAAACACCCGGCCGTAGCGCTTGACCGCCGTGACGACCGCCCGGCCTTCGGCGATGAAACGCGTCATGGGCTTTTCGCAGAGGATATCTTTGCCGGCCTGGGCGGCGCCGATGCACATCAGGGCGTGCCAATGGGGAGGCGTGGCGATGCTGACCACATCGATATCCTTGCGCTCTATCAGGCGCCGCCAATCGGTGTACAATTGTACATGCTCGCCGAATCGCTTGCGCGCGGCAGCCAATCGGGTCTTGTCCACATCGCAGGCGGCCAGCAGTTTGTACTCCCCGCCCGCGTGTCGGATGTACGATTCCAGGTCCTCGCCCGCCTGGCCGCCGCAACCAATCAGTCCGGCAGCCAAGGTTTCGCTGGGGGGCGACTGGCCTGCACCCAACACATGCCGCGGCACGATGGCCACGCCTGCGGCCAGGGCCGCACGCTTCAGTAAGGTTCGTCGCGTCACTCCGCCCTTTGCAGTTCGCATCGGCTCCACCTTTCTCGAACACGCCCGACGGGCGGCGCCTTGCGCGGAGCACCCGCGCAGCCCAAGCGGCGTCGCATGTGGGCCATTATAAGTTCGGGTTCGCAAGTGCCCCAGCCGGGGCCCTTGGTCCAAACCCACCGGCCGGGTATTATTCCCAAAGCTTCTGACAGTGAACACACACAGGACTCAAGGCAATGGCATCTCGGCGAATCGTGATTGTGGGAGGCGTGGCGGGCGGGGCCGCCTGCGCGGCCCGGCTGCGCCGCCTGGACGAAGACGCAGAAATCTACGTTTTCGAACGGAGCGGGCATGTTTCGTTTGCCAACTGCGGCCTCCCCTACTACGTGGGCGGGGTGATCGCCGAGCGTTCCCGGCTGCTGGTCGCCACCCCCGAACGCTTCCGCGACTGGTACAACGTAGAGGTCCGCGTGCGGCACGCCGTCGAGCAGATCGACCGGCAACGCAAGGTGGTAACCGTCCGCAACCTGGGCAATGGGGCCGGCCGGGAGGAACGCTACGACGTGCTCGTACTGTCGCCCGGAGCGCAGCCCATTCGGCCGGCTTGGCCCGGCATCGATCTGCCTGGTGTGTTCACTCTGCGAAACCTCGAGGATGCCGACCGGCTGTTCGGATGGCTCGGGGAGCGGAGGCCGGCCCGCGCCGTGGTCGTTGGCGCAGGCTATATCGGTCTGGAAATGACCGAGAACCTCGTCCGCCGTGGCATCGAAGTGACGGTGCTGGAAAAGGCGGGCCAGGCCCTTCTCCCCTGGGACCCCGAGATGGTCACGCCCCTGTATGACGTGCTCCGGCGTGAGGGCGTGGATCTGCGGTTGGGCGAGGGGGCCACGGCGATCGAGCCTGGGCCGATAGATCGGCTGACCGTCGTTACCGACCAGGGCCAGCGGCTGACGGCCGGCGTAGTGGTGTTGGCCATCGGCGTTCGGCCCGAGGTGGAGTTGGCCCGCCAGGCCGAGTTGGAAATCGGCGCCTGCGGGGGCATTCGGGTGGACGACCAGATGCGTACCAGCGACCCGGCCATATGGGCCGTGGGCGACGCCGTAGAGGTCCGCGACGTGATCACCGGGCGCTGGACGCTGGTGCCGCTGGCTGGCCTGGCGGCCCGGCAGGCCCGCGTGGCGGCCGATGCCATCTGCGGCCGTCCCAGCCGCTTCCGCGGCGCTCTGGGTACCGCGATCGTCGGCGTCTTCGGGCTGGCTCTGGGAATCACCGGGGCCAGTGAAAAGACCCTCCGGGCTTGCGGTATTGCTTACGAAAAGAGCTATACCCACTCGCTGGATCACGCCGGGTATTACCCGGGAGCCGAAATGATTGACATGAAACTGCTGTTCGCCCCGGACACAGGACGCATCCTGGGCGCCCAGGCGGTGGGTCGGGCCGGAGTGGCCCGACGCATCGATATCCTCTCGCTGGCCATCCAAAAGGGCTGTACAGTGTACGACCTCGAAGAGGGCGAGTTCTGTTACGCCCCCCAATTCGGCAGTGCCAAAGACCCGGTGAACATCGCCGGGTTCGCCGCCGCCAACGTGCTGCGCGGCGATGTCTCGCTGGCCCACTGGGACCAATGGCGGACCTTGCAAGAGGCCGCCACGAAACCGATGGTCGTCGATGTGCGATCAACCGGCGAGGCCGCCGCAGGCGCGGTGCCGGGCACGGTGAACATCCCCCTGGGCGAACTCCGCGCCCGGCTGGCCGAGTTGCCCCGGGAACGCGAGATATGGGTCCATTGCGGCGTGGGGCAGCGATCCTACTACGCCAGCCGCATCCTGGTGCAGCGGGGCTTTCGCGTGCGGAATCTTTCGGGCGGGATGCGGTCCTACTTGAGCCTTCCGCCTGCGTGGGCCACTGCCACAGAAAGAACGCCACGCCAGTAGGGGCCTGGCGGCGTGGGCACTCTGTAGGCACGTCAGTAGCAGCGCGGCGGCAAAGAAGCCCGCAGGGGCGGAGCGCCGGCCAGGCGAGATTATTCGGCTAACCTTCCGCGATTTCCCAAAATCGCAGATCCGGGCCTGCTGGGTCAGTCGCCGCGGTGGGCCGGTTGAGGACGTAGCGGTAGAGGTTCACATCCCCGGCGGCAAGGCCCAGGGGGTCTTCGCTGGTGAAACGGCCGATTCTCCCGTCGTAGTAGCGGGCCCGGTAGTAGTACTGGCCCGTGGCGGCGTCGAACTCCCGGCCGGTGAAGCGGAAACGGTCGCCCGCGGCCGGATTGCTCTCGGCAAGCACGTTGCCGAACGAGTCGTAGGCGATGTGGTCGATCACCTCGCCGGCCGCATCGGCCAGGTCGCGGACCGTCCCCAGATGATCCGACAAGTACCACCGCACGCCCTCTGCCTCCGCAAG
>Ga0123519_10012154_pt1 | contig 12574 bp, 12 predicted proteins | sample YelNatPaOPRAMG02_FD_87396 | JGI IMG/M metagenome (GOLD analysis project Ga0123519, IMG submission 87396) | Hot spring microbial communities from Yellowstone National Park - Yellowstone National Park OP-RAMG-02 (version 2) | ecosystem: Environmental > Aquatic > Thermal springs > Hot (42-90C) ...
CGGTGTTGATGTTCCATGTGCATTAATATAATCAATTTGTTCTGGTTTAATATCAGCATCTTCTAACGCAATTTTCATAGCTTTAACAGCTGATTCTGCATCAGGATGAGGTGCTGTGATATGATATGCATCATCAGTTGCACCATAACCACATAATTCGCAATATATTTTTGCATTACGTTTGATCGCATGTTCTAAAGATTCTATAACAATTATACCTGCGCCCTCCCCCATTACAAATCCATCACGATTTTTTTCAAATGGTCTTGAAGCTTTTTCTGGTTCGTCATTCCTTGTAGATAAAGCACGAGCCGCACAAAATCCCGCTAATCCCAAAGGAGTTATTCCTGCTTCTGTACCACCTGTAATTATTACATCAGCATCACCGTATCGTATTAAACGTAAAGCATCACCAATAGCATTATTTGAAGAAGCACAAGCACTTGCTATTGAATAGTTTGGTCCTTTAAAACCGTATTCGATTGCTATTTCCCCTCCTGCCATATTTATTATCTCCATCGGGATTAGAAATGGACTAATTCTTTTTGGTCCTTTTTCAAGTAGAACTTTGTATTCTCTTTCTATTGTAGCTATACCACCTATACCTGATGCAACTATTACACCTATTCTTGATAAATCTTCATTTTCTAAATTTAATTTAGAATCTTCAATAGCCATTTTTGATGCAGCCATAGCAAATTGAACAAATCTATCCATTCTTCGTATTTTCTTTTTATCAATATAATTTTCTGGATTGAAATCTTTTATTTCAGCAGCAATTTTTGTAGGAAATTCTGAAACATCAAAGGATGTTATTTTACTGATTCCTGAACATCCTTTTAATAAAGAGTTTTTAAATGTTTCTATATCATTTCCTATTGGAGAAACAACACCAATTCCCGTGATAACAACACGTTTTTTCATAGTTCTAACTAAAACAAAAATAGTGTGTATTAATTATTTTTCTTATGTGTTTTTATATATTCAATTGCTTGGCCAACTGTCTGTATTTTTTCTGCTTCTTCATCAGGTATTTCAATACCAAATTCTTCTTCGAAAGCCATTACTAATTCAACAGTATCAAGAGAATCAGCTCCAAGGTCGTTAACAAAGGATGATTGCGGGTTAATCTCTTTTGGGTCAACGCCTAAACGTTCAATAATAATATTTTTTACTTTTGTTTCAATATCATTCTCCATTTTTAATTACCTCCCCTATTTATAAAAAATTTTTCTTTCAATTAGATATTAAAATAAAATTTTATTTTAAATATTCACCTCCTTCTAATCCAGATAATGTTAAGAATTTACATATACATACCACCATTTACAGAAATAACTTGTCCTGTTATATACGAAGATTCTTTACTGCACAAAAAAACAACAACATTTGCTATATCTTCTGGTTCACCTAAACGATTTAATGGAATAAGATCAGTTAATTTCTTTTTTTGTTCTTCATTTAATGATTCCGTCATTCTTGTTTTAATAAAACCCGGAGCGATTGCATTCACTAATATACCTTTTGAAGCTAATTCACGAGCACAACTTTTTGTGAAAGCAATCACTCCACCTTTTGAAGCTGAATAATTGACTTGTCCTGGATTACCCATCAGACCTACTATTGATGCGATATTTATAATTCTTCCGTATCGTTGTTTTATCATAGTTTTACTGACAGCTTTTGTGCAATTAAAAGTGCCTTTTAGATTAACATTTATTACTGAATCCCATTCTGCCTCTGACATTCTTATTATTAAGTTATCCCGTGTTATTCCAGTATTATTTACAAGTATATCAATTTTAGAAAATTTATCAAGAACTGTTTTTACTAGATGTTCCACATCTGCATAATTACTTACATCTGATTTGATTGCGAGTGTTTCAAATGTAGTAATTTTTGATATTTCTGAACTGGTAATGTTTATTAAATTCTCTTCTATATCAGTAATAACAACTTTTGCCCCTTCTTTTGATAATGCGAGTGCGATTGCTTTCCCTATACCCTGTCCTGATCCAGTAACTATAGCTACTTGATCAATTAATTTCTTTTCACACATAAATTATCATCTCCTATGAATTATTTACAATTTATTACTAATTATTTATAGATTTAAGATGTTTTAATGTATTTTCTAAACTTATTGTATTTTCAATATTAAATATTCTTAGATTTCTATCTATTCTTCGTAATAAAGAAGAAAGTATTTTATTTGGACCAATTTCAATAAATGTATCTATATTTTGTGCAATTATTTTTCGTATAGATTTTTCCCATAATACAGGGTTGTTAATTTGTTTGATAAGATTCTGTTTTATCTTATTATTGTCAGAAACAATTTCTGCATCATAATTTGTAACAATAAAACCATTCCTAGTATTATTTAAAACAACTTTATCTAATTCTTTTGCCATAAGTTCACTAGCATATGTCATTAAACTTGAATGAAAAGGACCTGATACATTTAAAATAATTGCTTTAATAGCACCTTCTTCAGTTGCAAGTTTTACAGCAGCTTCTATTGCTTTTGTTTCTCCTGAAATAACAATTTGTTCTGGTGAATTAAAATTAACCATTTCAATCACACCAAAATTCTTGATATTATTACATATTTTTTTTAATTTATCAAATTGCAATCCAATAATTGCAGCCATTTTACCTGGATTACGTTCTGATGCTTCACTTATAAATTCTGCTCTTTTCTTGACTAAGTATAATCCGGTATCAAAATCAAATACTTTAACTGAATAAAGAGCTGAATATTCGCCTAAACTATGACCAGCAGCATAAATCTCAAAATTATCAAACAACGGGTAATTTTCAAGTAGTATATTAAAACAGATAATACTTACAGTAAAAATTGCTGGTTGTGTTATTTTTGTTTGAGATAGTTCTTCTAATGGACCTTCAAATATTTTTTTTTCTAAATTGTAGCCTAATATAGCATCCGCTCTCTTAAAAAATTCTTTAGCAGAATTATATTTCTCATAAAATTCTTTACACATTCCAACATATTGTGAACCCTGTCCGGGAAATAATAATCCGATTTTTTTCATAATGTCATTTTAAATTTTAATAACAGCAGCCCCCCAAGTGAATCCGCTGCCAAATGCAACAATTTCAACTAAATCTCCAGGTTTAATTCTACCTTGTTTTCTTGCTTCATCCAGTGCTGCAATTGTAGATGCTGCTGATATATTGCCGTATTTATGTAAATTAACAAAAATTTTTTCTCTTGGAAAATTTAATTTTTCTGCCATTGTATCTATTATTCTAATATTAGCCTGATGCGGAATAAGTAATGTTATGTCATCAATATTCTTATTACAAATTTCTAATGCTTTTATGACAGATTCAACCATTTTTACAACTGCTAATTTAAATACTTCCTTGCCTTCCATATGAATATAATGCATCTTTTTTTCTATAGTTTCTCTTGTTGCTGGATATTTTGAACCACCTGCTGGCATCATCAATAAATTTCCATATCTACCATCTGCTCCAAGATGTATTGATAAAATACTATTTTCTGTTTCACTATACTGTAATATTATTGAACCGGCACCGTCACCAAATAATACACATGTATTGCGATCATTCCAGTTAGTTATCTTAGATAGTGTTTCAGCTCCTACTACAATTGCTGTTTTAAATTCCCCAGTTTCTATTAAATTTCTTGCACATGATAGTCCATAGATAAAACCGCTGCATGCAGCATAAATATCAAAACATGTACAATTTGTTATTCCAAGTCCATTCTGAACAAAACAAGCTGTAGATGGGAATAGCATATCTGGAGTAGCAGTTGCAACTATAATTAAATCAATATCTTTTAGATCTATTTTTGTTTCTTTTAATGCATTCTGAGTTGCTTTTATAGCTAATGTACTTGTTGATGTTTTATCATCTGCTATACGACGCTCCTTTATACCTGTTCTGGTAGTTATCCATTCATCAGTTGTATCAACCATTTTTTCTAAATCATTATTGGTTAATATACGTTCAGGAAAATATGAACCTGTAGATAATATTTTTACACCCATATATTTTTTTTATTCAATAATTTTTTCCATCTCTTCTGAGATTTTTTTATTAATATTCTTGTTAACAAATTCATTTGCTGTATATATTGCTTTTGAAATTGCTTTTGAATTTGATTTACCATGACATACTAAACATACACCATTTACTCCGAGTAAAGGTGCACCACCATATTCTGTATAATCAATTCGTTTTCTTAAATCTTTAAGTGCACTCCATAAAAAAGGGATTGACATAAACATTATTGGATGTTGTTTCAATTCTTGTTTTATTAACTTGAATAACATTTCGCCTACACCTTCAGCAAATTTAAGTATTATATTACCTATAAAACCATCACAGATAACAACATCTGCAATACCTAATGTTATATCTCCACCTTCTATATTACCTATAAAATTAAGTTTGCTTTTCCTTAATAATTTATGAGTTTCTAATACTAATTCGTTACCTTTTGTTTCTTCTTTACCGATTGATAGCAACCCTACTTTGGGTTGTTCAATACCGAATATTTCTTTTACATAAATACTTCCCATTATAGCAAACTGTAATAAATTTTTAGGTTTACAGTCTACATTTCCTCCAACATCTAACATAACGCAATATCCTGTTAATGTTGGTAAAAATGTTACGATTGCCGGTCTAAGTATATTAGGTAGGTTATGTAATGAAATCATTGCAGAAGCTATGATAGCTCCTGAATTCCCAGCAGAAACAAAAGCATCTGCTTTATTTTCAGCAATAAGATTCATACCTTTAATAATAGAAGAATCTTTTTTATGGCGAACAGCATTTGTTGGAGATTCTTCCATACCGATTACTTCTGTTGCATTTTCGATTTTAACCCTCGTATTACTAAATTTATATTTATTAAATAATTCTGTAATCTTTTCTTCTGGGCCAACAAGTATTACATTTATATCCTTATATCTTTTTATAGCATCAATTGTACCTTCTATATTGATTTCAAGACCGATATCTCCACCAAGTGCATCTAAAACAATTGTAGCCATTAAATTATACATCTTGTATTATATAATTATGGTTATATTAAGGGTTAAAAAAAACAGTAAATAGTAGTGAGAACATATTCCCTCAAAATATCCATAACTTATATAATACTTTCCTTTCTTTAATGATTTTTCTCCTGTTTTAAACTTTTTCTTCTTTTTTCTTGGGTTTCTCTTTTTTAATTAATACTAATTCTTTATCATAAAAACCACATTCAGGACAAACTCTATGCGGTAACTTTGGTGATTTGCACTGTGGACAAGTAACAATATTCGGAACAGATATTTTCCAGTTAGATGCTCTACGCATATCGCGTCTTGATCTTGTATGTTTTCTTTTTGGATTTGGCATATAAATACTCTCCTATTTTTATTTAAATTTGATTACAAAAACATTTATCTTTATTAAGATTAGTACCGCAATTCGGACATAATCCTTTACAATCATCTTTACACAAATACTTACTTGGTAAAAATAAAATTATATTTTCTATGGTTTCTTTATCCAAATCAATTTCGTTATCAAACTCATCTAGTTCATATATATCAATGTTATTAATGTTCATATTATAAGAGAATTGTTCCAAACATCTATCACAATTTAAAAGTAAACTACCATTTATCTCTATTTCGATCTCAATTTTTTTTAAATTTTCTAATAATTTTATTGTATAAGAAATTTTGAATGGTGAAACTATTTTATAATCAAATTGTTCAAATTTATTTGTTTCATATTTATACATAATTTTTTTCTTTTTGTAAAGTTCTTCTAATTTTATTTTCATAATTTATTAATTATTGCATCTGCCACTTCTGTTGTTGAAGATGTTCCTCCTAAATCATAACTAAGATATTTTCCTTCCAAAAGAACAGATTTAACAGCATTTTCTAACTGTTCGGCTTTATCCTTTTCTCCAATATATTCAAGCATAAGTTTACTTGATAGAATTGTGGCGATAGGATTAACTTTATTCAGTCCTTTATATTTTGGTGCCGAACCGTGTACTGGTTCAAAAACTGCAATTTCATCACTATAATTTGCACCAGGTGCAATACCTAAACCTCCAATTAATCCAGCACACAAATCAGAAATTATATCTCCGTAAAGATTAGGTAAGACGAGTATATCATATAACTCAGGTTTCTGAACAAGTTGCATACACATATTATCAATCAATTTTTCTTCATATTCTATTTCTGGATATTTTTTTGCAACTTCTCTAGCTACTTCAAAGAATAGTCCGTCAGTGAATTTAAGTATGTTTGCTTTTGTTACAGCAGTAACTTTTTTTCTGTTGTTTTTTATCGCATAATCAAAAGCAAATTTAACTATTTTCTCTGTCGCTACTTTTGATATATGCTTAATTGATACTGCTGAATCATATTTTATTTTACCTTCACTAATTTGTTTAATATATAGTGATTCTTTACTACCTATCTCAAATTCAACTCCAGTATATAAATCTTCAGTATTTTCTCTAATTACAACAATATCAACTTTGTTGTATTTAGATCTCACTCCCGGATATAATTTACATGGTCTAACACAAGCATATAAATTTAATTTTTGTCTTAATGATACATTAACAGACCTAAAACCGACACCAATAGGTGTTGTTATTGGTCCTTTTAAAGCAACTTTATTTTTCTGTATTGATTCTATAACTTTGTCAGGTAATGGATTACCATATTTCTCTATAGCTGATTCACCAACATCAAATATATCCCAATTAATAGATATTCCTGTGGCAGATAACACTTTTTTTACGACTTCAATTAATTCTGGACCTGTTCCATCACCAGGTAAGAGTGTAATATTATATACTTTATCCATAATATAATTTTTCATATAATGATTCTTGTTGCTTGACCATATAATCAATATCAAAACTTATATCAATAGTTGTTTTAGCCATTTTACCAAATTTATAAATCAGATCAGTGTTATTTAATAAAAATAAAAGTTTTTCACTCATTAGTTTTATATTTTTAGGATTTATCAAAAAACCAGTTACATTATCTTTAACTATCTCCTTTACACCATCAACGGAATATGCAATAACAGGCTTTTCTGAAAGCATTGCTTCTACAATTGATCGAGGCAATCCTTCCCATAATGAAGTCATCACAAAAATATCTGTAATCGCTAATAATTCTGGAATATCTTTACGCCAACCTAAGAATAATATATTATTCTCTAATTTTAATTGTTTAACCCTATTTAATAACAAATTTCTTTGTTCTCCGTCGCCTATAATAATGAACTTTACATTGGATATTTTCATAAGTACTAAATTTGCTAATTCAATATAGTCACTGAGATTTTTTTGTGGTTTAAATGGACCAATTGTAGTTACAACTCTGTCATTATCTTTGATACCTAATTCACGCTTTTTTAATCCCTTATCGATTTTTACTTCAGAAAAATCTTTAATTTTTACACCACTCCTTATTAATACATATTTATTTCTTAAACCTATTCTATTGTTGATTCCTGTATCTATATTCTGTTCTGATACAGCAATGAATTTATCAGTTATTTTTTCAGTAATTTGTTCAATTAAAATAAATAGGTTTTTAGTAATCATATTTTGATAATCATTGAATCCAAAACCATGAAAAGTGTGTATAATCAATGGTCGCATTTTCTTAATTCTTCTTGTCGTGAAAAATAATAGTTTTAAAATTTTTACCAGAAAAGCTGCCCAACGGCCAAGAATACCTGCTTTTGATGAATGTGTATGAACAATGTCTGGATTTTCTTTAAATAAAATAATTAGTATATTGAAAAGTGCTAAAACGTCAAAAATAGGATTTATTTTTCTTTTTAAATATGTTACGAAATATTTTTTTATTGAAAGGTTTCTCACTGTTTCATCAAGTAAACCACCTTTTCCTGAAATAAGTACAGGATAGAATCTTTCAGTATTTAGATGAGTAACTGTATAAATAGTGTTTTGTTGTGCTCCACCAAGTTCAAGCATAGTTATTATATGAATAACTTTCAGTTTATCCATTTTGTATTTTTTCTGCTATTGCTTTCCCATCAAGAATTGATTCTTCCATATAGGAATATTTCCAAGCACCATATCTGCCTATTGAATAAATATTGTTTTTATTTAAAAACTCCATTATAGATTTAAGTATTGAATTGGTATCTATATAATGTATAACATATCCATACGGTATATTTAAAATATTAATAATTTCAATATCGCTACTATCCATCAATATTTTACATTTAATAAGGTCTTTTATAACATTCTCAATAATTCGATTTGTGTTGAATATTTTATTTTTTCTTGTTGATACTTCTACATATATTGAACTATTATTGTATGGAACTAAAGTTTTACAAATATTACTATAAATTCCGACTCTATAAAATATAAATTTTTTTTCTGGAAAATATATCCAATGTTTATTTTTTAAAATATTTTTTCTTTTAATACCAATATTTATACAATAAATAGAATTCCAATCGAATTTATTTATAAACTTATGTAATTTATCTGGTAAATCTTCTATTATTAATAGTAATTCATTTAAAGGTATTGTTGAAATTAAATAATTATATCTAATTTTTTTGTTATTGACAACAATATATTTTTTTTTAAAATTGATTTTATCTATCCTTGAATTTAAATATAAATTATTGACCTTTTTCTGTAATTCATTTATTAATGATCCGATACCGCCTACTCTAGGATAAAAAAAGTGAGCATTGTATCCAAATTTTTTTTGATAATCTGTTACAGCCCCTAAAAGTATTTCTAATTGATTATCAGGATTAGGTTTAGGTATAAATTGCTTCATACAATTAGCATTCAGTCTATTCAAAGGAATAAGAAACAATTTTCTATTATATGGTAAAAAGAAATGTTTGTATAGTCCATAACCAAAATTGTTGATTATCCATTCCTTAAATGATATAAATTCACTATTATTATTTTTATGACAGAAGTAAGATATAATGTAATCAACTATACACTCTTTTATTATTTTTTTAGGTAACCCATATAAGTTTATTTGAAAAGGGTATTTTGTAAAAACATTATTTGAATATATATATGCATTACGCTCAATTTTGATAAGATTGTCATCCATTAATTTTGATATAAATTTCTTACCATAATCTGTATGTAAATGTAAGAAGTGACCTGTATAATCAAAAATAAAACCATCCTTTTTAATAGAACGACATAAACCACCAGCTATATCCTCTTTTTCAAATATAACATAATTTTTTTTAAGGTGATATGCTGTTGATAATCCAGTTATACCTGCACCTATTATTACTGTTTTCATATTTATTCTATCTCTATTTTAGATAACTTATATGCTATAAATAATCCAGAAATTATAATTACAGTATATAAAATTAATGCAATATATAAATTGCTTCTTGTTATTAAAAAAGCTAAAACAGTAAGAATAATTCCTGTTAAATAAGTTAGTAAAATAATTTTTTTTCTTGAATATCCTTTCTTCTCCAATCTTAATGCAAAATGATCTTTACTTCCAAGAAATGGTGATCTACCTCTGCTCCAACGAAAATAAATCACAAGTAACGTATCATAAATTGGTATAGCAAGAAGTATAATGGGAACAAAAATACCTGCTGTGTTTACTTCTGTATATTTAGTACCTAACGATATAGATGAGAGAACAAATCCTAAAAATAAACTGCCAGTATCACCCATAAATATCTTATATCTGTTAGATAAATTATATGGCAAAAAACCTATACAGGCCCCAGCTAATGCAATACTTGCAAAATTAACATATATTTCTTCTTCTTGTGGGAGACCTATTAGAAAAAAACCAATAGAAGATATTAATACTACGCCACTTGAAAGTCCATCCATGATATCTATTATATTAATTGAATTTGTTATACCTACTATCCAGACAATAGAAAAGATTATACCTAACCAATGAGGATGAATAAATTTAATTTGTATCCCATATAGTAACAATACAATACTGGCAATTATCTGGAATAAAAATTTTATTTTAAACCCTAATCCTTTATATTTTATATCATCTATTAAACCTAAAATACAAATTATAATTGAACCTATAATTATTCCTCTTAAAGAATATAATGTACCTGTTGGGAAGTGTGTGAATATTCTTATAATGAAAAGAGAAATAAAAAACGAAATTATTAAAGATACTCCACCAAGATAGGGTATCGGTTTTGTATGAGTTTTTATATTAGTAAATGGAATATCATAGATTTTTAATTTTTTAGCAATAATCCTCATTACAGGAGTAAGAATAAACGATATTATAAAAGCAATTAAGAAACATATTAAATAGTACATATTATTTTTTACCCCTTTTTTCGATTGACCAAATAAAGATGAAATATCTCAATCGGGTCCGTTGAGATAACAAAAGGTAAAGTTCCAAAAAAAGAGCAATATAGACCAGCAGAATTATATTTATTCATAATCCGAATTGGAAAATTATTTGTATAAACATAATTTTTATATAATATAAAATTTTTATAATTATTTAAAATTTGAGGAAAGAATCTTAAACTACTTGGTTGTGAAATCATATCTGAAACTAAAATTAAGTCATCGTTATTAAATTCAGTATCTTTATATACTGGTTTCCAACCATTTTTGTTAAGATAATAACTTATACCCCAAAATGAATTACCTACAAAATATAAGTTCCTATGATTTATTAAATTAATATCTTTTGATACATCATTAGAAATTTGTTTATTAACATTCGCTTGAATATAGTCAGAATATGTTATTGATAAACCAAATATTAATGTTATTATATTAATTATAGACAAAAATAATACAAAATTTTTTTTGTTTTTAAAACTCTTTTCGCATAAGTTAATAAAAAATATTACTGATGGTGGAATTATTACTAAAAAATATCTTACTGCTACCCATTTAATAGACCTTACTAAGAAAATGGATCCAAAAATTATCCATAATATAATTATTAAATTCTTATCTAATTTAATTGAAGAATTCTTAAATATTAAATAGAAAAAACTTATTGTAGATAGCATTAAAAAAGTTATCATTAAACTTTGATAAATTGTATATCCACCAACTGGTGATGAGATAACTAAAAATATTATTAGAGAAAATATTAATGAAATATACACAAATGTATTATACTTATTTTTAATGATAAAAAAAATAGAGAATATAGGAAATATCAAACTGCCACTGAAAAAAGTAGAAAAATTTATAAATTTTACCCATAATACATCAGAATTTATTAATTCATGTTTTAAACATTCAATTATATGTATTCCTCCATAAGTAACTAAATTCCATATTGACCACATTAAAAATAATAAAATTGGTATTAAAAAATATATCAAATATAATTTCCAGTTTTTTATTTCTCTCGATTTATAAATTATCCAGAAAATAATAATGAATATAACTGATATCCCTGTATATTTTGTAAGCATTGTTAATCCCATACAAAAAGCACTTAATATCAATAATGTAATATTATTCTTATTATGTCCAATAATAAACAGAGTAATAGTCAATAAATAAAAAGTTAATAATACGCTATCAATAAGTAATCCCATTGATGTAACCATAAATGCAGGAGTAAATATTGTTAATAATGTTGTTAGTAATGCATAATCAGTAAATTCTTTTGCTAAAAAATATACACTGATTGCACTTATTATAGGAAATATGATAAAAGAGATACGTATCAATGTCAGATTGTCACCAAATATTTTTATACTTAATGCTAAAAAATAATGCATTAATGGCGGATTAAGTAACCATGGAATTTGTCCTTTTTCCCACCCTTTCATTTTACCAGTAATTTCTTCACCTGTAAAATCGTAAGGTCTTAAAGGAGCTTTTAAAATATGTTCCGCTACAGTAAAATGATACAGATCATCAATAAAAAATGCTCTATTGGAAAATGGTAGTAACAAACCTGTTATAATGATAACAACAAAAACTATTTCGTGTGTAATCATTCAAGAGAATATAAATAAACTTCGTTATAATGGAATAATAATTTTGTATTTGAAATTAATTCTTCCCAATTTTTCTTACCTTGTAATGAAAAATTAAAAATACCATAACCTAATAATCTCTGTCCTTCATTTTTATTATAAATTACATGTGTTATACCATAACTTTTCATTTTATTTATTAATTCTAAATAATTTTTTGAATTATTAGCCCAATCAATTAAAGGATTAGGTGCAAAGACATTTGATGCGATATATTTTTTCTTACAGTAAAAACTTCTTTGTTCACCAACAAAAAATATTTTGTCTTTATCTGATAGATTTTTATTTATATATTCAAATACAGGATATGGTGAATATTTTAATCTATTTGTTAGATAATCATCTTTGGTTTCTAATCCTAATGCTACCCTGAAGGGCTGAATCATATCTTGAATAAAAAAATATATATACAAATTTGATATTGTAAAAAAAACAATTGTTATAACTGATAATATTTTAAGTATATGTAAATTTGTTTTCCAGATTTTTA
>Ga0123519_10012157_pt1 | contig 12572 bp, 8 predicted proteins | sample YelNatPaOPRAMG02_FD_87396 | JGI IMG/M metagenome (GOLD analysis project Ga0123519, IMG submission 87396) | Hot spring microbial communities from Yellowstone National Park - Yellowstone National Park OP-RAMG-02 (version 2) | ecosystem: Environmental > Aquatic > Thermal springs > Hot (42-90C) ...
ATTTTTGGATATCTTAAAAAAATAGAAAAGATAAGAGATGCCATTCTGCTGAGGAGTTTTCTTGTGAACCCAACGCCGATTTCGGCGGCCCCCGGGCAGTAGCGCGAACCAATAACTATATCTACGCCCGCACGGGCTTTCTCAATCATTTTCTTAGAAAGTCCAAGAGGGTGTGAATTATCTGCATCAAGTGTTATTAGAACAGCTTCGTTTTGGGCATTTTCTGACGAAATATTTTCTAAAATATACTCAAATCCAGTTTTTAATGCCCTTCCAAGCCCAAGATTTTTTTCATGCGAAATAATTTTTAATTGTAAATCAGACCCCACGCTTTTAGCAACTTCTTCTGTTTTATCAGTAGAACCATCATTTACCAGAACTATGCAGTATTTTTCTTCAGAGAAATTTTCTTTAATACTTCTTAAAACTTCTACAATATTTTTTTCTTCATTATAAGCAGGCAACAAAAAATATATCATTTAAGTTCTTCCAGTAACTTTTTCTTGAATCTGTAAATATTGAACCGTTCTCGTGCAAACTCACTTATTTCTTTTGTGTCAAATTTTACTGATTCAAATTTTTTTATGGCTTGAATAAGTGAACCAGGTGATTGCTCTTCAAAAAATATGCCCGTTTTACCGTCTATGACAATTTCACTAACTCCGCCCTTTCTGAATGTAATTACTGGTTTGCCACAGGACTGTGCTTCTGCTGCCACAATGCCAAAGTCCTCTTCCTGAGGGCAGATAACTGCTGTGCAACTGTTATATAAATATAACAATTCTTCTTTTGATACTTCTCCAAGAAACTCAATATTTTTTTTTGCAAGTCTTTTTAACCTTTTTTGCTCTCTGCCTGTGCCGACGATGTTAAGATTTTGATTAATTTCATTAAATGCCTTAATAACAATGTCAACTCTTTTATACGGCACAAGGCGAGATACTACAAGGAAAAAATCTTGTCTTGAAAGTCCTGTATTGACCGGTCTAAAAAAATCCGTATCAACAGGTGGATATACTACATTTGCCTGAAGTTTGTAAATCCTTTTTATTCTTTCTGCAACTGTGTTTGAAATTGCTATATATTTGGTTGGACGATCCGCTGTCTTTATGTCCCACACACGAAGAATCCACCATATGAATTGTGTGATAAATCTGTATTCCATTTGAGATGGATTCCATGCCTGTCGCATTGGCGTGAGACAATAACAGATGTGTCTTGTTTTATCAGGAACAATTATGCTTTTAGCAAAGAGAAAACTGACACTTATTACTAAGTCATATTTGGAGAAATCAAATTTTTCAATTGCAAACGGATATATAGGCAAATATTTTCTCCAGTGTTTTTTAAGAAAAGGAAATTTACTGACAATGGCTGATGTAACTACTTTTACATTCCTGAAATATGGCAATGTCTGTTCAGGATCATAATACAAAGTATAAATAGGTGCTTCTGGAAACATCGAATGGATAATCTGTAAAGTCCATTCAGCGCCACCACGCTGGGTTAGAAAGTCAATCACAAGAGCTATCTTCATATTTCATCAAAAATTTCTTTGTAGATAGATATTGTTTCCTTAGCCATTTTTTCAATTGAAAATTTTTTTGCTTGCTCTGTTGCTTTCTTTCTCATTTCTTCCTTTAAAGAGAGATTACTAATGACTCTAAATATTGCGTCTGTCAATTCTTCAATATTTGATGGGTCAACTAAGATTCCCGCATCTCCAACAACTTCGGGCAATGATGAAGTATTAGAGGTAATTACTGGTGTTCCACAAGCCATTGCTTCAAGCACTGGAAGACCAAATCCTTCATAAAGCGATGGATAAACAAATACATCAGCAAGATTGTAAATTCCTGGCAGGTCTTCTTCCTGGACAAATCCAGTAAAAATAATGTCATTGCAACCTACAGTTTCTTTCAGAGAGAAAATTTCTTCATATTTCCATCCTTTTGCTCCAACAAGAACTAAACTGTGTTCAATTTTAAATTTCTTTTTCAACACACAGAACGATTTTATCAGCACAGGTATATTTTTTCTTGGTTCTAATGTTCCCACGTATAGTATTATTTTTTTATTATTGATTTGATATTTCTTGCCTATATTTTCAAGTGTTATTGTATCTGAAATAGGATGGAAAAAAGGTCTTACCGCTGGATAAATAACCTTGATTTTTTTTTCAGGGATATTTAGGTATTTTATAATATCTGTTTTAGTGTTCTTAGAAATAGTTATTATTTTTGTTGCTTTTTTTAGAGATATTTGTGATATAGTTCTTAAATATAAAGATTTTGGAAGGACAAAGTTTTCAGGATAAACAAAGAAAGAAAGGTCAGGAACAGTGAGTATATTTTTTATTCTGTTAAATATCAGTAGATTTATAAAAGGTGAGTGGAAAATTGTTTTGTTTGTTTCTCTTACAAAAGAATCAAGGAATAGATTTTCGTATAAGACACGAAAAAAAGGATTATCTACTGGAAAGTGAACTTTTTCTAATACAAAATTTTCAGTATCAGGTATAATGTCAATATTGTTTTTTGAAAGAATAAGATATTTATAACCAGATGGCACCTTTTTTAGACAGTACAGTAATGTCTCAAGATATGTGGATATTCCTGTATTTTTATACTGTTTTTTTCTGAAAAGGAAGTATCCAGGGATGAGTATAATTTTTTCCATTATTTAATAATGTCGTTTCCAAAAAATTGGTTTTTTTAGTGGCGGAGTTGCCACAAGATTAAAAACTTCACAGTCAGTGATTTTTTGGTCAAGTTTTTCTCTTTTCCGTCGGATAATTATTTGTCTGATTTTTTTTGTAGCAAGTGTAAAACCTTTTATGGCTTCTAAGTTTCCAAACAATAAATTTTTAACTAACCACAGTGGCAGAAAAACAAGATGGAAAAAAAATAACTTGTAACCTGTTATGTTTTTCCAGGTAAAAATAAAGTTATTTCTTGTCATTAGTGTTCCTATTTTGTTTTTTAATAAATGCTTACTTGTAGCCATGTGCATATGATATACTACACTTTTTGGCTCATATATTACCTTCCAACCTCTTTTCCATGCTCTGTAACCTAAATCAGTGTCTTCATAGTAAGCAGGATAGTAAATATTATCAAATCCACCAAGAAGCAAAAATTTTTTTTTATCAATAGCACAGCAACCTCCATGAACATACAATTCATTACAAGTTATTTCTGAATGTGATGTTCCAACTTGGAATTTTCCAAATTTGAATCTTCCACATGTCCTTTCAGCATCAACAGTTTTTCCGTCTGATAAGTAAGATTTTGAACTTACTCCAAAGACGGAATTGTCACTGAAATGGTCTAACAATGGTTGCAAAAAATCTTCCTTCACAGAGATATCATTGTTTAGAAGTACAACTATTTCATTTTTGCTTTTTGGAATTGCAAAGTTATATGCAGGCCCAAAACCTTCATTTGAGTTTAGTTCTATTATTCTTATAAAAGGGTATTCTCTCTTTAAAAAATCTGTGCTTTTGTCTGTGCTGCCGTTGTCAATGACTACCAGTTCATGAGGTATTCCTGTGTAATTTATTGCTTTTATCACAGAGGGAAGATTCTGTTTCAATAAATAAAATCCGTTGTAATTAAGTATAAGAATACTGGATAATCTGTTGCTGTTTACCATAGTTTATTTATTTGTTCAATAAGTTTTTTAAATCGTAAATCCCAAGTGTTATTCAATAAAAATCTATCTATTCTATTTAGGTCAATTTCTATTTTTAAGGTATTATCTATTTTGTTAAGAAAATCTTCTTTGGTTTCGCCAATAAAAACATATGGATAATTTTCTATATCATTTAGTTTTACGGATACAACGGGTTTCCCTGCGCATAAATATTCAAAAATTTTCACAGGATGAACATATTTTGTAAGTTCATTCAGTAAGAATGGTATTATTGCGGTGTTAAAAAAATGAAGATAAACTGGCAAGTCATTATAATTTTTTTCTCCTAAATACCAGATATTGTTTACATCAGAAATCAATTTTTGATTTTTTGGTAGAATTGTTCCCAATAAAACAAAATTGTATTCAGGTCTTTGTTTTGCCAAATAAAGCAACAAATCAGTATCAAACCAATCCCAGATGGCGCCGTAGTATCCTATTATTGGTCTGTTGTCATTTGGTAAATCATCAGGTCTTTTTTGGGGTTTTCTGGACTTGACAAAATGTTCATAATCACATGCATTTTCTAATAGCATTATATCTTTGTTGTACTTAGATACTTTTTTCTTCATCGTTTCAGATGTTATAATAACAAGGTCTGCTGTTTTTAATAGTTTCCTTTCTTGACTAACAAATATATCCTTTACTTCAGTAAATCCCTCTATATTGTCAACCATATCATATATTATTTTAAAGTTTTTCTTCTTAAAATATCGGATGAAATGTGTATAATGAGGGAATTGGAAAAAAACAATTTTTTTTTCTGATTTTGAATATTCAAGTATCTTGTTAAGAAACTTTTTTTTAAGTTTTCTGGATATTATCAAATTTCTCAGTTTTAGCCATATCTTTCTAAGTTGAGAAAACAACCAGTGAAATTTTATTGTTTTTTCTTTTGTTATATTTTTTACTTTGTTCAATATTGACAGTGTATTTTCTTCGAAGTCAGGAGTCCATATATCTAAGTTTTTCACACAGGAAGAATTCGACCCAAAATTGCCGGGTTCAATATATAAAACTCTTGCTCCATATTTTATAAATAATGAAACTATATGATGTATTCTCTGATATAGAGGAAAATTATATGGAATAGAAGGAATGATGATCACATTTAGTTTTTCTATTTGATTTGTTAATTTTATATAATCATTTTTTTGTGGTATTTTGTTTGCTCTATCGATTTTTTTTGATAGAAATTTTAGAAGCAATTTTTTTAATCTATAAAGTTTGTAGAATATATCGTTTCTAAAATCCTGAAGAAGATTATTTAGATTATTAACTATTTCCCATCCATTCTCATAGTTGATGCTAAGCAGATAATGAATTCCGTCTAAAGATATAACCTTTTCAATTTCTTTTTTTGTTTCATCAATTTTGTTTAATTTATAATTAGTTGAAGCAATTAAATAATGTGCGACAATATTGTTAGGTTCTAATTCTGCCATCCTTTCGTACAGTTTGAGTGCTTCAGTGAGGTCATTTTGTGATTCATATTTTTTACCTATTCTATAATAAGCACCAACATAATCTGGATTTTTTTCTACAAGTTTTTGAAGATTAACAATATTGGATTCATTAGTAGAAGAGTTGGTATAGATGGGAACTCTTTTTCCAAACTTAAATTCACCATTGAGCATTTTATGTTTCAATTCTACAAGGTAAGAATCAAGGTCTTGTCTAAACTTTTCTATTTTTTGGTGGATAAATACTTTATTTTCTTTAATAGTTGATAAACTTTTTTCTATTTTATTTTTTAGGTTGATGTCAAAATTACTGTTCAAATCGACAGTAAAGTGTTCCTGACCTATAAGTTTCATGTATTCTTTGACTTTTAGAAAATAATTTATTCCAATGACAGGAACGTCTTGAGAAGACGCCAAAATTAAAGCATGCAATCTTCCTCCTATAACTATATCCATTTGCGAATATAAATATTGAGTTTCACCAGGAAGTAATTCCTGTTCTATTTCAAAGAATACTTTGTTCTTCAAATTAGAAATAATTTTTTTGTGTATGATTCTATCGTCGTCAATTCCCTGTTGAGTAGATAAGGGAATAAAGACAATTTTTATATTTTTAGTTGGTTCAATAGAATCTAATATTTCTGCAATTCTTTTTGCAGGTTCATTAATGTTTCCCCACCATCTATTGCGTAGAGAAACTCCTATACATATTTGGTCTTTTTGTTTTTTGAATTCAAACTTCTTGGGTTTAGTTAGAAGAGCTAAATCAGGATAGACATTAATATTCTTATCAGTAAATTGTGAAAACTCCATTTTAGAAGTTTCACTTCTTACTGTGATTTCGCTTGCTTGGGTTAATAAATAACTCAGATTCTTTTTTTCTCTTACCCCGTAAATAGGCGTTGTTACACCTACTCCTAATATAATTATTGGAATTCCATTATACCATTGTTCGATACTATCAAAAGGTGGTGGCACTGAGTGAATGAAAGAACCGCCTCCAGCGAGGATTAAAAAATCTGCTTTTCGAAGTTTACTGTAAAATTCTTCATTGGCAAACTGTAATGGATGAATTAGAATTTCAAAATCAGAGAAGTAATCACATATGACTTCTTTTATAGATTCGTCTCCTATGTTTTTGTTTCCAAACCAGCCTGATAATAGGATTTTCATAGTTTTAAAATAATCTATTTCAAGAATATAGTCCTTTTATTTATCTTGTGTAAGCCACTTTACTTCTGGACGAAATATTCCCGTGAAATTTGGATTAAGCGGCTGATTAGTTTTCTCAATTATTCTGAATTTAGCAATGCGACCAAATCTGTCATAAGGTTCTTCACCGTCTTCGCCATAGATGCCAGCAATTATATAATAAATTCCAGGACATAGAGATATGTTCTTAAATATACATTTAATTTCGCCTTTACCCATGATATATGGTATTATCACATTTTCCTGCATAGTGGTTGTCCCGGATATCTTGTTGTCTTCATCGTCGGTAATGCAAATCCAAAAAATAGGGTTTTCGATTTTCTTTGATGCATTATAGCCAAGGGTTATACAAATATTTTCGCCGTTATAAAATGTGTCTGTGACAATGTTATCTATATTAGATAGTTTTACATATTCAATTTTTGCCTCTCCAGTGCCCCAGCGGTAGCCATTTAATGGTTCTTTAGAAAATCTGTTTTCCTGAAGAGAAATATAATTGTTCACAGTTAAAACTGTATTATCATAGAAGACCATTTTACCCTGGTCAAGTAGCATAGATTTCTGGCAAAGTTTTTTTATTAGCAACAAGTTATGAGATACAAATACTATTGTTTTCTTTTCCTTTTTGAGGTCAAGCATTCGCTGATAACATTTTCTGCGGAAATTCATGTCTCCTACTGCTAAAACTTCGTCTATTAAGAGAATATCTGGTTCAGAATGAATAGCAACGGCAAATCCTAATCTTACAAACATTCCACTTGAATAGGATTTTACAGGCATATCTAAAAAATCGCCAATGTCTGCAAAATCAACAATTGAGTCAAATTTTTTATCTATTTCTTTTTTACTCATTCCAAGGATTGCACCATTTATGTATATGTTTTCTCTACCAGTAAGTAAAGGATGAAAACCTGCTCCAAGTTCAATAAGTGCGCCAACACGACCATTGACTTCTATTTTTCCTTTATCAGGCATAATTATCCCGGATAGTAGTTTTAACAGAGTTGTTTTTCCAGCACCATTTGGACCTATTATACCTAATGTTTCGCCCTTTTTTAACTCAAAAGATATATCGTCAAGTGCCCAGAACTCATTTTTTCTTAATTTTTGTGATTCGATAGAAATCCCAAGTATTTTCTTAGATATATCAGTCAATCCATAAGCAATAGAATATCTTAGCCGTTTGCAAAATTTTTTTGAGACATTATCAACCTTTATTGCAATGTTGTTGTCAATCATGTTTTTAAAATTTTTCTGCAACAATTGGCTCCACTATATGAAATATTGTCCAGCATATTACAAATATAAACAAGCAAAGAGTAGATGCGTATATAAATGAGGTCAGTTGAGGTATACTGCCTGTGATGACTATATCTCGTGCTGATGTTGTCAATATTCCGGGTAGATTAAATTTATTTATAATGACAAAAAGTCTGGAGGATGGCTGTGGATAAAGAACTGGTGTGATGAATAAAAGAAAAGTTACAAAGAGTGATACAAAATTGGCAATATCCCGGATAACTACATTTAATAAAGAAAATAAAAATCCCAATCCGAGTGTAAATAAAAGTAGAGGAATTAAAATCAAGGGTAAAAAAATTATTTTCCAGGAGGGATAAACATTAAATACAATAAAAACTATAACTAAAAAGGCAATGCGTATTGTAAACTCAAGTAATGACTGTGCTATTGAAGAAAAAACTAATGATTCTTTAGGAAAATTGATTTTTGTGATTAGCCCCCCACTTGTAACTATACTGTTAGTGCAGGAAACCAATCCTGAAGCAAACAACTGCCAGATAGATAGACCGACTAATGCAAATACAGGATATGGGATTTCTGTTTTACCAATATTCAGTATGCCCGAACGGTTTAAGAAAATAAAAGAAGCAACCATTATAAGAGGCATAATTATAACCCATAAAAATCCCAACAGTGATTGCTTATAACCAGCAATAAAGTCACGCAGAAAAAGTCGCCAGATTATTTCCCTGCTTTTTATGAGTTCACAAAACATTTGTTTCCATAAAATGAAAAGATTTATTTTTTGTTGACTTAAGGGTAGATAAACTTTTGTCTGATTGTAGTTCATATTTTGTTAATCAAATTCCTTTTCCTGAACAAATTATTTTCAAAGTTTTTAGCATTATTTTCAAGTCAAATGAAGGCGTCCATTTTTCAATATATTCAAAATCAAGTTTGAACATTTCAACACTTGAGAATTTTGCCTGTTCTGTAATCTGCCACAGACCAGTGACCCCGGGTGGAACAATCAACCTTCTTTTTTGTTCTGTAGTAAGTTTCTCAGATTCATAAGTTGGCAATGGCCTTGGTCCAACAAAACTCATTTCACCTTTTAATATGTTCCAAATTTGTGGGAGTTCATCTAAATAGAATTTTCTTAAGAATTTGCCAACACGGGTTATTCTTGGGTCATTGTGCATCTTAAAAATTGGTTCTTCAGCGTGACTATAACTAACCAGTTCATTCCTGAGTGTTTCTGCTTCTTTTATCATTGTTCGAAATTTGTAAATCAAGAATTTTCTTCCATTTTTTCCTGTTCTAAGTTGTTTGAAGAATACATTGCCTGGTGAGTCAATCTTTATTAGAAATACAAGAAAGATTGCTATAGGTATACAAAAGCCAGCAAGTATAACACACAGGAATAAATCGATAATTCTTTTTAATAGGCGGTTCCATTTGTCAAACAGTCCAAATGTAAATTCAATGACTGGTATATCAGCAATAGAGTTAATTTCTATTCTTCCAGATGAAACTTTTGCCAGGGGAGAAACTATTTTTACCTTTAAGCCAGATATTATACAGTCATTTATGACCTGTAGTTTGTTAATTATTTTTTCCAGAGGCAAAGAAATAATCAATTCTGAAACATCATTTTTATCAAAAGTAGACAGTAAATCATTATTTATGTCTGGAATGATACCTTCTATACTGTAACCTGAACCGCTTTTCTCTATTTTGTTTTTTATCTGTTCTAAGTTTTCTCCAACTAAAACAATTCTTGTTTTAAATAACTTTGTTTTTGTTCTGATAATTAAGTAGACGATTAATCTTGATAAATATATTGCTGAAATTGTAATTAGCCAGTTATATCCCATTGCAAGACGAGAATACGAATAATCTCTATATACAAATGTTAAACTTGCATTTGCAATAGTTCCCCAGGTCACTGCTGAAACGATTGACCACAAAGATGTTGAGTAAAGATTTTTGTATAGACCTACAAGAGCAAAAATAAGTATCCACAGAAACACTACGACGGGTAAAACATTTGTATATGCCTTCATTGGTACAAATTCAGGATATGGAATTGAAAAAATATTATATTGAAATCTTAAATACCACGAAAATATATGACATGTAGCAATTAAAATGCTATCTACTATGAGAAAAAGCATCAGGAGTTTTGTTTTTTGTTTAGGAATTCTTGCCATCTTATTTAAGTTTTTTCCTTATTTCTTCAGGTAAGAATAATAACCTTTGTGAATAATTAGTGTCTGGTTTAATATTTGCTTCGAGAATCTTTTTAATATTTTCTAATGAGGATTTTTCTCCTAACTGACCGAGCCGATAATGAGCAAGTAGATAAAATGGTTCTAACTTGACCGCTTCTTGATAGAGAACTTTTGCAGATTTTATCAGCCCTTTTTTTAATAATAGTTCTGCAAGTTCAAATCTGAAAAATGGATTATAGGGATTTTTTTTAATAGCAAGTTTATATTCTTCAATTGAATCATCAATGCGGTTATTGTGACTATATAGATGAGCCAATTCATAATTAATAAAACTATCATTCGGATTAAGTAATAGTGCTATTTTGTAAGACCTTTCTGCTTCAGTTGGACTGTTGCTTACCTGTGCCTTTTTTTGCCATGCAAGAAAATTTAGAGGATTATAAATACATGCTATATTATAGTATCTATATGCCTGAGTGAATTCATTCTTTGACTGTTCTCTTTCTCCAAGATATAGCATTGTCTGGCTTGTAAACAGTGAGATATTTATTAAAATAATAAAGATTGACATTGCATAACCGATATTCTTAATTGGAAGAGTCATTTTTAAAGATTTTTCTTTCTTTGCAGAAATTCCTACCAAAAATGAAAGAGTGTAAAATATAACTGGCAGATGCAGGTTGAAATCAAAAAAACTGTGAACGAATATAGAAACAATTGCTGATAAGAAATACCTAATAAAGGGTTCTTCAATTGATTTTTTCATCGACGAGAATACAGAATAAATGAGCCATAGATAAAGGGCTAAACCAATAAAGCCAGTTTCAGTTGCTAAATCAAGATATTCATTGTGGGCAAACCTTGTATAATTAGAATATCTACCTATTTCCCATTCCGCAGGGACGCTAAATTTTAAGTACGCTTCTCTTAGACTGCCAGCACCCCATCCGGTTAAAGGTCTCGCTGTAAAAGCATTAAAACATGTCTGCCAGATTATAAGGCGTGATTTGCCAATCGGATTTAAAAATTTATGTGCAAACCATTTAGCGGAATAGTCCTGAGGAACAACAATAAATAAAACCAAAAGTAAAATTAAAAAACCAAAAAATGTTCTAAGAATCTTTCTATAATCAGATAAAAAAAGTAAAAAGATTCCTGATATAAGACCTATCCATGCACCCCTTGAAAAAGTAATTACCATCGCTGTAATTATTATTACAGCAGACAACCAGTAAAATAAAACTTGTTTTATATCCAATTTTTTTTCTACAAAGAGTTTACCTAAGATAAATATGATGCCAATAGTCAAAAAACCTGCAAGTAAATTGTGATTTGGAAAATGTGCTGATGGCAAGATACCCAATCTGATATAATTTTTCCAGTTGAAAGAAAACTGAATACAGACAACAATACTTAATATTATAGACGAAAGAATATAAAGGTTGACAAATTTTTTTCTGATTTCATCTGAATCTGACTCAATAGACAAATGCATAACAATAAAGTAAACTAACAATGATAGAAAATGGACTGCTCCCATTATTGGATTGAGCGAATAAAAACATGTTATCAGATACCAGAATATAAAAGACAAAAATGGTATAGTAAACACAGATAAAGGTATTGTATTTCTTTTTGAAAGCCAGAATAAAAAGTATATTCCAACTGAAATTCCAAAAATTGAAAGGCCGATAACTTCTCTTCCGCCTCTAGCCATAACAAGTAAAACAAAAATCGTCAGCAGACCATATTTTCCCCATAAAACTTGTTGAAAATTAGCGTTGAATGTCAAAATCTTGGATAGTAAACTTGTTTCTTTTTGGCAGTTAGTGTATAGTGTATGCATGTTTATATTTTATAATTAAAAACATAAGTTTTCAATAGTCAGCGTATTTCCTGCTTTTTCCTCCGTATTCATAAAATTTTTTTAGATATAATATAGACATATCTTTTTTTCCTATTCCTGCATATATTTGGCTGAGTTTATCATAATATTGACTGCAATAGGGGTTGTATTTTATACCAATTTCAAGTAGTTCTATTGATTTATATAAAAAATTTTTGTCATTAGTTTGTTTGTACTTTTTTTGATATATATCTGACAACTGGCCATATGCAAACCATGCATTTTTTTTCAATCTTAAAGATTTGCTGAGATAACTCTCTGCAATTTGTAGTTCATCTGAGAATATTAGATTTTTTCCAAGATTATAGTAAACAGTAGAGAAATATAGTTTCAATACGGAAATTGAATAAAAAATTAATAGAAAAATTGTCATGATTTTGAAAGTTTTTTCAATATTAGATGAAATTTTTGAGATTTCTGTATTACTGTTTAGTTTGTTAGCTATGCCTATGAATGAACAGAATAAAATACCATTAGAGAAAATGTAAAGATTATAATCAACAAAATTTTGAAATAAGATTGAGAGTAAACTTAATTTGAAGTATTTGTTAGAAATTTTTTTCAGAGCCAGTGTAATCAAAATAATCAATAACAAAATACCAACGATCCCTGTTTCGGTTGTAAATTGTAAAAATGAAGAATGAGCAAACATTGAACTGAGTTTAGAGATCCTATATTTTGGATAAACATACTCGAAAGTTCCGAGTCCTGTTCCTGTTAAAAAATTTTCTTTTATAATATTATATGAAGATAACCACCAGAAAATTCTATCAGAGATTGATGTTTTATCAATAACTCCAGATAAAACCAGTATCAAAAATA
>Ga0123519_10012158_pt1 | contig 12572 bp, 12 predicted proteins | sample YelNatPaOPRAMG02_FD_87396 | JGI IMG/M metagenome (GOLD analysis project Ga0123519, IMG submission 87396) | Hot spring microbial communities from Yellowstone National Park - Yellowstone National Park OP-RAMG-02 (version 2) | ecosystem: Environmental > Aquatic > Thermal springs > Hot (42-90C) ...
AATCACTATGAACGGCCGCATCTACAGTGATTTTATGATAAAGAAGTTCGTAACTACTGCTGTTTAAATAGACATTTTCACCGCTGTCGGTCCCGTTACCATAATTAACGACAACCCTAACTGGATAATTGGTGCCTGCTCCTGTTGCGGGGTTGATAGTGTGGCTTTTGCGGTGATTCCATCCTCCCAACCAACCTTCGCCTTGAGCTTCAACAGTAGAAACAAAAATCGAAACAGGGAATATGCTAGCAAAGAGTAAAGTCACAGAAAAGACGAGAACGAATCTTCTACGCAAAAATTTCGCCCATCCTATTTCCCAATTACTACTGTTTGCAGGGGCCCTCATATTATTTTCTTTAGATTTATATCTTAGTATACGGAGAATCACCTTTGACATGGAGCCGGCAACGGTAATCTTCTTTGAGCTATTTGTATGCGTGTTGTACTTTTGCACCGAAAGGTATATTAAATATTAATACACGCTACAGTGTAGGACCGCTTGCAACTGTTGGAAGAGCTGGGACGAAGTGTATGCTTAGAACCCATGAGAAGGTGAACGTGAAGGATGTCCTATATTCAACTAAGTGCAGAGTACACATCACAGTTATTGAGGTGCCAGAGTCAAAGCATGTTGTGACAGACCTGCCAAAAGATGAGAAGAGGGCGGGTTAAGGGTTGAAGCCAAACTCCTAGATATAAGAAGCGGAGTTGAGAAAAGTTTTGAGAAAAATTACCTCAACATGTGCTTTTTTGATTGCCGCGTTGCTTGGTTGTCTAACTATTCCTTCATATTCAAGTTTACAAATATATCAAAGGATTTCAGCTAGCGGAATCATTCGGGCTGGAATTGTAAAAACAGTTACTTGGAGTGATAGTTCAAAGGAAACGATTCAAATAACTCAGAAAGGGAGGATCTTCGTTAATGGAAATGAGGTTATCGCCTTTGGTTTTCATATATCACGGTATGGTGATTGGGGTGATTGGGATGACACAACAGCTAACAAAGCTCTTGACAGACTTATGCACGACGGCTTGAGATTTATGGAGTTAAGCATTCCATACTGGTTCTATGATAGCAGAAGTGACATTTCAGATCTGATTAAGTTTTGGATGCCAAAGCTCTACAATCATAAAATGTTCGTCTTTATTTGTTTGGGGCAAGCCTATCCCGTGGATGTCGAACGTCAAATGAGAATAGTAAACATTGTTATAGACGAAATTTCGAAAGATAAAAACTGGGCTGATACAGTTTTTGCCTTTGGATACAATTGGGAAATGGATTATTTCTTCGAGGGCACCTCGGCAGAACTTGAAGCCTACCTCTCAAACTTATATCCGAGAGTTAAGAGCACCATAAATGAAAGCCCAATTGGCGCTGTCCCAGTTATTGGTAAGGTAACCGGTCCTTGGGGTGGAGACAAGTCTAGATCAGTTGTAAGGTGGAGTGACATTCCATGTATTGACATTTATTACAGAATAAAAGACTATGATTTAGACTATGACTGGATTACCACCGAAGTATCAGCATTTTATCAAATTATTAGGGATGTTGGCAAGAGTGGAATTAACATTTGGTATACTGAATTCGGACTATGGTATAAAAACAATACCTTGTTTACAAAAGAAAAACTCGAATATGGTTTGAGTCAAGCGGGATATCATGACCTTTCTTTGATGATGATCTGGGAACTTTGGGATCGCAATCAAGATGGTTGGAACGCCTTTGATAAAAGTGGCAATCCCCTAGACTGGTATCTAAGGATTGCACCTTATTTCCCAACTTCAAAGTGATATTATTCTTTACAGTGACCATCATGGAAATTTCTTCAAATTAATTCTGTAGACAGTTATGTTTCCATTTGAGTACATTCTGCTGAAGAAAGTGCCGTCATCGAACTTATTGAGACATTCCTTTGGTAGTGGTCGAATGCGACCATATCCTGGATGCCCCTCGTTGTATATTTGAGCAGTTGAAAAATAGTCTCCATATTTCGCAAGATAGTTAGTAATACGTTTATCTGTCACTAGATATTCAATGCCATAAATTTCAAGGTTAGATAGCATAGTCCCGTTAATTGTTTCTGGAAAGAAAATATTCCATGCCCACCATTCGGAAATCATTGAATTTTGTACTCCGTAGCCTCCAAACACCCAGTGAATTGTTAGGTCTCCTAGAATATTGTTGTATCTGCCACATTTTTCCTCAAACCAACTTGAGGCATAAAAAACGTCGATTGTTATAGCAGGTGGTCCTGATACAAGATTAACTGATCCTAAGAACCTGCCAGATGGGTTTTCATCGATACTGATTCCTCCGACGATTATTAAAATAATAGCAACAAAAATGAATGTTTTCATCAAAAGCTTTCTTCGCCGAATTATCATGTCTACAGTATAAGCGACTACAAAAGATACGCCAATAAATAAAAATGACCATGATCGGTATGCAATCTCAGCACTGTAAGTAGGTATTAAAGGCAGACTTAAGAGATATAATAGAGGACCATAAATAATTAGTGAATAGACTAAAATGTTCTGAACTTTCTTCTCTTTATGAATAAAATAGATTCCTAGCCCAGAAAATAATAATATCAAAGGAATGTAAAGGTACTTATCGATAAAAATCTCATAATCTGGTTATAGAAATTTCCAAAATAGTTCCCTTTGTCCTTCAAATATCGAAAATTTTAGAATTTTCATTATTCTATCAGTTAATATCCCTCCTAAGTAATTTATAGATATGGTTGCAACATATATCAGCCAACCGAAAATAAATGTTGCAGTCACTAAGGCAAGATTGAGATACGATTTTCTGTCTATACTCTCCTTCTGTATCGCATTCTTGTAAAACTGGACAAAAACCAAAACTATTAAAAATAAAAGGAACATATAAGAGGAAAAGTGATGAGTGATAACAAGTGTTGGCAGTGTTAACAGCACTAAACATGAAACAAATAACGTACTATTCGCTTTGTAAGATTTTTTTAGAATGAGGAATGCGAGAAAAGCTACAAGAAACATTCCAAGCGTTCCATAACTGAAATACGAAAGGAAGGTCGCATAGCTTGCACTACCAGAGTAAATAAAAGCGCCAAGGGCCGCTACCCTTATAGAAGTAATCCTTTCAAAGAAAAAGAAGATAAAGATTGGCAAGAGTGAGTGAATGAGTCCTATTGATAGAATAGCTGTATGAAACAATGATAAATTTGTAATTGATTTTAGAGAAACAGCTAGCAATTCCAAGCCTGGATAATACATGCTAACCTTAAAAATTGTAGGATTAATGGCAAGTGTGCCAGACTCATAAATTAACTTTAAAGTTTGAAAGTGTAATATTTCATCCTGAAAATTGAGAAAATTTGGACTTCTTAATACTTTCAGCAAATACAATGTAATACCCCACGTAAACAAAACAAAAACTTTACTTCTCCGCGAAAAATCGTTGTCTAGAATAAGGAAAAGAGCTGGAATCATGCAAAACAAGATACCCAGCCAAAACTGAGCGTATGAAAAATCACCTCTAAATGGCCAAGAATAGTCTAAAACTAGGAGCACTAATCCAATCGCCCAAAGCATGACTACCGCTAATAACTTCAACATTGGGATCCTAGAGTGAGGTCGGAGTAGCATCAAACACCACACTCTTACTCTCTTCCAACTTATGGCTGACGAAAGCTAAAATGAGACATGTTCCTGATTCAATTCTTCTTTTTGGTTGTTGTTATTTCAAAGTATAATCTAGAGCGAAGTTAACTGCTCTTTAAAGCCTTCAACCTATGTTTTAATAGGTAAATTTTGCGCGCGCACACAAGTAGATAACTTATGTTCATGTTCATTTCTTCTCTCATTTCAGGACACTCCCACAAAAGTAAGAGCGTCTTTGAAGCCTTTTATCATCCGTTCATAAGTAAAACGTTCCTCTATGATCTTCTTTGATTCTGCTCCCATTGTTTCGGCAAGCTCAGGATCATCTAGCAACTTCTTGAGCGCTTGATAAAGTGACCCTACATCACCGTTCTTTACCACAAATCCATTAACGCCGTTTTTGATGAGATCAAAGCTTGCACCTACTGCGTCAGTAGCGATTACGGGCTTACCAAACTGCATAGCTTCATTCAGCGTTAACCCCCAAGCTTCACAGTGATTAGGGCTCCATATAGAAGGTAACACAAACACATCGCACATATTATAGTAATGAAATCTTTCTCTTGGATCACAAGCTCCTACAAACTCTATATTTTTTATCCCTAGTTCTTTGGATAGCTGCTGCAAACTACTTCTAAAGTCACCATCGCCAGCAATAACAAGCTTAATATCATCTCGCTCGTTTTCCATCTTAGAAAAAGCTTTGATTAAATAGTCAACACCTTTACATCTTACTAATCGTCCCAGATAAAGAATTATGAACTTATTATGTGATGCTGATGTTCGAGGCTTTAATTCGCTTTCTAGTGGGGCCTCAACCCAACTAGCATTTGGGGCTGTGAAAATCTTCTCTGAAGCAACTCCGTAGTCCATCATATGAGCTTTGGCTGCTGAGCCGCAAGCTACAATGGCGTCGCAGCTTCTGGCTATAAACTTAAGAATAGGAGTAAGCATCATCCGGACTAATGTTTGGGGTTGATGCCATTCCTCAATCCAAAAAACCAATTGTTTCTTTCGAAGCTTGGCGACAATAAACTCAAACAAACTATTCCAAGAAGGGAAGCCTGTAATTAGAACATCCCAGTCTTCTAATAGAAGCTTTAATATTAACGCAGATTTTGATAAACATAGATTATATCGAAGGGTGCCATAGTTATTCCAGCCTTTGCTTGAACCGTCGTTAGTAAATATAAAATGCATGTTATACTGCTTGGATAACGCTTCAAAAACGGGTAGGCGGTAGTGAGGGCAATAATTAGTTAAAAAAATAATCTTTTTCTTATCCAATCCATATTCCCGTCAGCGCTAATTGCTTTATATGCTTTTACGCGTGCATCGCGCTAAATCTTTTTATGCATCCTTACAACTTTTTATATAAAAAGATGAAGATAGAGCTACGCATGGTTTGCTATACCCCAATAAATACATCTGTATCTAATTTGCTAAAAAATAAGACAATTCGGATATTCTATCTCATTGAAAATCTTTGTTTTTCTTGTGTTTAGTTTGTATATCTCTAATAAGAGAACATATTTCTTCTTTATTTGCCTCTAGGTTGAATTTCTCGATTATTAGTCTATGGTTAGTATTCTGCATCGCTAATATAGACTGACTATCTGCAACCACTAAGTTTAATATTTTAAGAAACTCTTCGTCATTATCAAAAAGAAAACCATTAATGCGATTTTGAATAATTTCATTTATTCCACATATGTTTGGGGCTATTACAATTTTACCTGCTGCGAAGGCTTCAAATATAACTCTGGGCAATCCTTCAGACACTGATGCTAAAACTAAGGCTGTGCTAGTTAGATAGTATAACCATTTTTCTTCAGAAACAGCGCCTACTATTTTCACATATTCCTGTATTCCGAGTTTTCTTACCATTTTCACTAGCGATTCCTCAAGGGGGCCTCTTCCTACTATAACAAGTTCCACACCAGGATGTTTGCTTTTCAACTTCTTTAGGAAACAAGAAAATATCTTAACTATATGGTCAACTCTTTTTTGATAATCTAGTCTTCCGATATACAAGAATCGTATCTTATCCGACGTATCTATTATATGCTCATAATTCTTCTTCTTAATCTGACCGATTAATTGAAGCTCCTCTTGATTTATATAAAGAGGAACCTTCGTAACTCTTATTTTATCTTTAGGTATTCCCCACTCCTTCAAAAGTAACTGCTTATCGTAGTTAGTTAACGCTATCAACAGGTATGATTTTCTGCATACGCGCAGGAGGAATTTAAGCTCTCGATCCCTAAAAGACAAAAGCCTTGAGTTTAAAAGATATAGCCCGTGAACAATGATGATAACTGGGACGTTACGAATAGAATAAGTGATCAGAGAGAAAAGAGTGAGGAGGTGTTGAAGTCCATGTATAACCGCTATTGAAGGTTTTTTGGTAAGAAGAATCTTTGCAGGAATGTCAAGTGAAAAAGGATCTTTTAATACTCTTAATCGCTTTGAGATCATGACTTCGACTCTATTTTTAGCGAAACTTCTTCTATTCTCTCCACACGTGAAAACACATACTTTATATCCTTCATCTCTTAGGATCCGATTCACATTTTCAACCCATGGCTGCAATTTATATTTTCCAAAAATGCGTGGATGACCTTGAGAAACGATTACGTGAGACAGAGGATTCTTTTTTCCCCTCATTTATTCAAAACCTCTTTAAGATTAAATAGCTACGTCGCTAATCCTGTGTACCTCTTTTCTGAAAATAAGTTTGATCACAATAATTGTCAATAAGGTTGTAAACAAAGTAGAATTTTTTATCAGCTCTCTTCACAATTCTGTGTGCCATATTCTCACTCCATTTCAAAGCACGGATGTTATTGCTATCAGCGTACCATTTTACTCGAGCATAACCCAATTTTTTCATTTTCTTGACACATAAGTCGAACAAATGCGTAGAAATGCCACGTCTTTGATATTCTTTTTTCACCACGCCACCCCACTCTGCTTCCTTAAAGGAGCACCCAAAAAGTAAATTAATAAAATATCTTACCTTGTCCTTTTTTGTTCTAAAGAAATAACCGATTCCAACGATATTTTCGTCGTCTAGGCATGCATACCCATCTATTGCATGTGGAATTCTTCTTTTGCCATTCTTCTCGGTATGGTCGCGCCATGTCTGCAATTCCTCATCTAGACTGTCCAGAAACTTACTCAACTTTTTATCGAAGTCAAGTATCTCGGAGAAGTCCTTAAACTCTAAACCTTTTAGAGACTTATGTTCCATACTTTTCAACTCTTGGAAGCTCTCTAACAAATGAAAATGGAAAGCCTTCAATATACTAAGAGTGAGCTTCTTGTATCCAAGTGATGAAAGCGCCTACAAACAACACGCCGAATTAGACGAATCTGACCTTTCTAAGGCTTTACTTAATGACTCCACTACTTCTTGAATTTCGCTTTCTGAAAGTTGAGGTCCACTTGGGAGGTTTAAACCCTTAGCCGACAACTCTTCGGCAACTGGAAGTGTTAAGCCACGCTTATATGGAGGAAGGACATGTTGAGGGTAGAAGAATGGTCTAGTTTCGATGCCTTCTCTTTCTAGGTGATCGATTATATCATCTCTAAGCACATTTTCCAACAACACTGAGTAAAGCCAATATACACTTTTAGCCCAAGGCATTTCAGGTGCAGGCGTAACAGTGGGTAAATCTTTTAAAAGTTTTTTATACACGATGGCTATCTGTCTCCTTTTAATTATCAAGAAATCTATCTTTTTGAGTTGAGCGACGCCCAGAGCTGCTTGGAGATTTGTCATCCTATAATTAAAGCCAATGACATCATGCCAATATTTCTTATGAGGGTTCATTCCGTGATCTCTAAGTATCCTCATCTTATTCGCCAACTCTTCGTTGTTTGTGAGACACATTCCTCCCTCGCCTGTTGTGATGATCTTATTCCCGTAAAAAGAGAAACAACTAATGGTACCAAATGACCCTACTTTTCTACGCTTATATTCTGCGCCATGAGCCTCAGCGCAATCTTCTATCACATAAAGTCCGTAATCTTTAGCTATACGCATTATTTCATCCATGTCGCATGGATGCCCGTAAAGGTGAACCACTATCATTGCCTTTGTTTGGCTGTCTATTTTCTCCTCGATTTTGGATGGGTCAATGCACCAGTATTCTGGGTGGGAGTCTACGAAGACGGGCTTCGCCCCCGTGTATGTAATGGCATTAGCTACTGCTATGAAGCTTAAGGAGGGAACCAGAACCTTGTCTCCCTTTCCTATTCCCAGGGCTACCAAGGCTAAGTGTAGCGCTGTTGTTCCGTTTGACGTGGCTACTCCATGTTTGACCTCAATATAGCCGGAAAAGCTCCTCTCAAATTCTTCGATGAATGGGCCTTTTGAGCTTACCCAGCCACTTTTGACGGCTTCTATCACATTTTTTAGTTCTTCTTCACCTATCTCCGGTTCCGCTACCGGTATTCTATACTTCATGATGTCACATCCTTAGGGCTCTTGTAAGGATTTTAGCCTCGCTTGGGTAGTTTGGTGCATCCCATGGGAACCTCTCTCCGTTAAGCCACCTCTTCCACCGACTGACTTCTTCTCTAACCATGATTTCGGCTAGTTTGTTAAACTTTGTTCTTGGTTTCCAATTGAGCTGCTTTTCCGCTTTAGTGTAATCTCCTACAAGACACGGAACATCTAGAGGTCTGAGGAAGCGTTTGTCAACCCTCAAGTAATCCTGCCAATCGAGTTTAACCACGTCGAAAGATTTTTCCACAAATTCTCTTACGCTATGTGCTTCACCTGTTGCAATTACAAAATCATTCGCCTCATGGTTTTGAAGCATGAGCCACATGGCCTCGACGTATTCTGGAGCATAACCCCAGTCTCGTTTCGCATCTAGATTGCCAAGTCTGAGCTCTTTACTTAGGCCAAGGGATATCTTCGCAACCTCATTGGCAATCTTCCTAGTAACAAATTCTAAACCCCGCAAAGGCGATTCATGATTGAAAAGAATACCATTAACCGCAAAGATCCCATAACCTTCCCTGTATATTCGTGTAATCCAGTAGGCATAAACCTTAGCAGCAGCATAAGGACTCATAGGACGAAAAACGTCATTTTCATGGAGAGGCTTTCCACCATTAAGTAAACCAGTTTTACCAAACATCTCACTTGAGGCTGCAAAGTAAAATTTAACATCTTGGCAATTTTGCCGAATAGCTTCGAGGATTCTGGTTACGGATAAACCAGTAACATCTGCTGTGGCAACGGGAGTTTCAAAACTCGCTTCGACAAAGCTTTGAGCGGCCAAGTGATAAACTTCATCTGGTTCTGAAATCTTTAAAGCTTCAACAATTGAACCCGTATCGCTTAAATCGGCTGGAATAAGGTTTACTTTATCAAAGATTCCAAGGTATTCCAAACGCCAGAAGTTAGGTGTACTTAAACGGCGGTAAGTCCCATATACTTCATATCTTTTGTCTAAAAGAAACTTAGCCAAATAAGCGCCATCTTGGCCTGTAACACCCGTAATCAATGCTTTTTTCATTTTGTTGATTAACCTCGTTAAAAATCCCATATACTCTACATAACGCAAACGCGCTGCAGTCTACTACTTCGCTAAGACTTGTTTGTATATTGTGCTTACGCTTTCAGCTATGAGATCCCATGAAAATCGGGATACATCTACTGTTACTGGCTTCAATTCAGCAACTCTCATTATCAGCCTTGCTAGTTTGAAAACAGGTTCCTTGTCAACCTTATACACTGTAATATGCTCAGGGTACAGAGCTATTGTTTCGCTTAAACCAAAACCATCATCGTTCGCTATCACCGGCGTATCAGCCGCGAGAGACTCAATGCAAGTCATCCCAAAAGACTCAACAGCTGAAAGATGCACAAACACATGAGCTGTCTTAAGCCAGCGATAAACAACATCGTCCGGCTGGAAGCCCAAAAAGTGCACACGACCTCGTAGGCCAAGAGATTGTACAAGATTTTCAAGAAACGGTTTAAACGGACCGCGACCAATTATGTAAAAGTGATAGTTTTCAGGAAGGTACTTCATAGATGCTATGGTTATATGAACATTCTTATACTTTTCAAGCCTTCCAACGTACAGCAATATTCTACGATTTTCATCAAGATTGAACGGTTCAGCACTTTTTATATGATTTAAGTTAACTCCATCGTAGACCGTAAATATTTTAGATGAGGGCTTAAAAGTTCTCTCTATCAAAGTTCTTTGAGCTCTTGAATTTACTACGATCCCATCTACATTTTTCAGGATTTTTTTCGCTAAAGGTCGGTAAGGTATCCACAGCATTTGTGTAAGCTTAGTGTGTCCTCTTCCATGGTAAAAAGGTGAGACTACAAATTTAGGTTTCGTATGTAGGCTATGAGCAATGTATGCCATAAAGGTCGTCAGTGCGTGTATGTTATGAGCATGTATTATGTCCACTTGTTCTGCTGACAGATATGATAACATACTTGGATAAGGTAAAGAGTAAGTTTCATTCGGCACCCAGGATTTGAACCGCCTAACTCCAACGCCATTAATGATTTCCTCTCTTGACGGTTCTCCAAAAGGGTCAGTTGTTAAGACCTCCACATCAAAGCCTTTTTTCATCAATCTTTCGCTAATCTCTCTTACATAGGTCTCAACCCCACCTATGTGAGGGTAATATCTGTGACATACATGAGCTATCTTCATTAGAAAAACTCCGCGATATCTCAATTTTGCTATTTTAAGTTTAAGGAAAATCTTTCTCGAAATTTACTTATTGCTGACAAACCAACGAAATATCCTATCAAAACCGAGCATATCGATATGAGCAATATTATCAAATGGCAGGTACTTTCAAACTTATGAATTCGCCTTAACTTTGAAGGAATGGCAACTTTAAGCAAGTACCTCAAGTAGCGATCTTCGGTGGATAAGGCTTTTGAGGGATTTGATTTAGAATTGACAACTAAAGCCTTTGACAAACCCTCGTAAAACGACCTTTTCAAAAGGTACCACACATTACCCCTGCTCTTAGAAACGTTATGACAAACAACAACCTGGGGATCGTACACAATCCTTGATCCGGGAATTTTCTCCAAAATCCTTAACGAAAGCTCTGCTTCCTCACCAGCCATGGCATTCTTACCAAGCCTTCCAATGCCCGCCTTAAAGTATCCAACCTTTTCAAAAATCTCCTTTCTAAAGGACATGTTGCAACCAATCGGATTTCTCACATAAGTTTTACGTTCCGGAAGCCCCTTATATGAGCACCCAACTATCCAATCCAGCTCTTCTGGAAACCACCTGGGACGTCCATTTTGCCATAGCGGCTTAACAAGTCCTCCACAACCTAAAACACACGCATCTTCGTAGTTTTTAACCAAATTTTTCAGCCAATCCTTATCCGCAATCGCATCATCATCAATGAAAGCAATAATTTCTCCCTCAGCATTCTTTACACCTGCATTTCGAGCATAAGAAAGTCCGTATCCCTCGCTAACAACGATCTTGACGTCATCCGGTATATGCAACTTATAAAACGCTATCAAGATTTCATTTGGATCTAAAACCAAAATAATTTCCTTAGGCGATAGTGTCTGCTTTTTCAAAGACTCAATGCAACCTAATACGTAATCAAGTCTTTCCTCACTGTAGGTGCAAACAACCACAGAAACTCTAGTCAAAGCGGTTCCTCGCGCATATTTCAAATTGAAGTAGAAAATGAATCAACGTAATTTTCTAATCTTAAGCACAACCCCACTCGCATCTTTCGTATTTCCCAGAGCATCATCTATCTTGGACAAGGTTAATCCGAAGAGTAAATCCTTTAAAACAAACCATCCTAGTGGGATGCAACGGAAAAATCTACTCAAAATCTTTTTCCCATAATAATATCGTCTTTCAAGAGACAAACCATTACTTAAAATATCTGTTATCTCATTATCATCATAATACTTCATAATGGAATCAGTGGTAGTTTGTTCTATGAAGTAATAAAAATGCTTACCTAAAAACATCAACCATAACACGCGTAATTTATGCAGCAAAGATAGCAAGACGTATGAATGAGCCATTCTTACGATTTTAGGGCATTTGTAGGAATACGGAAGAGATACGATGGCAACGCCGCCTTGTTTCAGCACTCTGTATATTTCCTTAAATATCAGCGCGTCATCTACATGTTCCATCTTACCTACATGCTCAATTGAAGAAATAGCTATAACTACGCTAATAGAAAGAGACTTAATTTGCAAATGTCTCATGTCACTTAAAATTTGATGCATATCTGCAATATTGCAATCTGCTTGATATTTGCACGCATTTAAGCTTAGATCTAAAGTCACATATGTGCTTTTTAAATTCTCCTTCAGAAATGATGGAAGAACGGAGTATCCAGTTCCTAAATCAAGAATAATCTGCGCGTCTTCCTTATCTAAGTACTCAACGGTTTTAGAATACTCGATAAATCTTACCGCATCTAAATTACTCAAATAGAAAAACAATTGTAGCAAGCCGTTCCTCTTAAGAGCATGTAACAGAATTTTAAACTGCAAAAGCATGTTTCATAGTCCTTTAGCGTGCGAGCATACTTCTTGATGTTGAGAAAGAAAAACCGACGCACAATCGACCTAGCGATTATGTCCCTTTGTCAAGGGTCCATTAACAAGATCTTCAACAATGGTTTTTAGTATACGAAATCCATCTCGAAAAATGCATAGATTTGACTTACCGTGTCTCCTTCGAAATTCTATACTTGGAACTTCTGCGCGCGCGCGCAATTTTCATCTAATTACCAGCTTTAACACCTTTAAATAAACTGAATTCGTAAATTTTATTACTCCATAACATGCATCTCCATAACATGCACTATCCGTAGTTTCAAGCTACAATCCCGCTACATGCATTTCAATAGTCTTTTAATCCCAAATCTACGCA
>Ga0123519_10012164_pt1 | contig 12569 bp, 9 predicted proteins | sample YelNatPaOPRAMG02_FD_87396 | JGI IMG/M metagenome (GOLD analysis project Ga0123519, IMG submission 87396) | Hot spring microbial communities from Yellowstone National Park - Yellowstone National Park OP-RAMG-02 (version 2) | ecosystem: Environmental > Aquatic > Thermal springs > Hot (42-90C) ...
ATAGAAAGCTGGACTGTAAAAGTCCGGATCGATCTCTTTCATCATCGCCACCGTTTGGAGCACCTCGTCTCTGGTCTCAGTTGGCAGACCCACCATGTAGTTCGCCCAGATCTTGATCCCCAGCCGATGGCAAACCCGCGCCGCCTCCAAGTTCTGCGCAACCGTGGTCCCCTTGCGGATGAACTTGAGCACGCGGTCGCTGCCGCTCTCGAAGCCAATGAGAAAGCCTGCCAACCCCACCGAGCGCATCAGCTCGACCATATCCTGGTTCTTGACCACGATGTCCGCCCTGGTCTGGCAGTAGAACGGCTGGTCGAAGCCGTGTGCGCGGTAGGAGTGGCAGAACTCGGTCACCCAGGCCCTATCTTCGGTCAGGCAATCGTCGTGGATAAGCAGGGAACGGAACTGATAGCGCTCGCGCAGGTACTCCAGCTCGGCAATGATGCTCTGCACACTGCGCCGGCGCACCCGGCCGCCGAAAAGCGTCCGCTCTGCCGGCTGGCAGAAACTGCAATTATAAAGACAGCCTCGGCCAGCAATGACGGTGACGAACGGCGCCGGCAGATCGGCCATCGGCACCTCAGGGGAATTCAGCGCATAACCAGCGTGGCGCCACTCGTCCAGAAAAAGGTCGCGGTCGGCGAAAGGCAGCGTCTCCAGGTCCGGCTTCTGGCCGTGAAGCACTCGTGGCGGCTGGTCTCCCCGGCCAAGCTTATCCAACAGCTCCAGAAACGTGACCTCGCCCTCGTGAGTCACGATGTAATCAATGGTGCGATGAGGCTCTACCTCCTCCAGCGCCAGGGTCGGGTGCGCACCCCCCACCACCGTCACCGTTCCCGGTAGCGTCTCTTTGATTATGTCAAAACAACGCACGGCCGGATTGTAGTCGACGCTCATCATAGTGATGCCGACCACTTCCGGCTGCCGGGCTTTCAGTTCGGCTCGGAACTGGTCCCAGCCAGTCAAAGCTCGTAGGTCGATGAGGTTGACCTCGTGTCCAGCCTGCTTGGCACAAGCGCCCAGCAGGCCAAGACCGTGGCTGATCCAGCCAGCGTCCATTCCCTTACCGGCCGTGGCAAAGCCGTGGCCAGCAATGCCAGGATATACAAGCGTGACTCTCAACTCCGCCCTCCGCTGGCGCGAATCGAAGCCAGACTGCGTCCACCGAGCATCAGCATACCTAGAGGATGCCGACGTTCGAGTAGTCGCCCAGCATAAGCTTGTGGGCTCGCGGGCGCACTGGCGAACGGCAAATCTCAACGTAGCGGCCGATCAAGCTATCTTCTACCCGCTGCGGGATATCGATAATGCGAGAGTGTTCGAGGATTATGCTGTGTTCTACTTCGCTATTGCGTACCTGGCAGTGATGATAGATCGAGGTGAAGGGCCCCACGTACGAATCCTCTACGACGGTGTCTTCCCCGATGATCGCCGGCCCCCGAACCACGCTGTTGCGGATTATCGCTCCTCTCTCCAGCACCACACGCCCCTCCAATACGGAGCCGACGACCTCAGCACCAGCCTCAGAGCGAGGCTCCAAAGTCTCCAAAATCAGTCGGTTGGCTTCCAGCAGGTCATCCTTCTTGCCGGTATCGATCCACCAGCCACTGATCACGTGAGGGACGACGGTATAGCCGACATCTATCAACCACTGGATGGTATCGGTTATCTCCAGTTCGCCGCGAGCGGATGGGCGTATGGATTCCACCGCCTCGAAAACGTGCTCGTCGAACATATAGATACCGATGACTGCCAAATCGCTGGGTGGATTCTTCGGCTTCTCGATGACCCGCTTCACACGGTTGCCCGCCAGCTCTGCTACCCCGAAGCTCTGCGGATCCTTCACCCGATAGAGCAGAATCTGGCTGTTCATCGGCTCGCGCTCGAAACGCCGCACCAGATCGGCGATTCCATCGCGAACGAAGTTGTCCCCCAGGAAGAGCACAAAACGGTCGTTGCCGAGGAAGGGACGAGCGATCTTGACGGCGTGAGCGATGCCAAGGGGCGCCTCTTGGGGAATGTAAGTGACGCGGGCTCCGAAGCGGGACCCATCTCCCACCGCCGCCCGGATTTGTTCCGCAGTGTCTCCGACAACGATGCCGATGTCGGTTATGCCAGCCTCCACCAGATCCTCGATGGCATAGAAGAGTACCGGCTTGTTAGCAATCGGCACCAGTTGCTTGGCCCCGGTGTAGGTCAAGGGTCGCAACCGTGTCCCTTTGCCCCCGCTCAGAATGAGCCCCTTCATCGTCGCTATCCTTCCGCGGCTTCCCCAAAGTCTCCGTCAACGGAGCCTTGTCGCCCTGCGCACGCCCGGCTATTGCTCGGCGTAGTACTGGTAGAGCGAAAGGTCAAGCTCTGCGTTGTTCAGCACCACGCCTAGCAAGTGGGCATTGACTTTCTCCAGTAACGCCTTTGCGCGCCGGGCGTGATCGCGCTTAGTCTTGCCAGCATCTACCACCAGCAGCACACCATCCAGGCGCCGCCCGAGTACAGCCGCATCCGTAACCGCCACGATCGGTGGAGAGTCGAACAAGACGTAGTCGGCCATCGCCCGCAACCCCTCAATGATGCGATCCATCCGCTGCGACCCCAACAGCTCCGCCGGATTGGGTGGCAACGGACCACTCGTGAGCAGCCGCAGGTTCGGCACTGGCGTATCCTGGATGGGAAGCGCGCCGCCATCGTCCAGCACTGCCGTGGTCAGGCCCACCTGATTGGAGAGTCCGAACAGCACGTGGAGAGATGGGCGGCGTAGGTCGGCATCCACCAGAATGACCTGGCTACCAGCCTCAGCGAAGGTCACAGCCAGGTTCGCTAAGACTGTCGACTTGCCTTCCTCTGGGCTGGTACTGGTGACCAAAAGGGAATGCAGACTTCGGTCTATGGAAGAAAACTGGATATTGGTTCTGAGGGCTCGGTAAGCCTCGGAGATGGGAGACCTGGGATTGGCGACCGTGACCAGGCTCCGGTATTCGTTGGGCAACCTGCCTGCCTCCTGTTCTCTGTGCACATCTAGCTGGGGATGAATCCGAACCGGCGCTTGCGCTTCGCCGCCAAACCCGCGCTGGCCGCCCGGGCAGGGGGGATAGTGCCCAGCACCGGCAAAGCCGTATAGCGCTCGACATCCTCGACTGTCTTCAGGCTGTCGTCCAGATACTCCAAAACGAAGGCCAGCAGCGCTCCAGCGACCAGACCCAGCGCGGCCGCGGCCATCGCCAACTCCTTCGTCTTCGGATAGTAGAGATCGCCCGGGCGAGGGTAGTCCAGCATGTCCACCAGAATACGTTGTTGAGGATCTACCGGCGCCATCCGAATCTGCTGTTGCTTGAGGAACTCATCAGCCCAAACATAGGCGATGTCTCGCGCCCGATTAGGATCGGCATCGTCCACCTGCAACTCCAGCAGGTAATCCTCGGAAACAGCGCTCACCTTTACCTTAGATAGCATTCTCTCCGGAGAAAGCTGAAGGTCAAGGCGCTGGCTGACTTGCTCAGCTAGTTGGTCGGTCTGAAGCTGGCGGCTGTACTGACGAAGCAGCATATCGCCAACCATCGTCAGGCCGTAGTCGGCGCGAGAGGGAGAGACAGTCAGGGCAACCGTCGCCCGATACACCGGCTGCTGCAGTTTGGCGAAGACGATGCTGGCCACGGTGGCAACCGCCGCCACCAACAGAATGACCCACCACCGCTTGCGGAAGATAACCCAGTAATCACGGATCTGCACGTGCACACCACCTGGATCACCAGCAGGCCGGCGGCTCCGACGCGGGTGGCCCTTGCTGGCCTGCCAAGTAGCGGGTCGGATTATAGCACAGGGACCGGCACAGGGCAAGCCAGACCGCCTTTCACCGGATAAGCGCCGAGACGGCGATCGGTTACGCCTATACGCGCCAGAGCGCGTCCTCAGGGCCCACTCCCTTTCCAACCACGGCCGCCGAGAGGAAGGATCGGAATCACCCAGATTCTCGAGCCTGCCAGCACGTGACACAAAGCCCCTCGAGTGAACCGGACAACCTGCCTCGCCCCACCTTCGACAGCAGGGGGCTTGACAGGCGCCTGCGGCCGTGCTAGAATGCGGTAGGGATGGTTTACAGAAACCAACTTCCGTAAACTAAAGCCACAGGGAGGAAAGCTGGTGGGCGTTACCGCGAGGGTTCCTTCGGCTCCTTTGGCGGGCGATGTGAATGGCTTCCTCGACCACTGCCTGGACCGCGATCTGGCCCTGACAACCGTAGAAACCTACACCCAAGTCTTATCCGCTTTCGTGGCTTGGATGGCCGCAAACTACCCCGATGTGGATTCCGTCACCGAGATCACGCTCGCTCACTTGCAGCATTTTCGCCGACACCTTCGCCTCACTTCCGCCGCCAAAGGCCGTGAGCTCAAACCTCGGACTCTAGCCAAGTACCTGGCAACCTTGCGCTCTCTCCTCAAGTACTATGCGGTCCAGATTGGAGCACCAGTGCTGGCTCGAGAACACGTGAAACTTCCCGTGGCACCTGACCGGACGCAGGTCCAAGCTCTCAACAGCCAGCAACTGGAGCGCCTGCTCGCCACCCCCCCAATAGACAAGCTCTGGGGCTTGCGCGATCGGGCCATCATCGCTCTAATGGGGCGCGTCGGCTTGCGCCTGAACGAGGTCTGTTCTCTCAACCGACGCGACGTGCGCGAGGACTTGCTGACAAAGGAACCACAACTGCGCCTAATCGTGTCAGCCGGGCCCCGGGCGGACCGGCCAGTAATGCTCGATCCAGAGACGCAGCGTTACCTGCACGAGTACCTCCAGGCTCGGAAGGACGACTATCAGCCGCTCTTCATCCGCCACAAGCCGGGGAAGGGCGCCGCACACGACGACCCTAACCATCGCTTGACCAGACAAATGGTGAACAAAATGCTGGTAAAATACGGCAGGCAGGCCCGTCTGACTTGTCTGCCCTCAGCACCCTCGCTCAGGCAAGGCGCCTTGGCGACGGCGATAGCCTGAGCGAACGCAGAGGAGGCGGTACGGTGATTGGCACCAGGAGGGCACCGGTGGCAACAGGCAACAATGATCCTAGACCACGCTGGGCTACCTCGAACATAGACCCTCGGGCAAGAGCCGAGAGGAGCAGGCAGGAGGCGATGGCCGCCTATTGGCAGCAGGTGGAAAAGGCGTTGGCAGATGTCTCCTACACGCGCGCAATCTGGCGTACCGAGCTGGATTCCGCCCTCAAGCTTCTTTCGCAGGGTAAGCTAGTGGCCGGCCTGGCACAGGCCGCTCGCATTGGCCGCACCTACGAAGCTTCCTTCATCGACCACAGCCGCGCCGTCGTCAACATCTCCGCCCCTGAAGGGGCCCAGCGCTACCACAGGCTGCTCCTTGCTCTGCTGGAGGATCTGGCTGAGGCTAACGCTCAATTGGCCCGAGCGGCCACTCATCGTGACCTCAGGCTATTGGCAGAATGTAGCGGCTTCTTGAGGTCGATCAAACAGCGATTGGCCGAGCTGAACCGAGAGCGCGATGCCATCGCGGAGCGCTTCAGGCTCCCAAGGCCGTAGTGCCCTAGCTCCCTCCAGGCTTCCCCACGTGTGGATGCTGGCCTGTAGTCCTGGCCGCCCGCCTTACCCCTTCCTCCGCCTCGAATGTCGCTGTGGTATAATAGACACGCTCAGGGCTATCTGGCAGGCAGCAGTTGCCCTGCGAGAGTGTCTATGCGATTGCCACCGCTGCGATCATCCTTGGCACGCTGGCGAAAGGACACGACCGGCCTTGGCCCGGAGTCGACGTCCTTCCCTCACCGCTGGCGACCGGCCGATTGGGCACGATGGCCAACGCCCTCGAAGGCGTGGTCCAAGTTGCTCATCGGCCTTGGCGATTGGCTATCGTCGGTACGGGCCACCTTTCGGCTCAACCCCCAGGCGCTGCCGGTTCTGGTAGTACTGAGCCTGGTCTGCGCCAGCGCTCTTCTGCTCTTCGCCCTCCTCAGCGCTCGCGCCGATACCCTCTCTCGCCTGGGCCAACTGCATTCGGACCTTGCGGAAGCCAAGTCCTCGGTCGAACAGATGCGGCCACAGGAGGAGGAGGCCAGGCCCCTCTACGCCACCCTGGAAGCCAAACGCGCAGAACTGCAGTCTCTAGAGAAAGATCAGCAGTCGCTAGCACGGCAATACCGGCGATGGGCTGGCCCTATCGCCTCCATCGTCCAGCTTCTGCCCGCTGAAGTACGATTGACCTCGCTCGTTCAGCACAAGGGGAAAGTGCTCGTGAGCGGGGAAAGCGCCAGCTATGCTGCTGTGGCTCGGCTGGCTGCAGACATAGAAGAGACCAAGCTGTTCTCCCGGGTCGCAATTCAGCAGGTGGCTCCGTTGGCCAACTACACGCCGAGGTCCTCTCCTTCGGCTCCCTCTGGTTCCGGAGCCCCCCCGACCCTGCAAGACACCCCGACTCCCCTGCTGGAGACGCCCACCCCCGGCCTCTCGGCCATCCCCACCGAGGCTTCGCTACCTACCGAGACGCCGCCGGTTTTCGCGCCCCAGCCCACCTCGACTCCTGAATCGCCTGCCGCGACCGACTCCGAGACACCCATTCCCGCTACCGAGCAAGCAACCGCCTCAGCCGATGAGCAATCCCCTACTCCTACCGACGCAGAATCCACCTCCACCCCTCTGCCAGACGTGGACTTCATCGTCATCAAGAAAGAGAAGACCAATTACCCTGACGCTATCAACGGCACGAGCTCGATCAGCGGCCTGGTGGTGGACGAAAACGGCAACGGCCTGGTCGGTGTACGGGTGGAGCTTTCTTCCTGTTGTCCGCAATGGACCTCGGTGGCCACCACTGGCCAGGATGCCCGATACTGGTTTGGTGGTCTTAAGGCGGGCAACTTCTCTCTCAGGGTGCTGGATGCCACCTCAGAGACAGCTACCGACCTGCTGACGTATTACCCCAACGTGCCCGGCCTCAACACTTGGAACGTCGATTTCAAGAGGATCGCTAACACTCCTTTCCAGACTGCTACCCCGACCTCTACCTCGGTCGCCACTGGCGAGAATCTGGCCAGGGGCAAGCCCGCCAAAGCTTCCAACACGAGCGGCAACCAATCGCCCGGCCGGGCTGTCGATGGCGACCTGAACACCAGCTGGAACGCCGGCGTCTCCGCGCCGCCCGCTCGCTGGTGGGAGGTTGACCTTCAAGGAAGCTACGAGGTCAACGCCATCGAATTGGTCATCTCTCAGAGCCCAGCCGGGTATACCCGGCATGAAGTGTATGCCATCGATTCGAACCACAACTACGACCTGATCTATACCTTCTCAGGCAATACTAACGACCAGAGCGTCCTGGCATACTACTTCGACGATCCTATTGAAGACGTTACTGGCATCCGTGTCATCACGACCAACGATCCCAGTTATGTCGCATGGAGGGAAGTGCGGGTCTTCGGAGGCCCTATGCCCACTGCTACCCCCACCAGGACCGGCACGCCCACAGCCACAGCCACGCCCAGCCGCACACCCACTAGCACGGCCACGCCGACCGCAACTGCTACCAGTACGGCCACCGCCACTCCCACCAACACTCCCGTTCCTGGCAATATCGTAGGCTTGGTCTACGCAGATCTCGCCGGGAACGGGAAGTGGAATAGCGGAGACCAGGGACTAGAGGGGAGGGCAGTTTGCTATCTCGCCCAGGCGGAGGACTTCTGCACCACCACCGATCGGTTCGGCACCTACCGGCTTCCCCTCCCGCCCGGCTTCTACTGGGTGAGAGCAGAGGCCCCCAACGACTGGCAGCCTTCGACTCAGAACCCCTATCCTGTCTCGTTGGCCTCGGGCAAGACCGAGATCGTGGATTTCGGCTTTCAGCCACCCACCTCCACGCCTGCCCAATCGGCCAATCAGATAAACACACCAACACCGACTCGGGCTGGCGATACGCCTTCGCCATCGCCAACATGCGATCCAAGTGCTACCTGCCAGGCGCTCGACGACGGATCGACCTACCTGGGGCCGAAGCGCCCAGCGCTCATCAGGATGGCTTCAGCTTATGACTTCGATACTCCGCCTGCCGATTCCCAGCCCGTCTCTTTCACGCTCGTGCTGGAGCTTGCCGAAGGAGGCGAGTAACTGTGAACCTGGGCTTGGGAACCCGCTGGCTGCTCTCTGGTTGGCGCCTCCACACTGCGACGGTGCTGCTGAGCGTCCTCGTCGTGAGCAATCTGATCGCCCTCTTCGCCTACCACTCCGTCGAGAGTGAGCAGCCAGTGCTCGCCAAGCAGGTCGAAACGGCAGACCGCATGCTCCAGGAGATACGCTCCACACGCGATCCCTTGACCTTGCGAACCGCCATTGCGGAGACGGACGCCAAGCTCACCGATGGCCAAACGGTCATTCCGCCCACTTTTCGCGAGGCTGACCTTCTGAATGCAGTAGTCGGCGCGGCCGACAAGAGCGGCAGCCGCATCGCCAGTCTCGGCGCGGCCGATTCCTTCGAGGAGTCCATTGGCGGCCGTCTCTACCAGGCCCAGCGCTACCACGTGGAGGCACGAGGGGACCTCGAGAACGTGGTGCGGATGGTGATGAGAACAGAAGCCGCTTTGCAGCCCTCCATTGCCATGGACAGCATAATCATAGAGCCGGAGGGCGATACCTGGATCCTCAGCTTCGACCTCATAGCCTACGCTCAAGGCAGATAGGCCGTCCACACGAACAAAGCGTTCTCCGCCCAGAACGCTAGCGAGAAGGCAAGAGCGACGGGAGAAGGATAGATGCTAGACAGCTCAAGAGAGAGCAAAGCGCTGAAAGTGGTTGACCTGCTGACACAAATGGTGCAGGCAGGAGCCTCCGACCTGCATCTAAAAGTGCCCGCGCGCCCCACCATCAGAGTAGTCGGCGAACTGAAAGAGATGGAAGCGTGGCCCAAACTGCGGCCCGAAGATACGGCCGCCATCTTCGAGCAGGTAACCACCGAACAGCAGCGCCAGGTTTTCTGGCAAGAGAGAGAGCTTGACCTCGCCTGCAGTGTAGCCGGCCTGGCTCGTTTCCGTGTCAACGCCTCTCTACAGCGCGGCACTATCAGCCTCACCTTCCGCACCGTCCCCCTCAGCGTGCCGCCACTCCAAGAACTAGGCTTGCCCCCCGCCTGCGCGGAGCTGGCACTGAGGCCGAACGGCCTGATACTCGTGACTGGCCCCGCCAGCAGCGGCCGCTCTACCACGCTGGCCTCCCTGGTGCAGCACATCAACCGTAACCGACGCTTGCACCTGGTGACTATCGAGGACCCAATCGAGTTCCTGCACCAAGACGACCAGTGCCTCATCGCGCAACGAGAGGTGGGCCAGGACACGCATTCATTCGCAGAGGCCCTACGCCGCGTCCTGCGCCAGGATCCCGATGTCATTATGGTTGGCGAATTGAGAGACGCGGAGACGGCAGCCCTAGCCTTCAGCGCCGCCGAAACGGGTCGTCTCGTCCTCACCAGCGCCACTGCCGTTGGCGCCGTGGCCAGCATCGAGCGCATTATCGATATGTTTCCCCCCATCCGCCAGGCCCAGGCACGCCTCCAGTTGGCGGCTACGCTTGAAGGCGTCATCTCCCAACAGCTGATTCCTCTGCCAAGCGGACTGGGACGAGTGCTGGCCTCCGAAGTGCTGGTAGCCACGCCAGCGTTGCGCAACCTGATCAGGGAAGGCAAATCGCAACAGGTACTGGCCGTGATGAGGGCCGGAACCGGCCTCGGCATGCAGACTTTCGAGCAATCTCTAGTAAGGCTGATTTCTGATGGCAGACTAAGCTTCGAAGTCGCTTCCAGCTACGTTTCGAACCCCAGCGAACTGCAGCACCTGCTCTACGTCGACCAGGTCGCCCGCCAGCGGCCATCTTCCTAGGACTGTTTCCTTGACAAAGGCACCAGCCCTCAGTAGACTAAGCCCCAGCGGACTCCAGGAGGATGATGGCAGTGAGCCTGCTAGGGCTTGATGTGGGCACGACGGGGTGTAAAGCCGTCGTCTTCGACGAGACAGGCCACATTCTTGGCCAAGGCTACCGCGAGTACCCCCTTGTCTACCCCCAGCCGGGCTGGATCGAGCTTGACTCCAACCGCGTATGGGAGAGCCTTGTCGCTGCCGTCAGACAAGCCGTCTCCGAGGTCAGGGAGCCGGTTGAGACCTTGAGCGTAGCCTGCCAGGGCGAAGCCTGCACTCCCGTGAGCGCTGACGGTACCGTTCTCCATCGGGCCATTGTCACCTTCGATAACCGCACCGCAGAGACGGCTTCCCAGTGGGAAACCGTTCTCGGCCGCGAGCGATTGCTCCGAATATCGGGGCAGCCCTACCATCCCATGGGAACGCTCTTCAAAATCCTCTGGATAAAGCGTCATCTCCCCGATCTCTTCCAGCGCACGTGGAAGTTCCTCTGCTACGGAGACTTCGTCCTTCACCGCTTGGGCGTTGGGCCAGCCATCGACTACTCGATGGCTTCTCGCACTATGGCTTTCGACATCCGTTCAAAGCGGTGGTCGGCGGAGATCCTATCCGCAGTCGATCTCAGTCCCTCTCTCTTGGCCGAGCCCGCCCCGGCTGGCACCCTGCTGGGCCCCATCAGCTCCGAGGCTTCGCACGAGCTCGGGTTGCCGAAAGGCGTGAAAGCGGTGGTCGGCGGGCACGACCAGACCTGCGGCGCCCTGGGGGCAGGTGTGGTGGAAGGCGGCCAGGGGCTCTACGCCACCGGCACCGTAGAGTGCATCACCATCGCCCTGACCGAATTCGCCGACGGCCTCGGCACGCGCGGCTACTCCTGTTACCCTCACGTCGTACCCGATCTCTTCGTCACCCTGGCTTTCAACTTCACCGGAGGCGCCCTACTACGCTGGTACCGCGATACCTTCGGCTTCGAGGAAAGGCAGGAAGCCGAGCGCAGCGGCAGAGATGTCTATGACCTCATCCTCGCCGACCTCCCGCCCGGCCCGGTGGACGTGTTCGTGCTTCCCCACTTCACAGCCACCGGCACCCCTTGGCTTGATCCGATGGCCAAAGGCGCGATCGTGGGCCTCACTCTGGCCACAACCAAGAAAGATATCGTCCGCGCCATCCTTGAGGGCATCACATATGAAATGGCCCTCAACCTGGAGTATCTGACCGAAGCCGGTGTGGAGGTGGGAGAGCTTAGAGCCGTCGGCGGTGGCGCCCGTTCTAGCCTCTGGCTTCAGCTCAAAGCAGACCTGCTCGGGAAGAGAATCGTGCGCACGAACATTACCGAAGCCGTATGCCTGGGGGCAGCTATACTTGCCGGGTGGGGAACCGGCGTGTACGCTTCGCCTTTAGCGGGAGCTCAGGCCGCCGTCAGAGTCGGCGACACCTTTACTCCGGACCCGATACTGCATCGGCGCTACCGCGAAAAGCTGGCCACTTATGAGAGGATCTATCCGGCCGTTAAGCAGATAGCTGCGAACGCTCCCCAGAGTTGAATCAGATGACTGACGCGGAAAGGAGTTGGATAGTGCAAGCAAAGACTGGCGTGGACCTGGATGCCAGGTACCGGGAGTTGGAGCAAGTCTTCCCGATGTGGGAGAAGACCAAAGACCTCATCGACCAGTTCATCGACATCATGCTCAACTACCGACAGAGTGGTCACCCGGGAGGTTCTCGTTCGAAGGTGCACGCCCTGGTGTCGGCGCTGCTGTCCGGTGTGGCACGCTGGGACATCCGCCGCCCAGAGAAGCGGTTTGGCGACCGCATTATCTTCGTCGGCGGCCACACGGCACCGCTGGGCTATGCCGCCCTTGCCGTCTTCAACGAGGCCCTGCGGGCCAAGTACGAGCGCACAGGTGACCCTCGCTATCTAGTCCCCAAGGCCGAAGAGCGCATGCTTACTTGGGAGGACCTGCTGAAGTTCCGCCGCAACAAAGGCCTCTCGGGCCACTGCGAGTTCGAGGGCAAGACCCTTTTCTTCAAATTCAACACTGGCCCTTCTGCGCACGGCTCTCCCGTTGCTGCTGGCGCAGCCCTCGCCCTTAAGCGTGCCGGCGCTGAGGGAGTCAAAGTCTTCGCTATCGAAGGCGATGGCGGCCTCACCCCCGGCGGGGTGCACGAGACCCAGAACTCGGCCTGGGGACTTGGCTTGGACAACCTCTACTACCTTGTCGACTGGAACGATTTCGGCATCGACGACCATCGCATCTCCGATGTAGTCTACGGTACGCCTGACGATTGGTTTGGCGCCCACGGCTGGCGCACCTTCGGCACCGAACAGGGCAGCGAGTGGAGTAGCGTTACTAAAGTGATCCTCGAAATGGTCGAGGGCCCTAATCCAGCCCGGGTCCCCAGCGCCGGCTGGTTCAAGACCCGCAAGGGGCGCGGATATGGGGTTTACGACAACAAGTCCCACGGTGTGCCTCATAAACTCAATTCGGAGGCTTTCTGGGCAACGAAGAAGCCCTTCCAGGACAAGTACGGCGTTCAATTCGAGGGCTTCGGCCAGCCGGCTCCCTCAGACCCCGCCGCCTTGCAAGCACAGTTCCGCGCCAACCTCAAAGTGGTCGCCGATGTACTGCGTGCGGATGAGGCGCTGGTAGACTACTTGGCCGACCGCCTG
>Ga0123519_10012170_pt1 | contig 12566 bp, 9 predicted proteins | sample YelNatPaOPRAMG02_FD_87396 | JGI IMG/M metagenome (GOLD analysis project Ga0123519, IMG submission 87396) | Hot spring microbial communities from Yellowstone National Park - Yellowstone National Park OP-RAMG-02 (version 2) | ecosystem: Environmental > Aquatic > Thermal springs > Hot (42-90C) ...
CAAGCTCAACGACCTGCCGAGGCTGACGCCACTTCAGGTACCGAACCAACCATATCAGCTCACGGTCCGTCTTCTCATGGGCATGGGCACTGGACCAGCCGAGCCAGGCCCGTACCCCAGACTCGGCCCAGGGCTCCTGACCGGACCCGAACCGGGCCGCGACCTCGTCCGCTAGCTGCAACAGTGGCCTGTACGTCATGTCCTACCCTAAATCCGATACGGCCACCCGTACACGCTCGTGCCCCAGCCCACTCACGTCCTATACCTGTCCGGCTAGGAAGGACAGATTTCGACCAAACTCGCCTTCCAAGCCGGTCGGTCCAACGGCCAACGGTACCAGACCCCACCTGCCTCGTCCTCACAGACCCGCTCCCATTCCCGGTGCAAGGCTGGGCCCGCCGGGTTCCATGGCTCCGGATGGCCCACAATCCAACCGGTCAGGCCGGCCTGAGCCAGATACTGACGTACCTGCTCGACCGCGAAATGTAGCCCGATCCGGCCATAGCCCTGGCCCCGTTCGGCCCGACAGATGCCAATGACCGGGAAATACTGGCTGCTCTCAGGGCGTGCGTACCAGCCGGCATATCCGATCCGTTGCCCGTCCGATCGACGTACCAGCAGATAATATTGCGGATAGGGTTGCTGGCCGCGGTGATAGGTCCGATAGAACCATACCAGCTGCTGTAGCCAGCTGATCCGGCTCTGGTCGTGTAGGGTCTCGCTACATTCGTTCCGGATAGCACGTAACGCCATAGCTTGACCTAACGTACGGACTGGTACCGCCCACAGGATCGCCTGTACCGGCTCGGTCTGGCTCGGCCCGGACCCAGATTTGGCCTGACTGCCCGTGCATTGCCCCCTGCCACAGTCTTGACAACAACTGGGTCCGTTCGGTCCCTGACTCGGCTCCGAGGAATCCAACCCTTCCCAATAGACCCATACCATGCTTCGCTCTCCCTACTTTCCCTAGAGGCAGGCCAGGACCGATTCCGCTACGTAGGCTCGGTCCTCGTCCGAAACCCACCACCCAACTGGAATACAGATCGCAGTCCGACTGAACTGGTCCACACCCGGTAAAGGCCGCTGGCTCGCTCGAAAAACCGGTTGCTGATCGTTCCGTCTATGTACCGGTGAAACATGCACACCCCGCGCCAACATCCGCTGCTGGAAACCTGCGGGGTCCGGCACGTGGATCGTATAGAGCCAATAGCTGCTCTGACGGTCCGATTGGACCGGCACCCGCACCTCGGCCGGAAGTACCTGATCATAATAAGCGGCGTTAGCTCGGGCCCGAGCCAACGCCCCCGCCAGGTCCGCTAGGCCCGCTAGCCCGATCGTGGCACAGATATCGTTCATGTGCCATTTCAGGCCCCAGTCCCATAATGTCTGTTCGCACCGCAGCTCACGGTCCGGCACGTCCCGATCCAGCCCATACCAACGTAGCCGACGTGCCCGCTGATATGTGTCCACGTCCCGTAAGGCCAGCAGCCCGCCATCGCCCGTCGTCAATAGCTTGATCGCTTGGAACGAGAACATGACGAACTCACTATGGCACCCAATCTTCTGGCCCTGATATTCTGCTCCGAACGCATGGGCGGCATCCTCCACGATTGGCACACCCCATTTCTGGCTGATCGCGTTCAGTTCTGCTAGGTCTGCAGGCAGACCACCCCAATGCACTACCACAATCGCTTTGACCTGGGGCCCCATCCGAGCCCGTACACTCTCTGGCTGTACATTGCCGGTACGTGGGTCGATATCTGCCCACACAATATGGGCCCCGGTCGCTAAGATCGGTAGATTGGTCGCTAGACAGGTCATTGGGGTGCTCACTACCACATCGCCCGGGCCTAGCCCGATCAGGCGGAACGCGAGCTCTAGGGCGGCGGTGCCGGAACAGGTCGTTACTACCTGACCCTGCCCTAAATACTCACCTAACTGCTGCTCGAACTTCTTGACCTGTGGCCCCTGCCCAATATAGCCACTGAACAAGATTGGCTCAAGTGCATGCAGAACCCGGTCCGGCATCCGGACCCGGAACAAGGGTACCCGGACCGATAATGCTAATACCCGACCGTCCTGATATTTCGCGGACCCCTGGCCCACGTCCGCACTATCTCTCGCTGAACCCGAATCTGTCATCTTAGCCTCGGCCCCTTCGGTAGAATGTCTGACCCCTCAATCCTCAGCCCGATCCGGTCCAGGTAGGTATGCCATACCTGGAACTGACGACCATGCCAACCAAACGATTGCCCGACCTCATGGGGTCGTTCCGGTATCGGCCATTCCATAGAGAACTGCGCCGCTAGCTCGACACTGGGCCAACGGAACCCTACCGATTCCAGCTCGGTACGCCGATGCACACAGAAATGTAGGTCCTCGTTTGGTTGATGTTCCGGCCGGTACTGGCCAGATAACCCCCATAACCGGTCCCGGTTGCACTGTAGATAATGTAGCAACCGTTTCGACCGTAACGAGAACCCACCGTTCCCAACCCGATGTTCCGGACTGAACCAGCTGAGAGGCCAAGGTGCACCCACGAAATCATACTCGAGGAACTCATCGGTCCAATGCTCTAAATTAACTGCAAACCCATCCTCATGGCACATGAGGACATGGCTGGTCTCGATATAGTCAGCGAGGTGACATACGACCCAGTCTGAGAACTGTCCACGGCTGGTAATAGGTTCGATGGGGACCCAGGCCACCCCGTCCACTGGCCAGCTTGGCTCTAAATGCGAAAATAAAAGGGCAGGACCGAGCCCTAACAGCTGCTGGGTCCATTCTAGTACGATCAGGTTCGCTTCCGTTAAGGCTCGGTCAGCTCGCCCATCGATCACAACCACAGTGATTCGGTCACGTGGGAAACCCATCAGTTTGCTAATCTCATGGCCTGTGTTAAGGTTATTATAGCTTTTCTATCCGGGCCTTGAGCCCCTGCCCTGGCCTATAGTTCCACGGGTCCGGACAGTGGCTCAGCCCGCTCCTGTTCCGCTTGCTCCCCATTGTATTTGCGTTCCAGATTCGCGACCCCCTTATCCAGGAACGCGGCAATCGAGCCAAAGAATGCGGCACAGGCAGCTAACGCCGCCCGTACCTGCCAATCGATCGTTTCCGGCATGAGTGCCAATACACTCGACATGCTGCTTGCTAACGCTATGCAGATCATCTTAATCGTGAGCCTTGTATCCAGCATCGGTCCTATTTCACCTGGTTTACCAGACCTGCCTAAATCCCCGGCAGGCCTGGAAGGCTGCCTTTCTTCAGCCAATGATAGTATTGGTATTTGAAACCAGCTTTCACCTCCGCCCGGTCCTTCCCTGCCTCCGCCGGGTCGTCCTTCCTCCCAACCCCACCGAAGACCATCAGCACGCTCTGGGTGTTCTCCATCAGGTAGTGCCCGGTCCACATTCTCCACATTGCTCTATCCTGTCCTGGCTACCAATCGTTTTCGTCTGAGCTTAGGGCTCGGCCGGTATCAGCTCGTACTGGACCAGGCTTGGGCTCCGGTCACCGGGCCCGATCAGGGTGGTCCGGACCAGGATCGGGCCGGTCTGGTTCGGCCTTACCCAATGTTCGACCCGGAGCTGGTGGGCCGACCGAGCCAGATATTCATATTCATCGGGCTGCTCGTCCGATGCATAGATTGGGACCCGACCTGGCCGGTCCACAGGCTGGGTGCTGCCCGGATCATACCCGAATACCAGCCGACCCTGCTCGTCCAAGCTATAGTACGGCTCGTACCGGCCGTTCCAGCTTGGGTTCCCGTCCGGGCCACGGGCCGCTAGCCAATCGTAGGGCAGCCACTGCATCGGTCGAGGCTCTGCACAGACCCGTTGCAGCCCATGGTACTGTTTGACATCCGTCCGGACCGGGTTGAATTGGAACGTGGCCAGGAACACATGAGCCTTGTTCGATGCCGCCAGCTGCAGGTCCAAATCCTGTGGCACGTTCCGATAGAAATAGATTTGGAACTTGTTCCAGCCTGCTTGGAGCTTGACTGGCATCGTCTGGACTCGGTCGCTTGCTTGGCTGTCCAGTGGTACGATCCGGCTGCCGTTCAGCTCGACCAAGAGGCTCAGCCCGTACCCCTCCCTGGTCCCACTTGGCCAGGGGCACTCGACGGTATATAAGCTGCTACTGGCCCATTCACACCATAGCCAGGTCTCTAACCGGACCAGCCGGTCCCGGAGACCCCGTGCGACCCGGAGCACCATAGGGCCCGCTTCGTCCAACATCAGGACTCGGCCCACCTGTTCGACCGGATCGGCCGTATAGGCCGTTGGACTGACCAGGCCGTGCCGGGCCAATCGGCTGCGGACACCCAGCTGGTCCCAGAAGGCGGACCCGATACTTTCGACCTGTACCCGGCGTGTGACCTGGCCCGATGGGCTAGGTTGCCACGCATATTCCATATAGAAGCAGCTGGCCCAGAACTGCTGCTCGCCCCGATACACGATCGGACGAGGCTGGCCCTCCGTCCAACCGGCCAGGACCGGCTCGACCGTACGCCACAGGTTGGGTCGGCCCAGCCCGCCGGGCTCCAGTTCGGCCACCTCATATTGGCTACAGGCCGTCACCGCCAGCTGCTCGGGCTGCACGATCACCTGCTCCCCGGGCCGGATCGGCTGCCAGGTCTGGCCGGAATCGTACGAATAGTCGTGCCGGACCTGACAGCCTGCTGGCACCTGCTGGTCCACTTGGAACTGCCAACGGCCCTGTTCCGGCCAGGGTACAGGGAAGACCAAGCTGCCCTGTCGCTGGTATTCCGCCTGGCCCAGCTGTAGATGTTTCAGCCCATACCAGACCTGGCCGGGCTCGGGCCGGACCACGAGCCGGATCTGGCGGACCTGGTCAGGGCCCGACCAGGTCCGCCACCCGGACTCGTCCTGGCCTAGGTCAGGCCGGGTCCAGAGCTCGACCTGGTCCTGATCGCCCCATAGCTCCACCCCCAGCCAGCTGATCGTATGGAGCGAGGCCAGCTGGAACTCCAGCTCTAACTGGTTCTCCGGCCGATACGGCTCCTGGACCACGATCAGGCCCGTACGTGGGTCTGGGTCCAGTAACGCGTCCTGGGTCGGGATCGGTTGCCAGACCGGGCTGCCCCGGTAACGGGCCGCGACCAGCTGGACCTGGCCCAGTGCCACCAGGTCCAGATGCGCTTCTGCCTCCAGCATGAGGCCCGAACCGGCCCGGGCCAGGTTCGATACGGTCGCTAAGCCCGAGGCCACAAGGTCCTGCGCGGTCGCACGCCAATGGCCCGCGGACCGACCGGATTCCCGATAGGGCTGGCCCAGGCTCCGGACCAAGCTCTGCCAGTGGGCTGTGACCGTTTGGCGGTCCGCATAGACCTGCTGCCAGAGCCGTTCGGCCCGAGCCTCTAACGCGTTCGCAGCCTGGTGTAGTACCGTCAGATCGGCCCGTACGTTCCGGGTCATCGGCTCCACCGATTGGTCAGTCCAAGCGGACTGGGCCCGGTGGAACGGCCGACCCGGCCAGAGGTCCGAATCCGGGCCAACCCGGTCCGGATCGGCTGCGATGTCAGGGCCGGACTCCAGTTCCGGACACCAGCTCTGGCGCCAGGCCCAGCTCTCTTTGATCAGCTCTTGGTACCGTACTATGTCCGGCATATTCCCCTATCCCCCACCCACCCCCTGAAAAAGATCCCTTTTTTTTACCGTACCAACCGGAGCGTGAAGCCCGCTACGACAGGGCTGTGCTGAGGCTGGTCCTCTGGCCGGTTCAGATCGATCCGGACCCGGAAGCTGGTGCTCGGCTCGTCCACTGCCGGGTCCGGCACCAGATCGGCCCGATAGAGCACTTCGGCCGCCGGATCCGACCTCGGCCAGTCCGGTCGGTCCAGCGGTCGGAGCTCGTGCCATTCCCCGGTCCGACCGACCTGGAGATAGTAACGGACCCAGACCTGGTCCCGTGGGAAACTTTCCGGGACCTGCTCCTGCACGATCAGGCTCACCGCTTGCCAGCGGCCGGTCAGCTCTAGGACCGGGCTGATGATACTGCTGTGTCGCTCATATTCGCGACTGACCAATCTCAGGTCGCGGATCCCGATCGACCAGCGTTTGGCCGTGAAGATGTCCCAGAACGGGCCTTCGATCTCTTTCGTGACGACCTTGGTCGTGCCGCCGAACAGCTGGGCCGGGATCCCCCACTGGCGGGCCGCTACGATCCCCAGCACGTCCTCTAACGGGGTTGGGCCCCGGCCCGTAACGGACGTTACGGGCTGCCCCTGGGCGGGGGCCGGGACCCGTTTGAAGCTGACCCGGGTGTTCCGTCCGTTCCAGAGTTCCGATACCAGCCCAAACATGCCGGAGCCCGATTTCTTCACCTTGGTCCGTTGCACCCAGAACGGATGGCCAACCCGGGTCGGATAGCTGTCCTTCTGGACCAGGGTCAGCCGTAGGGCCAGGACCGGCTGGTCGGTCGGACAGGTGGTCTGCCAGCCTGGCCGGTCAGGGCTGCAATGGCCCAGCGTGGTCCGAGCCACTCGCCGATTATCGGCCGTGACCAGCTCCAACTGTTCGATCTGATAGCCTAGCCGATGCGGGTCTAAACTACTGAAATAGCCCAACAACTGCAGCTCGCTCAGCCGCTGCGGCTGATTCAAGGTCAGGACCAGGACCAGCTTCAGCTGGCCCCCTTCCGGTGGGGCCCACCCAATATCGGTCTCGGCCCGATCCTGAAGTGCCAGCGTCCACGGCACATCACCCACCAGCTTGCGAGGATCGTACCAGACCCCCTCACCCAGCTGCAGTTCCGACTTGACCTGGGCCGCTTTGTAGTTATAGTAGGCCAGTAACGCGTTCGGGACATCCTTCAATCGGGCATAACGCGGGTCACGTTGGACCGGATCGACCATGATCCGTTCCCAGATGAAATAGGTCTCCGGCTGGCCGTCCTGGATGCTGGCCAGGTCCAGGCCCGCCTGGACCGTCTGGACACTCTCGGCCTGATAGATGCCCTGGTCCGCCTGGCCTAAGCTCTTGATCTCCCAGAGGTTACCGGGGAACCCGTTCCGGGTCGAGTTGGCCAGGTCCACCTGGACCTGGTACGGTACGTTCTGGCCCTGGACCAGCCCTAAGCTGACCCAGCCGTTAGGGTCCCAATATCCTGTGGAGCTGGGATCGGGCCGGTCCGTATGGAAGCTACAGTAGAGATGCTGGTACCGTTCCTGGTCTGTATCCATTGCTTGTGCCTGATAATGCCACACTGCCCGTTGGGCCCGGTCGAGCTCGGCCCGAGCCCGGGCCAGGAGCGTCAATAGCCCATTGAACTGGAGCGCGGCCCGGCTCGCTAGCTGGACGTGCCGTGCCTGGAGCTGAGCCAGCTCCAGGCTAACCTGGGCCTGGAACTGTTGGTAGGCCGACCCGTCGGGCAGGTGCCCCCAACGGCACAGGACCGGCTGGGCCTGGCTCTGGCTGGACTGTTGGGCCCGTTGCCTCAGCCAGGCCCGTAGCTGCCAGTACAGGCTCGGGAGGTCCTGGAGGGCGCCACTGGCCAGCTGGTCCTGTAGCCACTGGCTCAGCTCGTCGAGCGGCACGACCGAGCCCAGGCTGACCGCTGGGTCAGCCATTGGGAGGGCATTGCGTTGGGCCATCGTTCTTTCCATTTCACCTTCCAAGGGGCCGTGAGTGGGCTGGCCTGGTTCAGCCCTCCAGCCCCAGCCGGGCCCGGATCCTCCGTTCCAGGCCCGGCCTCAAGTTGGCCGCCTGGAGCAGCTGCTCGGCCTCGGCCCGTTCCGCGTCGGTCAGGGTTCGGGCCGGCTCGGGCCCGGGCTCCGTTTCGGGCTGGGTCGGGTCCGTGCCCGAGCCCGGGCCCAGGTCCGGCCCGGCCGAGTTCGGCGCCAGGATCCGGGCCCGACAGCCGCCCTGGAACAGTTGGTAGAGCAGCTGCTGGATCAGCAGGCCCGCCTCATGATAAAGTAGATGCTCCGTGGGTAACCCCAACTGCTCAAAGATCGCGCAATGGAACGTGAGCTCTACTCGGACCGGTGGGATGACCGACCAGGGGTCCACCACGGCCCGGCCCGACTCTCGTCCAGACCCGTTCCGTGGCTCGTCCGCGTCCGGCCCGTCTAGGTTCGATTTCAGTACCGACATGAGCGTCCTTCCTTGTCTTGAATCCGTTTTCTCGCTACTCCGCCCACCAGTCCAGCCGCACCTGCTGTACGACCGGGGCACGGGCTGCACCCGGTGGTAGCTCCAGGCCGATCAGCAGCTGGGGCTGAAGGGCCAGGGTCTGGTACGAGACCCGTACCTTCTGGTCCGGCCCGAACGGGCCCGCGGGCGTCAGGTCCGTCCCGAACGTGACCTTGCGGCCCTCGGCCCGATACTCCATGACCGGATAATAGCCGGGCTCCATCGGGTCCAGCTGGGGCGCGATCATCGGGCCACGCAGCCCCTCGGGCACATACCAGGGCAGACTGCAATTATACGTGACTGGTAACCGGTTGGCTAGCCCGCTCGATTGCCAGTTCCGGACCCGGCCCTCGACCCAGAACGTCGCCTGAATCTGATTGTACTGCAGTACCCCGGTCTCGTGCGCGAACATCTGCTTCGTCCGGCCCGATTCCGTGAGCCCGACCCGGCCCGATACCAGGTCCACCTGGAAATCCTCATTGCTTAGGACGGGCCCCATCACGACATCGCCTGCACCCTCACCCAGCCCGTCATAGAGGGTCACCATGCTCAGGGCCGCTAGCTGCGGCTGGTACCGGAACTGGAGCTGGATGATGCCCGCACTGCCCGTCCCTTGGAACGGTAGCCAGTTCCGATACTTCCCGGAGAAGTAGCCCCCCTCCGGGCCGGACCGGTCCCGTTTCCAGGTCAGGATATCGGTCACCTGTTCCGGTGGGCCTGCCTCCCGGTAATTGATCCCCCAGTTCTCTGGGCTCCAGGTCAGGTCCGGACCATAGACGGACACCTCCACTGGCCGATAACCCGGATAGCGGCCCCATTGGGTGACATAGTCCAGATGCAAATCTGAACTTGGATATAGTGCCTCAAACTGGAGCCCAGTCCCATAAATAACGCTGGCCAAAGTCAAAATCTTGAAACTCCAGCCCCCGACGCCGTTACTATTACGCCACAGACCAAACTTCCAATTAGGCCCGATCGGATCTTCGTTCGGATTCGGGCCCGATAACACAACGACCCAATCTACCCAGCTGCACATCAACTCCTCAGGGTCTAACGTGGCTAGCCCTAACGTTGTAAGTTGGAGACTGCCGTCCTGCCACTTCCGCTGCCAGGCCCGTACCTCAAAATAGCCCATGGGTGGGTCTATCGAAACTGTACCGTTCGGCCCAAACTCTACAATATAGCCCTCGCCGTCCTCGGTCCGAGCTACCGTTGCCCGAAACATAGGCTGGTACTGGGTTGCCCCGATGCTCACCGCGGCTACCATGGTTGAGAAATAGGTTGCTACCGGCCAGATCTCGTATTCTGGCCGTAACGTGATTGCCGATTGGCTATTTCCCAGTGACTGCATGAACCGGGCACACCAGCCATAGACCGTACAGAGCGAGACGCTATAGGGCCCCCGCCCAATACTTGCACGGTCACGGTTCGCCAAGTAGGTATTCCCACCGATCGTTACTTGATCCACTAATGTGACACTGCCATGTGTAATCCATTCCGACATAGACCCGATCAGGGTCGCTACGGTACTCGATGTGGCCTCGAAATCGCTGGCTGGGCTATAGATCTGGTCTGTGAGGCTATAGGACTGGCAGTTAGGGTTATAGAACTGGCCCCAGGGACCCCCTTTGAGCTGGCATGCCGGCAGGTCCCGCCCACTATAGATCGGGTACTGTAGATAGAAGCTATAGCTTCGGTCCTGGTCTGGCCCGTTGAACCATTCGGTCCGTTCCATTAATGGGACGGTCAGCCACCGTTCGGTCGGACTGGTACCACTCCCACTATAGGCCGCTTCAGGCGGCCCGATCCAGTAATCGGTCCGATCGTACTCCAACTCGACCGGGCTCAGGCCCGGTCGAGGCACCAGCCACAGGTGCACGGTCGCACCGCTACAGGCCAAACTGCTCAGGCTGACCTGGAGCCGGCGCATCGACCGGTCCATTGGGCCCGGCAGGTCCGAGAGCCAGTAGCTGATGGGATACCATGACCGGAGCTCGAGCTCGAGCTCCGATAGCCCGAACTGGTATCGGACCTGTCGGGCCGTGTTCATGCCCGTATCGAACCTGGCCGTATCGGACTGGGCCAGTGCCGCCAGTACCTGGTTCCAGACCCGTTGGAGGCCACTCTCGTCCAGCTCCGGCACCTGATCGGTCGGGCCCAGCTCCAGTGCCAGGTCCGGGCTGGGCCCAGGCTGGCTCTCCAGATAGTCCAGCAGTTCCGGGGGTAGGCTGGTCCGGGCCGGCTGCCAGAACGGCTGGGCCCGTTCGAGCTGGGTCCGATGGTCTTGTTCGCCCGGGACCGGCTCGGACCAGATTGAGCTGGGCCCGGCCCGGTCCGACCAGCGGTCCGACCAGTAGTGCCAGACACTCCAGGCCAGCAGCAGCTCGGAGCTCTGTACGGTCCGGCCGCCATCGGTCAGGTCCGCTTCGAGCGGGCCCTGGGGCTTCTGCGGGTTCGGCCCGCACCAAGTCACGGTACTGCCGTCCAGTTCCAGTTGGCGGTACAGCCGATACGGCTGGCCGACCCAGACGGGGTCGGGCCAGGGCTCGCCCCAGCGGCCCGGCTCGATCTGGATCATACTGCCCGAGACCACGGTCGGCCTCACCATCTGTTCGACCGGGTCCGGCTCTAACGGGTTGCCGGCCAGCACCAATAGATAGTCCTGTCCGGTCGGGCTGGGGCTCAGGTCCAAAGCGTTGTCCGTTAGGGTCAGTTGGGTCTCGGTCCGCGTCAGGCTCGTGATCGCGCCTTCCGCGACCAACGCATAGGCCCGAACCAGCCAGGCTGGGCCGGAGCAGGCTGTGGTCGAGGCCCGGACCCGATTGAACTGCTGGCGGGATTGCCAACGTACACTGATCAGCCAGCTGGCCGCTTGCTGCGGGTCCTGCCCGTCGGGCCCCAACTGACGTGGCAGCCACGCGACCCAGCTGTGGGCCGGGTCCGTGATGCCGGACCCCAAGCTGGCCAGGCTCGCCAGAGCGGCTGGCAGCTCTATCCCATCCATGAAATAGGTGCTGGGATCGTCATCTAACGCCATTGAGATATCGAACAGGTACGGGCCCAGGCCCGACCCTAAAGGGTAACGGTCACGTACCATGAGCTCGCACCGAGCCTGACCACTGGGGCTCCGGACCACTGACCGGGCCGTGAGCGTTGCCGGCTCCAGCCCCCGCGCCGTCGCTTGGGCGGGTGGACCGTACTCGCGGTCCAACGCCTTGACTAAGAGCAGTACGTCCGATTCTAAGGCTAACGTGCGGGCCGTGTCGCGTCTGAACTCGTCCGGCCCGTACTGTATCTGGTACCCCTGGCTCGCTTGGGGTGTTCGTGACCGTGCCCGGTCCGTCTGTCGGGCCAACTGTTCCAATTGGTCCTGGACCGCTGCGAGCTCGCTCAGCGCGATACTCTGGTACTGCCGGCACGTCTGCTCCAGCTGGAGCGTGTTCCGGTACAGCCGCTGCAGTTCCGATTCCAGCTGCCGTTCGTACCGTTGCTGCATCTGGCCTGTGATCCGGCCCGGTACGGGCAGCTGCTCCACCGGCTGGCCGGGCCCGGCCGGTTCGGTCGGGCCCGCCGGCTCGCTGCCTGGCCTGTCTTCAAGCTCAATTGGACCCACTAGCTTCATTGCAGATTCCGCGCCTCATCCTTAACGGTACTGGACCTGCCAGAACACGCCCGCTGGTAGGCAGGCTGCGATCCGCTGCCGGACCTCTTCGTCCGTGAACGGGCCACCTGCCTCCCGGAGTAGCGTTGTGGGCAGCTCGATCACCAGGTAGCCATGCCCCTGATAGGGCGGGCCATCGAGCGGGCCGAGGTCCCAATAGCTGTACAGGTCTGGTATCTGGCCCAGGTCCCGTTCCTTGAGCCAAGCGGGGTCCAGCCCACCGCCACGCCGCCGTACGTCCCAGAGCCGGATCGCATGGAGGCACGCATCGGTCTGGACCACGATCCGGGCCAGCACCAACGTATGGGGCTCGGTCGGCCAGGTATCGCCCACCAAGGGGCCCGATAGCATCGTCTCCGGTCGGACCATGAGGCTATGGTAGCCCATCCCAGCCCCATAGTTCGGCTCCGGTGCGACCCGCTGGTTGGTACTGACATCATGGTAGCTGCTGGGCCGTAACAAGAGGTACCAGGTCCGTTCAACCCAATTTCGGCCATCGAGCCGGTAGCGGCTCGATTGCGGGACCCACCGTTCCATGACATGCCCGGCCAACGGACAGAGGTCTGCGAGATAGTGCCGATTGCCGGTATCTAGGTCCGTATCGTTCGGATGGCCTGGCCAGATCACGGTATGGCCCTGCCGCACATAGCTGACCAGGACCACCTGGTCCGGGCTGACCGGCTCGACCAGCTCGAGCTGGTCCTGGACCACCTGCCTCAGGGTCAGCCGTTGGCCCTGCCCGTCCTCCA
>Ga0123519_10012171_pt1 | contig 12566 bp, 11 predicted proteins | sample YelNatPaOPRAMG02_FD_87396 | JGI IMG/M metagenome (GOLD analysis project Ga0123519, IMG submission 87396) | Hot spring microbial communities from Yellowstone National Park - Yellowstone National Park OP-RAMG-02 (version 2) | ecosystem: Environmental > Aquatic > Thermal springs > Hot (42-90C) ...
GTGCAGTCGGCTCGGTTTCAAGCTCTTCTTCTCGGCCTGTTGCAGTGTGCATCCGGTGCCATGATGTGTGGGTTTCGCCCCGAACGCATCGATGAGAATCGTGTAGAATCGATTTCTGCACTATGTATATTGCTCTCATCGAATGAGCTGGGTCGCAGCCTTTTCGCGTTGCAGCACGTCCAGCGTCGTCGGCTACCGCCACACGACGCGACGTTTCGAGCATTTTCTTCTAAAATTGTTGTAGTTGGCAAAGGCACGCCTCTTGCCTCAGTGCAACAGAAACCGTTGGCGTCCCAGCACAGATGCATGTTCTCCTGCAGAAGATCATCGGCTTGAGCTATTTGGACCCTCGTGTACTCCCTGAATGAAGCCTGGAAAGCATTCTCCTCTGATCAATACGATGCCTAGATCATCGAGCTAGGTCCTGGGGCCGTCATTCCTCTTATTGGTGTGCCTCGTGGCGTCCCTAATGAAGGACACTCGATGATCCAGAGCTCTCGACAAGCTCTGCATCTTCATCTGCGTTCTGTTCAGGTCTTTGGCACCATCCGCTTATTGCATACGTACGGGAATGGATGTGATGCCCTCCAAATGAGGAATAATGCCCACCACCATGTTTTTTTCTCCTCATCTATGTTGACGGGTGGGAAACGAGTATCGTTAGTCGGGACGAGCACAGGTATCAAAAAGTGCATGACGATTGATACATCCTCGATCTCCATCGTCCCGTTCTACTGGATTCCTTTTCCTCTCTGTGCAAGAGAAGCCTTGAATGAACTCCGCCAATGCTCTCTGCAAAATTGTTCGAATGCATCATCGATTCTTCCAGAGACCAGCCGAATTTCTCACGGAAGAGGCTATACACCACAGCATTATCTTCGGCGATATATTTGGACTTGATGTCGTGTATAAGGATCACTTCGCATATACGCTCGTGTTCGGCGAGTCTACTTTGCTCCGGAGCGCTCCGTTCGGGAACATGTCCTAGTGCAAGATCCCAGGAAGATAGCCATCAAGTGTCTACCGTTGTTTAGGCACGACAGCTTCTGTTCGCGGCTGAAAGCAATACGACGATTGTGGACGATCTGAAGCGACTCTCGCCTTTGTTGTGAAATCTCATCAGGACGCACGAGTACTTCGAGCTCTGCAACCGTAGACAGCTCGGTGTTCACCCCCGATGACAACCCCATGAATCACTTCCTTCAATCCGCATTTTTCTGGGCTAGTGCGGTCAGCATATAACGCCCACAGCGCTCACTTCATCGAGCTCATGGTATTGGCCAAAGTATGCTTTTGGGTTTCGAGGTTGTCCAGGTACTTTTTTGGACCTGCGCAGTACAAATTCCCCTTGCCGAGGTGGCACAAGGTCGTACCAAGGTATTCCGGGTAGCGCGTGTGGAATCCAACTTGATCCTAGGATCAGGTTGATTTGCAATTTCTGTGTCGAGCGTCATTTGGTTTTTGCTCACAGGTTTGATAGAAAACTTTCTGAGCAACGTGGACAGCTGGCAGCCCCGCTTCTTGAACTCGGGCGGATAGTTGGTTGACGAGGCGCGTCAAGGAGATGGACCCTACTGAAGACTTCCTCGGTCAAGATGCTACATTGGCCCTAATGGCGTCCTGCATGTCACTTTTCGGAAGCGTCAGCGAGATAATGTGTTTTAGTAGCAAGGCCTCGAAAATGGTTTGGGACCGATGTTTCCGACCCGATATCATTTCTCGTCGGTCGTGAGTCGAGCATTTTTCTCGAGGATCTTTCTTTTTTTTGTATTTCGGTTTCCTTTCCTTCCCCTTTTCCTGGCAGAGTGGTATACAAGTGTCCCCATGCTTCATATCCGCTCCGTTGCTCGGGACTCAGGCCGACTGCGCGAACGATGGCATCGAAGCTCGCCCTCATTACATATGCGAACTATTCCTCGAGTTCGCGTCCATCATCCTGTCTTTCGCGAGCGTATGCACTGACCAAAGCGCGCTTTTCAGTTTCTGCAAGTGCTCGATCACAGGAGCAACAGAGCAGCTCAGCACTGGTGAATACAGGGTTTGACTTGTCAGTGAACAGATTTTTGATGAGCGGTGACATGGATGCGAACGACCTGTCAATCGGTCCGTGATCGTAAAATTGTTATTCAACTACGGAGAAGACGCCTTCGACTGGATTGCACCGCGAGCCATATGCAGACACAATCAGGAAAAAACGCCAAAACTCAGATGCATACTTCTTAACCGCTCTTGAGCGATAGAAAGCGACACTGCCGAGGAATAAGCCTAATGGATGTGGGAAGCGGAAGCGATAAAGTGCTTATACGAAAAACCTGGTCTTGCTCGATGCTATGCGTTTGCTGACTCAGAGACGACCACACAATCGCATCGTCGGTGGAGATGGTGTTTTCATCACGCTCGCTTGTTTCTTCAATACGAACAGCGATTCGCGCCTCTTTGAGTCCAAAGTACATTGGCCTACCCATTCTCCCCATTAATGTCATATCGAATGAGATGCACATCCGTACCTCCTCCTGTAAGCGTTCGCGTTTCAGTCCGAACTTGCTAGTTTGTTGTTCAGTGCGCGACGCTCTCGAATTCACGTGTGCTTTTTCCTCGCTCATCCGTCTCTCTTCTTCATCGTTCGTAGGCAAGGCAAGGGAAACCCATATCCTTCTGTGTCTGTTGCGGTATTTCATGGAGATCGCACGGCATGTATTTAGGTGAATACGAGACAGGCGCTCTGGCAGCGTTTCATAAGTTCAGCTTTGTACGGATCACGTGACGGACAGCGAGTGTGAGAAGGGAGGCGCATCCACCTGTTGACCGCAGCATGCCCGTTTCTTACAAGCAGACTGTTTTTTGCAGGCTAGCATTCACAGTATAAAGTCGTCCTGCTACCATTTTCCAATCTAAAGGGCAAAATCGTTTTATTCGATTACTTTGAGAAAACCAAAATAGGCACCAAAAAGGTGTGCCGCTACAAACACTGCGACATTTACTGTTCCAAGTTCGACCTTCGGAAGAAATATGCAAGCACCTGAGCATCTACCATGTCCACGTGCGGCGTTGCATCTACATCCGTTCCAGATTAAATGCAACACCGGACAGCTCGTCCAGCCCCTGGCTTTAGATCGTTTGCCGAACCATTGACGTGCGGAATCGATATCCGAAGAGCAGCAAGAAGGGCTCACGGGATGACGAGTAGTTTCAGCATTCTCGGCCGTTTTCTCTGAATGGCTTCTTCGAATCTATGCAATTTGGGTTCTCTTCATCATTTTCAGCAAGATAATTCGCGACGCCGTCGAATACTGGTTCGTAAAAAACCCGAAATCCTTATGAGATTGATACGGATAACGCTCCACCCTTCAACGTTACCATCTCTCGGTATCGAGGGAAATCGTGGGTGCACCACTTCAAGGCGCTGGATTGACGACTAAAAACACGATGTCATTGCATGACGACAGCTACACAGGCTCATGCCGGAAGTTCCCTTAATTTCGCATTTCAACGATTCGATTCCATTTGAAACGCAAAGCATGTTCTATTCGTAGTCATCGACGAAATGGCTTTCCACGTCAGCTTGACATCTCCCAGGAGATACTCTCCCAGCGGCTTACTTATCTTCCGCCTGCATGGGAGCGGTCACGGAGTAAACGTTGAGTCATCGCGGCGATCGTCTCCTGTGACCGGTGCTTCTCTATTTTGGACGAAAGGAACCTGTACGGATCGAAATTTCTCGACGGGATCTCTAGCCTGGACTTTTCGTCTGGCACTTGTTTCATCACCGACAGCCTCGAGCTCCAAAACCCATCAATAAAATGGAACAACGTGGGTTCGCGGTGCGGCAGGCAGAGCACTCGCCGATAGGGTCATGCAGAAGAGGCCCGTGATCCTAGGATACGGCGCCAGGGGCGCAAGCGCAGGCGGAGGAGGATGCAGGGTATCGTGGGTAGCCTTCAGTACCCGTCAAGCGCGTTAATCGAAAACGATAAGCAAGGGTTCATGCGCAGCGAAGCAGCACCAGAAGCAGAAAATGTGGCAGACGCGTAGCGCCATCGGACTGTAGGCAAGTGCCGACGCTGCGATGGGCCCGCGGAGGATTTGAACAACGAAGATGAGCATCATAACTGAAGCATCAACCGCAATGATTGCTTCTGCATGAGGTGCGTCGAAAACTGCCAGAGACATCGGAATCAAAACTCTGATGCTGCGATCAGCATCGTGTGACTGCTGACGACAGATCTCGAGGCAAAGGAGAGACCGGTGAATTTGAACCCGGTGATGCTAGTCAGGAAAAGAAAGCAGTGGACGAAATAGCCTAGAAAGGCATGTTTTGATGACAACCGGAACAGAAGCATACACTAGCGTTTACCGCAGAGTCAAACAACTGGACTCCGTTCGATTTTGTGCACAGATGCGTATCAGGCGCTGAGCAGTGGCGGCAGTCAGCGCAACAGCCCCCCTAGACAGTACATCAGCTCCCATTCACTTGATTCGCCTCGCATCCGTTCCCGTAATATTGCTCCAAGCCGAACCAAGACGCATATGTCTATACTGCGGGAGCATCCTCTTGTATAAATACAGGACACCGGTTGCACAGACTCATTTGCTTATCGGTGAATATATTTTTCCCTATGCAGTATCCGCTCCTTGATGCCTATCTTCGTGCCGTTGGGACCTCAAACTAGGCAAAATGCGAGATACCCGAGTTCGTAGGAGAGACCAGCCACTCGCAAAAATCTATTGTTTGTCCATTGTAGCGTCCGTGTGCCAGGCCTCGTCTTCATGTTTTCGAAAGCATACGCATGCGAGACGCAAGCTTTGCGTTCCGAAGGAGTTTACGATCTAACACCTGCGGTTGCGCTCAGCACAGACTTCGCAGGCCACCTGCTGTCGGTGCTTCGGGCGGATGCATCTGACTCATCCTCGAGCCGACGCCTTTTGTGGTACGGTAACGCCGTTCTGTCTCGGTGCAGCGACAGCACCGGCGCTGTAGGCGCTATTGCTGCCGCTTTCGGCAGGCTCGGCACACGATAGGACGTACGAAACGACCAGAATATCCGAGATGAAGTATAGGTAATATAACATGGGAGTAGGGGGTTGATGGATACCTCACCTCGCACTGAAAAAAATAACACAAAAAAGTAAGAAAAGAAAAATGCGCATAATCGGAGAACGCTGGCCTATGGAAACGTTTTGCCAATGGAAAAAAATCCGACTCGTATGCAATCGCGAACGTCGCGAAAGCAGCTCCTAGAAGGATTCTTTCTGTGGCAGCAGCGGAGCTTGGTGGACGGCAGGTGTTCGCGGTGTCGCATGGCTGCAACTGCGGTGGCGTGTGTGAACCCCAAGTCTGGTGGACTGAGGGGAGCGAAAGTTCTGGAGGTGCTGCGTAAGATTCTGGGAGCGGAAAAGTGCCTGAACGTGCTGCAGGTCCCAAGCGCTGCCGAGTGGCTAGTTGAGAACTTTGGAGCAGAGGAAAACCTCCGCATTCTTATTTGCGGTGGCGACGGAACTATTAGTCGCGTTGTCGATAGTTATGTACAGGTGGTGAGTCGACTCAGTGCTTCAGGCGATTCAGCCAGTTCCGATCGTCAGCTGGACGTTCTTCGCAAATGGGCGTTTGCCCCGATTCCCATCGGTACTGGTAACGATCTAGCGCGCACGCTGGGCTGGGGCTCGAATCTCGTGGGTGTAAGCGGGCCTTTTTTCGAGGGCGTGGTCAGGTATGCAGTAGAGAGTGTACCGGTTCCGCTGGATACCTGGCAGGTGACGCGAAAGCGACTGAGGAGGCAGCAAGGCTCGCGCAGCAGCTCGCTGTTAGCCCACTTCTCCTCCGGTGAGGCTTCTGCGAACAGAGACCGCAGTGTTCGCTTCGCAAGCGCTGAATCTGGGGCTTGTGCGCCAGGTCAAGGTTCGGATTCGGAGTCCGATGAAGAGGAAGAGTCTACGTATGCGAGACGTTTCACGATGCTGAGCTATTTGTCCCTCGGATGCGATGCGGATGTGGAATTGCTTTTCAACTCTCGACGAGAAGCAAATCCGAGACGATATCGGAGCCAGACGCTTAACTACATTTCACATGCTCTCTTTGGGATCGAACGAACGATGCTGAGTCGGGCGCGACCTCTTTACAAGGAGCGCATCACGCTCTATGTTGATGGGCAACGCATCAAGATTCCACGCGCCGCGCAGTCCCTTTTATTCGCAAACATTCCTTCCTATGGTGCTGGGGCGGATCCAGGTGGAGTGGCCCGCCGTCAGCGTCGGGCCCTAGCTCGGAAACAGCAACAGGTACTCCAACTTTGTCGCTGCTTTCATCGTCGGTCCTCAGGGGATCATACGGTTTCCCAGTCGGAAGCACATCCTCCCGGGGGGAGCGCGGTAGATAAGCATGCGGCTACAATCGACGCACGCACGGAGGGAGCGCATCATAGCCCCGATCCTGTCGAAAGGGAATCATCTCAGGCTGCACGTCAGGACGCTGTGGGCCCGCACGACTCTGTCAGCAGCGCAGTCCTGCCGTGCGTGGACGACGGCAGGTTGGATATCATGACCATGAAGAGTCTTGTTCATTTTGTATGGATTAAAATGGGTCGCGAGGCTCAGCGTCTGCGGAACGGTAGGAAAATTCGCATTGAGCTTGAGGAGAGTCGCTCTTCGTTGGTCCGCGCGGCCTCGTCGCTTGTCGCCAAACATATCGCAGTGCAATGTGACGGTGAGGCATGGAACCAAGCACGTAATGAATGCATCGAAATTGAGCCTTTCTCGTTTCAGGTAGGCTTCCTGCTTGGCCCACTCTACGCTGGGGCAATCTTTAAGGCAGACTCGCGCATGCGCTTGGTCCGCGGTCTCGTTGCTCCCTACCTGAAGCCAACCAGTGCACCCAGCGCAGTTTTCAGTCAACCAGATTCCATCAGATATATAGAGCAGGGCCTCTCCAAGGCGAGTGAGGCGTTCTTGGCTGGTATTGGAGAACGTGCCAGGATCGCTCGCAGCGCCCCAGATGTGCCGCCGAGATCTTCCGTCAGCCGCAATGTGGCATCTGAGCGTTCCATCAGTGTCGAGCGTAGCGGGCATGCTAGCAACCGCCAACTCGAGACGCATCCCGAAGAAAATGACGAGTCCGGGGCGCCCAAGCAACGAGAGAGGTTCTCACGATCTCGGTGGTTGTCGCACGCGCTGGGCAGCTGTTTCGGTGGCAAGCGCCAGCCTGCTGGTGAACCTGTCGGGGCGAAATAAAGGGCCCTGCTTGCGACGCATACATCGCATGCTTTATCCATTTTTACTGGGGCAGTGGAGGAAACCCAATTCCGTATTCACACCTGCAAGGCTGAGACAAGGGGCTCGGCAAGCGACGCAAGCAGTGCCCGCGTCATCCATTTTTATTGAAGCGGCGGAGGAAACTTGATCCTCTGTCAGCGCGTTAGCGGCAAGATGCCCAAACGCCTCGTGCACAGAGATAGCGAAGTAGCGATGGACCGTGGCGGCTCAGCAGGATCCATTGATTCGGATGCATCATCAGCGCGCTGCGTTAGGCGAATGTTCAGCAAGATAACGCAGTTGGAAGACATCATTGCCGCAATCGGGGCCGTGGAGCTGCCCACACAATGGTGGACGTTTTCGTATGACCATCACGGTCTGGTGGGTGCTTGTTCTTGCCCTGGAGACTTCAATGGGCTCGCAACAGGCGCTACACCTCCCGCTGGGCTTGTATAGTGGGTGCCGTGCTCCGCTCGTACGCTGTGCGTGTGACGGGACCCCATGATGGGCTCAGCATTCGCGACGCCGGGCGGTACACCCATGAAATCCGTCGGAGAAGTGAACGGCTGTGGGTATGGAGGCATCAGCAAGTGCGGTAGCGGTGGATAGGCCGGAATCGGCTGCATGGGCATTGCTGAGTAGCCAGCGGGTCCCATGAGGGGCTGCGGCGCATACGGCAAAAAGTACGCAGACGGATACGGTTGCGCTGCTGGGTGTGCCGCGCCCATCCCCGGACCATAAAAGTAACCGCCACCGCCCTGGATCAGAAAAACCTGTTCCCGTTGCGCGATAGACATGCCCCGGTAGCGTGACCGGCCGCCTCGGCCTCGGTGAGGATTTCCAGACGAAACGTTCTGAAAGCGCTGCTGCTCCTGAGGAGCCGGTTCAATCAGCGCTTGCGATGGCACGAATTCTTCGGCATTCACGTTGAGGTGGAAATCCTTCGCGTTCGGATCCATTGCCTTACCGCTAGTGGCGCTGCCGCCACTGAACTCACTCTTCGCTTGTTCTTTCGGCGACTGGATTAGGCTGCGCTCTCGTTCGTCACTGGTCGCTTCCACGGCGAGACTGCTCTCGGAGCCGGCCAACGACAATTTGCTGCCTGCACGGATCATGGAACGCAAGTTACCGGAACTTGTCTTTCGCTCAATATCGGCACTAAAGCGGCGAAAATATTCCGTTTCGCGCTCCCTGCTGCGCTCGCTTTCGTAGCCCTGTTGCTGTTGCTGCTGCGCTTTGAACTCATTCAGCTTCTGAATCACTTCATCAGGCACATGCGGAACACTTAGCTCCAGGTTCAGACCAGCGACCTCGCGGCCGACTGTGACACTCGCGGGGATGGGGCCTGCGCTAGGCGCTGTAGGGGTTGTTGCCAGGGCCGGTGACGCTCGATCGCTCCCGTTCCCCATCGCGGGCGATGTGGAGCCGCTCTGCGCAACCACCACACCAGTCATCCGCGCATCCTCTAACCTTTGTCGACTCGACAGACGTTGGAGGACTCGTTTGTGCTCGACATCATATTGGTCGAGCAAGTATTCTGACGAGCTGTTTCGCGACAATGAAGCTGATGAACGGTTTCGTCGCAGCGCATATAAGTATTCAGTGGACGCAGCTATCGAGATACCAGCAGCGGTAGCTTTTGAGGCTGCGGGTCGCATTGGAGCATCCGTTGCAGAGCTGCTTGTGTCCTCGGATGCAGGTATCCCCGTTGGTCGTGGCCCGATCTCTTCGCTGGTGCGAGGCTCGTTTGATTCTCCGGGATGCTCCGCGGTGCGCACAACAGCCCCATATCGAAGTTCCTCGTCATCGCAGCCGCTTTCATCTGCCAATTGAATGAACTGGCCACGTTCCTCGGCCACATGGGGATTATCCGCTGCTTTCGATTCGATTTCAGCTGCCAGTCTCGCGGCGCGGGCGATATCTGCTTCGGAAAAGCGGTTCGGATCTAATTTCGTGGTATAATGCTCCTCTGTGTACGTGGTTTTCACTCCGAACTTGCGTTCGTTCTCCACAAACTGGTCCCACTTTGTTCGCTGATACCGGTCGAGAGCGTCAAAGGCGAGCTCGCGATGCGGTGCGTTCCGGTGAGCGCCCTCCGCTTTTCGTTTAGTTGCAGATGCGTCCGGGGCTGCTTGATCGTCCGCCCATGCAACGAGTTCTCGCTCAGAGGGACTCTCTCGTTCAGCACCGTGACTGATCTCTCGGTCCGTGACAACCGACCCCGACCTCGTGCCTGTCTCAACAGACGGTCGAGGAGCCGCCTCCGCATTATCGCCGGAGGCTAGCGGCACTCCTTTTGCGTAGAGCCTGACCAGATCAGAGCGACGGAATACCATAAACGGCACCGGAGGCACTGCCGGTTTCGGTAGCTGCTCGTGCCACGAAAGGCCGTGCATACGTACTCGCTCTGCAAAACGGAGCACGACGCCCTCTTCGGGCACTGCTGCGTACAAGGTACCCTTGTAGCGACTACCATCACGAAGCGTCACTTCTACCTCGCGGCCAAGAAGACTGCCGTAGACAAACAGTACGCGCGAGAGGTTACTTTCGTTGTCAGAATGACCCGGATCGCCGCCGCTTGACGACACTGGCATACCAACTCCGCTCGTACTTGGTTCCCGCTTGGTCGGCATCAGATCCATCTTTCTTGTAGCAGCAGCAGCAGCGGCAGCAGCAGACAACAAGCAGACGGCTAACAGCTGAACTCCGATCTATGACGTTTCGATGAGAATGTTTCTTATTTGACAAAAATCTTTACACAAGCCAGCGTTCCCCGATTGTGTGCTTGGTATCAGCGCGCAGTAAAGCATCCGTCGTTCCACCTTAATTCCAAGTTCCATTACCCATTTTTTCTCGGATATACTGGTCGTTTCGTACGTTCTATCGTGCGCCTAGTGCATGCTGTGGGCGTCCGCGGTAGCGCCAAGAGCGCCGGTGCTGTCGAAGCACGGGGACAGGACGGTTTTACCGTCCACAAAGAGCGACGGCAAACGAGGGTAAACTGATACAAACGCGCAGACGCCTCCCAGCCTTTCGACAAGCCACCTACTATCAGCTTCGGCTTCTCCTTGCACACCTCTACCCCGAGAGCCTACCCCACAAAGTTGTATCCTATCAGCCCCTCGGGTCTCTTCTTCAGCAAAGCATATCTCATGATATTGTTGGCGGCGTTGACGTCGCCGTTCAAGAACTCGATGCGGTTTACTGCCTCTACTGGAACTCATCAGCGCAAGAGTACCTCGAGCGCGTGCCTTCTTTGCCACCAAAGTCTCGATATCGTCCTGTCGGGCAAAGAATCCTTTTCTCGCGTATCTCTCTTCTTCTTCTTCGCTCGATGCTCGGCGAAAGTGGGATTTTTAGCGTTTTCTTCGGCAGTCGACGATGATGGCCCTCCGGGATCCCCAACTTCCATGTCTGTAGTGTTCCCTCGGATTTGTTAAGTTTACAAATGAACGCACGTTGAACATGTCTGCTACAGACTGCGACGAAGCATTTGATGACACGCACCTGGGGACGGGACACGATTGCGTTGAAGAACTGCAGGAAATCGGGTAGCGGCCCGTGCTCCCCAGCGAGACCCCATGAAGTGCAGATGACATGCAGGCCCTTGCGGCCGTCGCGGCGGGCGATTGCGCCCAGCGCGCCACCGACTGCTAATCGGTGCGTACACGGACACGTGTTCATGGGGCGCGCCGATCGCCTGAGCGACCGGTCGCTCGGGCGATCCGGACAGTCGAGGGGTCCGCGTGGCGGCGGGGCGCGCATGAGGCGCTGCGCCTGCTGCCCGCAACGCTGACCGCATGAACGGTGCTGCGTGTCCTGCATGCGCGCTGCAACAGCCTTCCTGGCACTACTCTGCATCCAGGTATTTTATTATTGGGTCCCAAGGTGGCAGACCGGCAGTGAACTGGTGTCTTTGAGTTCGTACGGAACCATATATCAGCGCCCGAGCGCCGCAGCTGACTGCTATCAGGGTACGGTGAACAATAGCGCGGGCGGCAGTACGTGCACATGTAACAGCGGCTGGTACACCGTACCGGAGAATGCTCCGGTGCAGTGTGCGTGCAACCTAAACTGTGACCTAGAGGGTACCAAGTCATGCAATCGGTCATTGCAAGTTTGCTTTTGTAAGGACGGGTACGGTACCGCGCCCAACCAGAACCCAAAGAATCGAGTCTATTGCAATGTGAAGTATCCCAGTACGAACTCGAGCTCGAATGGAGGCGGGGCGACCTCCCCTGCAAACTCCACTGGAGGCGGCGGATTCAATCTATCCGGTATCAGTCTTCCCACGATTCTGCTGGCCCTTGTTTGTTTGGGAATCGGAGCTGCAATTTTTGCTTTCTGTTGCTGCTTATGTTGGCCATTCGTGGCCCGAGCGCGAGTGTATTAATGGCGAATACAGGGGGAGCGCATTGAGGCCCCCCCTCCCGCTCCGCCATTCGAACATCCGCGACGCTGCCTGTCCCAGAGTCGGCGCACAGACGTTGCACGAACTGGGTTCTCGTGGCGTGCCTGCCGATGCGAACCGCCTCAAGTGAATGTTTGACAGCGGCGAAGTGCTCGTAAACATGTAAAAAGGGCAATCTCCGACGGCGGCATTTGCGCGTCCATCTAAATCCCAATTGCTTGCCCTGTGTCCTGGTGTCTTGAGGCCTGACGTGCGGCTTGTGGGTCTGGTCGCCCTCATGCCCGATTATCGCTTACCATACCATGACGGTATGCGCAGGGGAAAATATTTGGAGCGCAGTTTTGCCAACGCAAATGGTTCGTTCTCTCCAACAGAGCGCACTAACGCTCGCTGCGCATTCTCGTGACGGAAAACGATTCTTTCAGAGCGATCAGTACTGCATTCGACCCGACGCCTATGAGAGGCAGCTGGGGAAGCTTTCAGGCAGCCGATGCGTCCTCTGTGCGGACTGGAGAGTCTCATACAAGTCTGAGACTAAAGTATCGAGTGTTTACCGCCCCGGCGACACATTCGCTGCCCGATAGAGAGCTGAGTATTCATCCTTGGGGGACGCATGCTAAGGGAATGCAGCGCAAAGATTGCCATAAAGCCCAAGGAAGCGTCCTGAGAACTTTGGTGTCCTCCGTCAGACTGGTGCGCGCTGACGTACCACGTGTGATGTGAGACATGCGTTTTCCGTTGAACACGGCATATCCGCAGCGTCTCGCTCACATACCCGTTTCGGTTCCGTGACCGTGTTCCATGCGGTTGGCGTAGAACGCGTGCACGGGCGGCGCAGAGAGAGAACCGTGAACGTTTGGTTGCGATACCAACAAATCTTCCTTCGGAACAATGTCAATCAGAAAGTCAA
>Ga0123519_10012172_pt1 | contig 12566 bp, 13 predicted proteins | sample YelNatPaOPRAMG02_FD_87396 | JGI IMG/M metagenome (GOLD analysis project Ga0123519, IMG submission 87396) | Hot spring microbial communities from Yellowstone National Park - Yellowstone National Park OP-RAMG-02 (version 2) | ecosystem: Environmental > Aquatic > Thermal springs > Hot (42-90C) ...
AACTGGCACATAAGCAAGCCAGCTTTGGAGAAAATGAGAAAAGAGAAGTATGGCACAGAGGTTCGGTCAGAGAAGGCGCTGGTTGAGGCATAGAAAATTTGACACAAAAGCCTTGACACTACCATCAATTGTGATACAACAAACAACTAGAGTTATCTTTATCCTAACGAGGAAAGGACCAAATGATTGCCTTAGTTAAATATGATAAGGGGCCTAAAAAAGTAAGCATTCAAGAAATACCCTTACCAAGTCCAGGAATTGGCCAAGTAAGGCTTAAAGTAAAAGCGGCAGGAGTCTGCGGAACTGATGTGCATATTTACTACGACGATAGCTATCCCACTAAACCCCCAGTGGTTTTAGGACATGAATGCAGCGGAGAGATAGAATCTTTAGGCGATGGCGTGGAAGATTTTTCGGTTGGAGAGAGGGTTACAACTGAAACTTATTTTTACACTTGTGGTAAATGCTATTACTGCAAAACCGGGAGACCAAATTTGTGCAATGACCGATTATCTATTGGTAGCGGAGTGAATGGGGCTTTCGCAGAGTACTTGGTGGTGCCAGCAAAAAACTTGCACCGTCTTCCTGAGGGAATTAGTTTTGAAGAAGCTGCGTTGACCGAACCAGTTGCTTGTTGTGCTCAGGCAGTATTTGAAAAAGCAAGAATTTTACCTCAGGATGTAGTGCTCATTTCAGGACCTGGCACTATGGGTTTGATTTGCCTGCAGATGGTAAAATCCTGTGGGGCAAATGCCATAGTCACTGGTCTATCTAAAGATTCAGAAAGACTAAAAATGGCTAACAAATTAGGTGCCGATTTAGCAGTTGACCTATCGATGGTATCAAAAAAAGACTTTGTTCAAACAATTTTTGAGCAGACCAGCAATCTTGGTGTTGATGCTGTTATCGAATGCTCTGGCTCCGAGGCTGCGATTAATTTGGGTCTTGAAGTGATTAAAAAGGGAGGAACATTTATTCAGCTCGGTCTGTCTGGAGGACCAATTGCTATAAATATTAATACACTTACTCTTAAAGAATTAATCTTTTCCGGCACATTTGCCCAAAAATGGTATTGGTGGGTAAAGGCATTAAAATTGCTTTCTAATAAAGTTGTTCAGGTAAAACCTTTGATAAGCAAAATCTTGCCAATTGAAGATTGGGAAGAAGCTTTTATCGGTTCATTTCAAGGAGCAGGAATTAAGTATTTATTAGTACCTGACAAAAAGTAATGGATAGAAGGAGTTATTGAAGAATGAAAGATCTTAACGAGGTAAGTACAAAAAAATTATACGAAATTGCGAATGAAATTCGAAAGATTGCTCTAAAAATGATTTATACTGCTGGAGCTGGTCATCCTGGTGGTTCTTTATCAATAGCAGAAATAATTGCAGTTTTATATTTCAGGGAAATGAGGATTGACCCCAAAAATCCTAAATGGGAGGAAAGAGATCGACTAGTTCTTTCAAAGGGTCATGCTGCACCAGCGCTATATGCGGCCTTAGCAATGAGGGGATTTTTCGAGGAAAAATACTTAATGACCTTTGATTCGATTGATTCCATATTGCAAGGTCATCCTGATATGACTAAGACTCCTGGTGTTGATATGTCTACCGGTTCTTTGGGGCAAGGTTTATCTGCCGGAATAGGTATGGCTTTAGGGGCCAAATTATTGAATAAGGACTTTAAAACCTACGTTATTTTGGGAGATGGGGAGTGTGAGGAAGGGCAAGTGTGGGAGGCCGCAATGAGTGCTTCCAAATATAAGCTTGATAATCTTATTGCCATTATTGACTACAATAATGTCCAACTTGTGGGCAATATTCTGGACGTAATGCCATTGGAGCCCTTTAGCCAAAAATGGGAATCTTTTGGCTGGAACTCAATAATTATAGATGGACATGACGTTGAGAGTATTATCCATGCCCTTGAACTTGCAAAAAAAAGTTGTGGCAAGCCAACTGTGATTATAGCAAGGACTATAAAGGGAAAAGGAGTAAGCTTTATGGAGGGAAAATACCAATGGCATTCTAAAGCTCCTAATAGCGAAGAATTTGAATTGGCTATGTCTGAACTGGAGTCTTTTAAATAAAAGAAGGGAACAGCAATGGAAAAAATTTCGCTTCGTGATGTTTTAGCAAAAAAACTTGTTGAATTAGGTGGTAAAAACGAACAAGTAGTTGTCCTGGATGCAGATCTTGCTACTTCTACAAAGGTTGATGAGTTTGCTAAAGCTTTTCCGGAGAGGTTTTTTGAGGTAGGAATTGCTGAGCAAAATATGGTTGGCATGGCTGCTGGCCTTGCGACCTTGGGTTTTATTCCCTTTACGAGTAGTTTTGCATGCTTTACCGCGAAACGAGCTTTGGATCAGATAAGAATAACAGTAGCCCAACCAAAACTAAACGTGAAACTATTGGGAGCCTATACCGGGCTTTTCACTGGTAAGACGGGTAAGACTCATCAATCGGTGCAAGACATTGCAATAATGAGAACTATGCCAAATATGAGAGTTGTAGCTCCTGGTGATGCTATTGAAATGAGCTCAGTTCTGGAAGCTGTTATCGAATATGTTGGGCCTGTCTATATAAGAATCCCAAGAGACCCAATTTCAGTATTTTTACCAAAAGATTATAAGTTTCAGTGGGGAAAGCCAATAACGATTAAAGAAGGAAGAGACCTTACACTTATAAGCACAGGGGAATTTACAGAGAAAGCTATTGAGGTGGCTGCGGAATTAGAAAAGGAGTTTGTTCACGCTAAGGTTATCCATTTACCTTCTCTCAAACCTATTGATGAAGATGCCATTGCTCAAATTGCCTTGGAAAGTTCATGCATAATCACTATTGAAAACCATAACATACTTGGTGGTTTAGGAGGGGCTATCGCAGAGATAGTATCGGAAAGAAGCCCCACTTTAATAAAAAGGATCGGAATTAAAGACGTGTTCGGGGAGTCAGCTTCAAATGAGGATTTGTTAAATAAATACGGTTTGAGCACTGAAAGCATAAAAAAAACTTGCCTGGATTTATTGAACAAAATCAAGAGATAGAAAGAACAAATAATGAAAGCAGCAATATTAGATCATATTAAAGAAATTTCGATCAAAGAAATCGCCAAACCAGAAATTATAGCGGGAGAGGCTCTTATTAGGGTGAAATATGCGGGCGTATGTGGGTCCGACATCCATGCCTTTTTAGGGGAGCTTTCAACTGCAGAAATTCCATTGATACCAGGGCATGAATTTTGCGGGGAACTGGTAGATTTTTTGCCTGGTATAGAATTAGATGTACCTATAGATTTTAAAATCGGTGATCTGGTTACAGCTCATCCTACAATAAATTGTGGTGTATGCGAATCATGCTTAGGGGGAAGAGACAATCTTTGTCCTAAGTTGAAAATCTTTGGCGTAAATAGTCCGGGTGCTTTCGCAGAATATATAAAAGTTCCGTTGAGGAAAGTATATCGGCTTTCTTTAGATTTTGAGCCTAAATTAGGGGCCTTAGTTGAGCCTTTAGCCGTAGCAATTCATGATATTAAAAGGAGCAATCTTTCTTTGGGCCAAACCGTATTGATTATCGGAGCAGGGCCCATAGGTATATTAATCGGAATTGTAGCCAAACAGTGTGGTGCTAAAGAAATTGTGTTAACCGAGATAAGTGATTATCGAGAGAAATTCGCAAATGAATTAGGGTTTATTGTAGTGAATCCCAGAAAAACCGATTTGGAAAGAGAAATTGCAAAATATAATAGCGGAAAAGGGTTTGATTTGGTGTTTGAAGTTTCCGGTAGCACTTCTGGAATTAGTTTGATACCTAAAGTTGCAAAAAATGGGGGGACAGTTATTTTAGTTGGGATGCCAAAGGATGCGCTTCCCATGGATATTATGAAATGTGAAATTAAGGAATTGGATGTGAAGGGCTGTAGAATCCATCCTCAAGTAGATTTTGCTACAGCCGTTAAATTGCTAAATAGGGGTTATTTTAATGATTTAATTTCGAAACTAGTGACCAGAGTATTCCCATTAAAAAATATAAAAGAAGCTTATAATTTTGCCTTAGAAAGTGATGAATACATGAAAATTTTGATCGAGATTTAAAAGGAATTTGCCGGATGCTGGGATTAGTTAAAACTAAAAGCCAACCAGGATTAGACTTACTTGAGGTGAAAAAACCTAAGCTCCTCCCTGGTGAAGTTTTAGTCAAAGTGAAAGCCGCAGGGATTTGCGGTTCCGATATTCACATTTTTGATTGGTCGCCAAGTTATAAGTGGATGGAAAGGTATTTGCCCTTAATTCCAGGCCATGAATTCTCCGGCATAATTGAAAAGAAAGACAGACAGATACAGAGCTTGCAAGAGGGGGATAGAGTAGTATGCCTACCTGGAATAGGATGTGGAAAATGTAGTTTGTGCCAAAGGGGTTTAATTGCAATTTGCCCTGAGAACAGGGCAGTTGGGCTGCACCGGAATGGTGCTTTCGCAGAATATGTGGCCCTACCTGCCGAATCGTGCACTGTAATAGATGAAAATGTAAGTTTTGACATAGCCGCTTTGACAGAACCCCTTACAGTAAGTAAACATGCTGTTGAACGAGCAGGTTTGTTGAAAGGAGATAAAGTGGCGGTATTGGGTTGTGGTATGATAGGTCTTGGAGTTGCTTTCTTTGCAACAATTGAAAATGCCAATGTTTGGGTTTTTGGCAAAAACAACGACCAAGGTAAATTTCCTGCAGCCAGAGTTTTGGGTGTCAAAGCCTGCATTAACATAGACCAAGAGGACATGCTTAAAAGTTCAAAGGAAATTACTAACGATGATGGTTTTGATGTAGTTTTTGAAACCTCAGGTGCCATTGAGGCCGCTAATAATGCATTTTCTATAGCAAGGATTGGCGGAAAAGTGGTAGCCTTGGGGATTTATTCGAAAAATATTGAATTTGATTTAACGGCAATGGTTAGGCAAGAAAAGGACTTGATCACTTCTTATGGATATACAAAACAAGCATGGGAGAAGGTTACATCGATGTTAAGTGAGTATTCCTCTGTTTTGCAAAATTTAATCTCTGCGACCTTTACTCTTGAAGATTGGAGAAAAGCCTTTGATTTCGCCAAAACTCAGACAGGGATTAAAGTGATTATTCATCCATAACGGGAAATAAGGAGGGAGGTGTTATCCTAAAAGAAATAAGTAACAAGAAGAAAGAAGAAGTAAATTTAAAACTTGAAGGAGGGAATTGGAGGAAATGCTTAAAAAGAAAGGTTCTTGGTTAATTAGTGCATGGTTGGTAATGGTGCTAATTTTAAGCTTTGCTTTATCAGGTTGTGCCGGCGGTGGGCAAAGTGCATCACCATCAGCGAGTGCAACCCCTACTGGAACTCAGACTAGCACAGCTTCTACCGGTGCCGTGAAAGAAGTTAAAATAGGATTTGTTTGGCCCCTTTCTGGAGGAAGCGCCAGCATTGGTAAAGAACATAACGATGGAGCGCTGATGGCAATTGATGAGATAAACCAAAATGGAGGAATTAAATCCTTAGGTGGCGCCAAAATAGTTCCCGTTGTAGCTGATAGTCAGACTAAACCAGATGTTGGATGCACTCAAGTCGAACGTCTAATAACACAAGAAAAAGTTCCTATTGTGGTTGGTTGCTACAACAGTAGTGTCACTTTTCCCGCTAGTGAAGTCGCAGAAAGGTATCAGACTCCCTTCATTTCTCAAGGTGGAGTAAAAAATGAAATAACTCAAAGAGGATTTAAATGGGTTTTTAGAGTTAACAATATGGAGGATTATGATGTCAAAGAGACTTTTGACGCAATAGACTCGTTTATTAAAGAAACCGGACAGGGACCAAAGACGTTTGCATTGCTCTATGAATCGACGGACTGGGGCATGGGTTATGCATTTGGGTGCAAAAGAGAAGGGCTAAAGAGGGGTTGGACCTGCGTTTTGGATGAACCTTATGCTGAGGGAGTATCAGATATGACTCCAATGGTGCTAAAAATCAAATCAGCGAACCCCGATATTTTATTCGTAGCCAGTTATACTCCAGATGCAATATTATTCCAGAAGGCAATGTATGAAAATAAGGTATATATTCCTTTCGGAATACAAGCTAGTGGAGGTGGCCATCAGGATCCAGCATTTTTTGCAGCGGTTCCCCCCGAATCGGTCGCCTATCTGTTTGTGCAAGACGATTGGGATAGCAGCCTTCCCAAAAAATATGACTGGGTGGCCAAAATTGGTGAAGAAGTCAAAGCGAAACTGGGATACGAAATGAATGATTTTTTTGCTCAAGGATGGACTGCAGCCTATGTAGCATATTATGCTTTGGAGAAGGCTGGTTCTACGGATAAGGAAGCAATACGAAAAGCTCTGACTGAACTGGACCTTACTTTTCCCTCGGGCCACGCTTTATTAACCGGTGTTAAAGGAATAAAGTTCGACAACACCGGCCAAAATATTTATATTGGTGGGACTATCTCTCAAAGATCGGCAGATGGCAAGAGTAAAGTTGTTTTGTGGCCACCGGAGAACAAAGAACCAGGAGCCCAAGTAGTCTGGCCGATTCCGAAGCCATAGAACAGTTATTGTGTAAGGTTTTGTCTGGCAGACGCCATTGGAGGCGTCTGCCAGACAAAAATATGGTTTGACTTTAGATAGAGGAGATTAAAGCAATGTTGGTACGTCTAATTCCTGCGCTAATTGAAGGTATTTTATTGGGAGGCCTTTATGGGATTATTGCTGTAGGATTGAACCTCATTTTTGGGGTTTTGAGAGTGGTAAACTTTGCGCACGGCTCGATGCTCATGTTATCAGTATTTTCTTATTACTTTTTATGGAAAATATTTGGCTTTGATCCCTTTTTCTCAATTATTATTGTCGCTCCCGCCATGTTTGTCTTAGGGTATTTTCTTCAACATATTCTTATTAGGCCTCTTTTTGTTAGAGAAAGGGCATTGGTCGTAGAGCCCACAAGCGTATTAATGCTCACTACTGGTTTAATGTTTTTTCTTGATAACTTGATTTTGGCAATTTTTGGGCCAAATTATTTTTCCATAACGACGAAAATTTCTAGTTCGTATTTTAATCTTGCGGGGGTAGCAGTCCCATGGCCTAAAATCATTGCTTTTTTTGGCGGTTTGTTCCTAATTTTTTTAGTAACCTGGTTGCTGAACAAAACAGAGATTGGTAAAGTGATAAAGGCAACAGCTCAAAATCGTGATGCGGTTGCCATGTGCGGGATAGACGTATATAAAATATATGATTTAACTTTTGGCATGGGGGTTGCTTTAGTTAGCATTGCAGGAGCTTTTGCCTCCCAAATGTTTTATGTTCAACCAAGCATAGGGACTGTGTTCGGTGTGAAATCCTTTTTGGTAATTGTGTTAGGTGGTTTAGGCAATATACTTGGTTCTCTAATTGGTGGGTTGGTTTTCGGGATAGTTGAAGCCCTGGGCTCCCAGGTTATTGCGAGTTCTGCTTCAACAATGTTATCGTTCCTTCTATTTATCATCATCTTATTCTTTAGACCCCAGGGGTTGCTAATGAGAAGAGCAGAGAGGAGATAAAGGGTTAGGAGGATAATGAATTTACTATGTTGCAAAAACTGGGTGAAAGAAAAACAGATAAAAATCAAATACCTTTCTCGCTGATAATTGTTGCCTTTGTTCTTTTGATTCTTCCCTTGTTAATCCATAACGAATATATAATACATATATTTGTTATGGTTTTTTTCTTTGCATTTTTGGGAAGTTCCTGGAATATAGTAAGCGGGTTCACTGGAGAACTATCATTGGGTCATGCGGCGTTGGTTGGCATAGGGGGTTACGTTTCAACGCTGCTTTTTATTAATGCGGGTTTGACACCTTGGATTGGAATGATCGTCGGGGCAATAGTAACTGTGATTGCCGGAATTATCATCGGTTATCCTTGTTTTAAATTACGAGGTCCATTTTTTACCTTGACTACAATAGCTTTTGCTGAACTTCTGCGCATTTACGTTTCAAATACAGAGACAGGTCCTTTCGGAATTCAGCTAAAAGGTTCCATGGGTTTGCTGGTTCCTCTATTAGGAAACGCGCCCCATTTTTTTGAGTTTTCAAGCAAGATTCCCTATTATTACATTATGCTCATGGCCATGTTTGTTGCTACGTGGATTACTTTTCTCATTAGAAAGAAGAGACTTGGCCATTACCTTCTTGCGATTAAAAGTGATCCAGATGCTGCACAAGCATTGGGTGTTAATTTAACTAAGTATAGACTTATTGCTATGATTATCAGCTCAGCCTTTGCTTCTTTTGGAGGCGTTTTCTATGCCCAGTATTTTAGATATATAAACGCCGCAAGAATTTTCGGTCTTGACCTTTCAATAGAAATAGCCTTAATTGCATTAATTGGAGGACAGGGAACTATACTAGGGCCCATTTTCGGTGCTTTGCTTCTTGTCCCGGTTGGGGAATATTTGTCCTTGAAACTTGGAGGATCGCTGCCTGGATCGGATTTAGCAATATACGGCTTGATAATGATGGCAGTGGTGCTGTTTATGCCAAGAGGGATAAATAATATTGTTGTGAAAGTATTCAATAATGTTGACAATTTTTTAATGAGGTTATGGAGGTTGAAACCAAGAGAGATATTGAATAAAAAGGGGAGATCGCCTTGATAATACTTGAATTGAAAAACCTTTCTAAAAATTTTGGTGGGTTAAAAGCAGTCTCAAATTTCAATATGGTTGTTGAGAAAAAAGAAATTAAAGGACTTATAGGGCCAAATGGTTCGGGTAAAACAACCATTTTCAATATGATTGCTTGCTACTATCCGCCAACAGAAGGTGACATATTGTATGAAGGCAAGAGCATATTAGGACTGAGGCCAGACATCGTTTGCCAAATGGGCATTGCTAGAACTTTCCAATTGACCAGACCTTTCAGCGAGTTATCTTTGATTGAAAATATAATGGTGGGAGCTTTTGCTACAACTTCGGAAGAGAAGGAAGCTCGACGAAGAGCTGAAGAAATATATGAACTGCTAAATTTTAACGCTTCCCTAAATCAAAACGCACTTGACATTACAACTGCTGATAGGAAAAAGTTAGAACTAGCTCGTGCTTTAGCCACAGGACCTAAGCTCCTTTTGCTAGATGAGATCATGGCTGGTTGCAATCCCCAAGAGAAAAAAGAGTTAATTGATATATTATTGATGCTGAGGAAAGAAAAGGATATTACGATGATTATTGTGGAACACGATATCAGGGCAATTATTAGCTTATGCGATAAAATTAGCGTATTGGATAGAGGAATGAAATTAGTTGAAGACCTTCCAAATGTAGTTGCGAACGACCAGAGGGTCATAAATGTTTATTTAGGTGAAGAATATGTCGCTGCTAAAAGTAAATAACCTTAAATCAGGTTACGCAGGCCTGCCGATTCTCAGGGGTGTCAATGTTAAAGTTGAAGAAGGGCAGATTGTATGTGTTGTTGGGTCTAATGGCGCAGGAAAAACAACTCTGTTAAAGACAATCTGCGGTTTTTTGGTTCCGATGGAAGGAGAAATCGAATTTTCTGGCAGGAAAATCGATGGGCTCCCAACTCATAGAATAATAAATTTAGGTATTGGAATAGTTCCCGAAGGGAGACAATTATTTCCGAACTTAACGGTTCGAGAAAATCTTGAAGTTGGATCATACATAAAAAGTGCCAGAATTCAAAGGGAAAAAAGTTTAGAGGAGGTATTCTCTCTTTTCCCAAGATTGAAAGAAAGAAGTAATCAGCTGGCTGGAACTTTAAGCGGTGGTGAACAACAAATGCTTGCAATAGCCCGAGGGCTTATGCTAAGACCAAAACTTTTACTTATGGATGAGCCTTCGTGGGGCCTTGCTCCTTTTTTAGTCACAGAACTTTATCAAACAATACAGACTATTAGAGAAAAGGGTACTTCTGTATTGTTAGTTGAACAGAATGTCTATAAAGCCCTGCAGGTTTCAGACTGGGGCTATGTTTTGGAACGAGGAGAGCTGGTTTTAGAGGGTAAAGGCGGTGATTTGTTAAATAATCCTGATTTGAAGAAAGCCTATTTAGGTATGTAATATTTAAAAATAGAGCAATAATATAAGGAGGAATGCAATTATGGCAAATAAAAATGTAATTGAAATTAAAGATGGCTTTGATTATCGAAAAATTGGAGGATTGGTTAAGAGATTAGTTCACCCAAAGACTACAGGTTCAAAAAATCTTGGTGTATCCATATGCTATCTTAACCCTGGCGAAGAGATAATACTTCATAAACATGAATATGAAGAAGCATATTTTATATTGAATGGCGAAGGCACTATGACACTCGGTGATGAAACCGTTAGTTTGCACAAGAATTTGAGTGTTTATATCCCTTCCAATACACTCCACGGACAAAAAAACGATGGAAATGAACCTCTTGTTATTCTTTGTGCATTAACCCCTCCTCCTCCAGAGTCATGAAGTAAATCGTGAAGTTTCTTTCTATTTTGGTTCGATCAAGGAAGTGGATTTTCTTGTGAGTGTCTTATATTTTTTCAAAGGAGGACCCGGCTTTGAAAAAATTAATTATTGAACATGTAAAGGGCAAAGTGATAAACGAAGGAGTGAATGAAAGAGAAGTAAGGTTATTAGCCTCACCCTATTCTCAGATAAAAAGAGAAGATTTTTCCGTCGGTGTAACTATTATCCAACCAGGGCACGTACACGAGGAACATCGACACGTGGATCACCAAGAGCTTATTGTAGTTCTGGGAGGAGAGGGCATAGCCAGGGTTTCCGGGGAAGAGTTCATTGTAAGCAGAGGATGCGTAATAGATTTAGAAAAAAATGAACCCCATAAATTTATAAATAATGGTGAGAGTAACTTAGAATTACTCTGGATTTATTCCCCGCCGGGACCAGAAAAGAAATTTTTGCTTTAGTCAATTCATTGTTTCTTTTTGATTGCATATTAAAATTTATATCGAAATGAAGACATTGAATTGCAAAAATGGCTTTTTGCTGATCAAGAAAATTTGCACTTTGCATTTTTGAAAAATGGGAAATTTATCTTGATGCCTGGAGCTATTAACTTTAATGTAAACGATGAAAAGAAAATTTAGGATACCTTATGGAAAGAATCAGAGTCAGGAAGTAGTGGTTGAGGGGAAAAATTACCTTGGTACTCTTGAAAGCAATACGCGGATCAGCGCTAAAACAGATTTTAATAATAGTTTAGAAGAAGTTTTAAGGCAACCTATAGCTTCACTTCCCTTAAGCCAAATTGCAAAGCCTGGTGAGAAAGTAACTATTGTGGTAAGTGATATTACCAGACCTTGTCCGAGCCACAAATTACTGCCGCCAGTTTTAAAAGAGCTAGAAATGGCAGGAATAGATACTCCAAATATTAGTATTGTTTTCGCAATAGGAAACCACAGACATCACACCGAGATAGAAATGCAATACTTAGTAGGGAAAAAAATCTATGCCCGCTATCGATGCTTTGATTCTAATGCAAATGATGCAGTCTATCTGGGAAGAACCACAAGAGGTACCCCAGTAGAGATTTTTCGTCCTGTGGTTGAAGCCGATCGACGCATACTGTTGGGAAATGTCGAGTACCATTATTTTGCCGGTTATAGCGGTGGGTTAAAAGCAATTATGCCAGGTTGTTCAACTCCCCGCGCGATACAAGCTAATCACCGCATGATGCTTGAACCAGGAGCCCAAGCAGGAGAAATTGAAAACAATCCTGTGCGGCAAGATATAGATGAAGTATTGCGCTTCCTAACTATTGATTTCATTGTTAATGTTGTTCTTGATGAACATAAGCATATACTCGCTGCTTTTGCTGGGCACCCTGTTTTTGCCCATCATCAAGCTGCTATGTATCTGGATAGACTATATAAAATAAAAATACCTGAACCGGCTGACATTGTCATTGCATCTGCTGGAGGTTTTCCCAAAGACATTAACCTTTATCAGGCTCAAAAGGCCATGGATAATGCCAGAAGGGTGGTTAAGAAAGGTGGAGTCCTTATACTGGTAGCTGAATGCCCAGAGGGTTTGGGGGATGATACTTTTTCCGCTTGGGTCGCAAAGGCACAGGAGCCTGAAGATTTGATCAAGCGTATTCAAACTAATTTTGAGCTAGGTGGCCATAAGGCAGCCGCTATTGCAATGGCCTTAAGAGATATACGTATATACTTAGTTTCATCTTTACCAGAAAAGGTTACTAGGCAAATATTTTTAGAACCTTTTAAAACACTGCAAAATGCCTATGATCGAGCTTTAACAGAAATAGGGCCTGATGCTAAAGTATTATTAATGCCCCAGGCAACCAAAACCTTGCCTTGCGTGGTACAACAATAATATCACATAGCGTATTTTAATTTGCCTCAGTACGAAAAATTCTCTCTGTTCTGCTGCTTGCCTAATTAATAGATCACACGCTCGGGGAAATTACCATAGTGTACTTTGATTTGTGTCAGGCCCCAAAAACCATTAGCCTCCTGTTGATCAAACCAAACCCTAACCAACCAGGAGGCAGTATCTATGAAAGCACAATACCAAAAACTGATCAAGGA
>Ga0123519_10012173_pt1 | contig 12565 bp, 5 predicted proteins | sample YelNatPaOPRAMG02_FD_87396 | JGI IMG/M metagenome (GOLD analysis project Ga0123519, IMG submission 87396) | Hot spring microbial communities from Yellowstone National Park - Yellowstone National Park OP-RAMG-02 (version 2) | ecosystem: Environmental > Aquatic > Thermal springs > Hot (42-90C) ...
GAGGAGGCAAACTGCGTGGAACTGTGGGCGTACGGCAACCGCTGGAGCTGGGAGAACCCACCCGACACGCCTCCCGTCCAAATCGTGGTGGTGCTGCGCGATAGGGCTGGTAACGAACATTCCGTGCACGTCGCCAGCGTGGAGTGGAAAGAGTGGTGGTTGTTGCACCGCAAGCTGCCCACTGGTCTGCAACCGCCGGTGGAGATGATACGCATCGAGGTCAACGGAGGCTGGCAGTCCGAATGGCGTGAGATTTTTCTGGACTCGGTGCGCTTCTACCGCGAGGAGCTGCGCCCCTTGCAGTTCGCGCCGCGCCCCAAACGCAACCTGACGCTCTTTGAAGGGCAATCACAGGGCGCGAACACCGGACCGGGCAAACTACCCTTCCCCACCCGCGAGTTAACTATCCTGCCCATGCACTTCAGCGGCGCGTTTCAGGTGGGAGTGCGGCAAGAGGGCGCCAACCGATACGCTTTTGTGTATGAAGGAAAAGACGGCACACTGGTTTACCGCTTCGACGCCAGCAAGGGTCTGAACGGCATCCGCGCGGAATGGAACGGCAGAGCGGTTTGGAACATCACCCAAGCAACCGTGCGCTTTGGGCAGGACGAGGTAGAACCCACACTGACAACGGTGCGCCAGCAGGGAGGCATCATCACCGCCGAGTACGCTGACGGCACGACCCTGCGCTTGCAAATCGTGCAGAAATCGCTGATAGTGGACGTTATCAATCGCTCTGGCAAAGCCACCGAGTTGCACTTCGGGCAGTTCACCGGCGTACAGCAGCCCCGTGCGATGTACATCCCCTATATCACCTACGGTGGCTCCCATCCAACGGTGTTGCTCTCCCGCGCGGGCAACCGCTGGCTGTTCACGTCGCTGTGGCTGGACTGGTATCGCTCCAACGGCTCGGAACCCTATGGGGCGGAGTACGCCGCGGGCGAGGTGGCGCGCATCAACGGCGGCGTGCGCTACCATCCCAAAACGGACGGCACGCGCAACCCGATGTTTGAACGGCTGTTTCTCACCGTCTCGCCGATGCTGGAGGAGGTGCTGCCCGCCATCGCCAACCCGGTGGGGCTGCATGCGAAGATGGCTGTGGACAGGCTCTGGCAGGAATCATGGGGACCGGACGATTACGAGAAGCAGATGAGGCGCAGCCGGATGCTGCGTGCCTACGGCATCGAGAAGCTCATCCAGTGCAATCACGAAATCTCCTGGAGGGATGGCGGCGAGAGTTTCACCCTGCGCACCCGTGCGGCTCCGGGCAAAGGCGGTGATGATGCGCTCAAGCGCTATGTGGCGCACCAGCGTTCACTGGGCTGGTTCAGCGGACTGTACACCAACTACTGCGACTTCGCTCCCGTGAACGAACACTGGAACCCCGACTTCGTGCAGCGACAGTCCGACGGCGAATGGCGACCCGCCTGGCCCCGCAACTGGGCGCTCAAGCCGCTCAAGGCGGTGGAGTTCGATGCGGTGCTTGCCCCGCAAATCAAGGCGAAGTACAACCCCAACAGCGCGTACACGGATGTACACACCGCCGTGCAACCCTGGGGCTACAATGACTACGATGCCCGCGTGCCCGGGGCGGGAACTTTCGCGCAGACCTTCTATGCATACGGCGAGCTGCTGCGCAACGACTCGCGCGTGTATGGCGGTCCTATCTTCTCGGAGGGCACCTACCAGTGGATGTACGCGGGACTGGCGGACGGCAACTATGCGCTGGCATACAACAACCGTCCACTCGCGGTGGAACCGCTGCTTCCCGTGTTCGACCTGTACCAGATTCACACCAAAGAGTGCGACATCGGCATGGCGTGGACATCGTGGTTCTGCGATGCCATCCCCAACTGGCGCGCACCGGAGAACATCGACCGCGCCATCGACCGTTTCTTGCTGCATACACTCGCCTACGGGCACATCGGCTGGCTGGTAGAAGAGGAGCACGGTATCCAACGCACCTGCCGCTCCTACTACATGCTGCAGCAGGTGCAGGCGCGGTATGGTCTGCTTGCCCCACAGCGCACCGCCTACTGGGATGGGAGCAAGCTGGTAAGTGTCTCCGAAGCAGTGATTCGCGATTTGCCCCGCACGCGCCGACAGCTCTATGTGGAGTACCCCAGCGGGCTGAAGCTGTGGTTGAACGACCACCCTTCCGAAGAGTGGAAAGTGGCTATCGGCTCGCGGGCGTTCGTGCTGCCACCGGCGGGATGGCTCGCCTACCAAAAGGATGCCCTGCTGAGCTACTCCGCGCTGGTGAACGGACGCAAGGTGGACTATCTGCGCAGCGATGCTTACATCTATCTGGACGGGCGCGGCGAGATGTTCAGCACACCGGAAGCCGCATCAGATGGAGGACTGGCAATCACCCGGCTTGCGCCCAACCGCCTGCAGGTCATTCGCATCAGTGGCAAGGAGCGGTTTTGTGTCCACCGCCCGTTTGGCGTACAGGGCGCAGTGGTCTCGTGCCGCGCGTACGATGTAGAAGGCAACGAGCTCGCCAGACCCGTCATCCACGATGGCGGGCAGATGACGTGGATAGAACCGGTACCTGGAGCAATACGCTACGTGCTGGAGTTTTCCGGTAAGCGGACGTGGGGCATCACGCCAGAGCGTGCAGAGGTCATAGCTGGCGGAAAGGTGGGAGTGAAAGCGCAGGGCGTTTCTCAGGCACGGTGGCAGGTGGAAAACGGTCGGTATGCCGATGGCTCGGTTCGAGCAGACAGCGATTTGCGCCCTGGCGACACGGTGCTGGTGCGCGCGCGAGCCGGTGACGAGACACGCGAAGTTCTCTTGCGTGTGGTGGAACCCGTGTGCTGGCGGTGGCAAACGGGTGGGTGGCAAAACCCTGCACGCCTGCTCCTGCGGCCAGCGTGGCGCATCATGCCCAAAGCCGGAGAGAGGATGACTCTGGAGTTCAGCGCAACGGATGGCTGGCGTGTCTCGCCTCCAACGCTGAGTGTCGACGGTGGGAAACTCCCCGCGCAGATAGACCTTCAGGTAGAAACCGACGCCCCTGCCGGCGCAGAATCCGTGCTCAACATCACCCTCCGCAACGGTATCACCCCATACCGCACCGCGCTGCGCCTGCGCGTGGTCGAGACGCAGCCTATTCTTGCGGAGCTGACCAGCACGGTAGCGACATGGGGTATCGCACGTCGCGGCGAGAAAGAGATGCCAGACCCCGGCGGAACCGGCGCGCTTTACTACACGGGCGACCTGCCGGTAGGCGGCTTGACGAAAAAGGGGATCTTCATGCATCCGCCGTACATTGGTGGCGTCGGTTATGCGTGGGCGGAGCTGAAGCCGCTCACCCTGCCGAACCAGCCCTGTCGGTTCCACACCTTCATCGGCATCCGCGACGGCGGTGACCCCAGCGACGGAGTGTGGTTCCGCGTCGAGGTCATAGATGTTCAAGGCAAGGTGCATCACCTTGCGGAGGGCGTTGGCGTGCAGGGCTCGTGGCGTGAACTGGAGGCGGACCTGTCGCCTTTTGCCGGTCAGACCGTGCACCTTCGCCTTATTGCCGACGTGGGACCCAACGATAACTCTACTGCCGACTGGGCGTCGTGGGGTGAACCCGCCATCAGGCTGGCATCGCCTGTGAAGGTCATACAGGTGCAGGGAGAGGAGGTTTCCAGCCGCTAAGCCGGTTTTCCGATAGCGCCATGGTCTCTCGCTGTGTGCAAATAGACCCCTTCTTTGGGCGGTACTACGGGAACCGCAGTGCGGAGAGTATTGCGGAAGAGATTGCTGTCAACGGCTTTCGCGGTGTGCAGTATATCGTCACGCGCGACAGCCGGGTCAACCGTGACCTGCTGAACGCGCTGCGCCAGCGCAGGATCGACGTGGACTACACCACTTTCGGCAACGGCACTTACGACACCGCAGACCTGCCGGACGGCTGGCAGCAGTGGCGCATGGTCACCCGCCAGCCGATGAACGATGGGTATGCCCGCCTGTGCCTCAATCACCCGGAATACCGTCGCTGGAAGAAAGCGCAAATCGCCTCGGTGCTCCGCCAGTATCCCTTTGATGGGGTACACATCATGGAACCGTTCTGGCCCGAGTACCCGGGTCCCACCGCTCCTGCATACGCCTGCCTGTGCGAACGATGCCGCTCGTCGTTCTCGCAGATGTGTCACGGGGAACAACCGCCGGATTTCATGGACGAAGCACATCCCCGCTTCTGGCGCACTCAGCCGGAACTCTATGCGAAGTGGGTGGAGTTTCGCGCCAAAAGCCACACCAACTTCCTGAACGATTTGCTGAACGGCGAGGGAGGCATCCGCAAAACGCATCCTCGCATTGCGGTTACCATCTGGGTACTCGCTGTCGACGTGCCGGACCCGGTGCGTTTTGTGCGGGAAGTGCACGGTCAGGACGTCGCAAACGTGGTTCGGCAGGTACGCCCTGATGCTATTTGTTTGCAAACCCACTGGCCCGACTGGATGAAAGAAAACCTGCCCCCCGATTACGTGAAAGCCTACCAGCCGCTGGTGCGCGCGGCGCGTGCCGTCCGCCCCGACATGCCGATAATGGTACAGGCAGATATCGGCTCGCAACCTCAGAATCGCCGTTCATGGCAGTGGATAGAGGCTTTTCGTGAAGCGTGCGAACGCATCGGTGTGCAAAGTACCACGCTGTATGAATACATGCTTGGCATGTACATCTACACCGAGCCGCCTAAAGTGGTGAGGGCAATGCGTAGAGGCAGAAACACGGTCCTGTTAGTTTTCAATAAAAGATTGGACGCTCAAAGCGCAGCAGAAAAGAACCGTTACACCTTTACCCCACCTTTGCAGATAAGCCTTGCGGAGGTGGACGGCAATCTGGTACGCCTTTCCACTGCGCCAATGCAAGCAGGAAAGCGCTATCGCCTGACGATACGGGACATCTCTGACGACCCATCCACCCGCTGGCTACCTGATACTCCCGCAGTTAAACTTCAGGAGCAAACGGTGACCCTGTGAAAACGGAAAGAGGTCAAATTCCGGTCTCGAACCGCCGCAGAGTGCTGATACTGAATGCTACTTATGTCGTAGGGGGTGCAGAGCGTAATCTGCAATTGCTCGCGCTGCACCTGCACTCACGGTTTGACCTGCACGTCTGCTCGCTGTACCAGCCTGGCGAAATCGGCGAACAGATACGCGAAGCAGGAATACCCTTCCACGCGCTGTACGGACATTCACGCACCGATTGGCGCGTGCTGCCGCGTTTCCTCAGCCTGCTGCGGCGGATTCGCCCCGAGGTTCTGCTGACCGTAGACGCCCCTTATGCGGTGCTGTACGCGGTTCTGGCGAAAAGGCTGAAGCTCGCGCGCAAACTGGTCATCGCGGTACATTCCTTTGGCAAGATAAAACGCACCCGTGAGATGGCATTCGCCCGCCGCTTTGCCGCCGGGGCAACGGATGTTCTGATTGTGCTTACGGAGAGCCACCGTCGGTTCCTGCTGGAACAGGAAGGCTGGCAAGCGCACGAAGTGGTGGTCATTCCCAATGGGGTTGACCTGCAGCGTTTCACCCCTGAGGGCGGCAACCTCCGCGAGCAGTGGGGACTATCTCCGAATACGCCTGCCTTTGGGGTGGTGGCAGGACTGCGCCCGGAGAAAAACCTGTTTCGCTTTCTGCGAGTGGCTCAGCAAGTGCTCTCTGCCCTGATGGAAGCGCGTGCCTTCGTGGTGGGAGATGGCGAATTGCGCCATGATTTGGAGACATCCAGCCAGCAGATGCAATGTGCCTCGCGCATCGTTTTTACGGGGGCTCTACACGATATCCCCGCTGTGTGGCGCAGTCTGGATGTGGCAGTACTCACCTCCGATACCGAGGTTTTGCCGATGACGCTCATCGAAGCTGCTGCGTGCGCCGTGCCTGCGGTCAGCACCGATGTGGGAGCCGTGCGCGACGTGGTTTTAGATGGGCAGACGGGCTTCGTGGTGCCGGTGGAGGACGAGGACACGCTGGCGGAGCGCATCCTGTATCTGCTGCGACACCCTGAAGAGCGACGGGCGATGGGCAAACGCGCCCGCGAACACGCCGAAGCACACTTTGACCTTCGTCAGATGGTAGAGCGCTACGCGCAGGTGCTCGCCCTTTGACTTCCGCCCCTTTCTGGTGGTAACATCTATTGGGGAAAGTTCCGTATTCAAGGAAACGGAAAGCACCGACAATAATTACTGCAAACCGAGTGTGGTGCCGCGCACGCGCCGAAGGAGTACGCCATGCGATTTCTGCTGAACCTGTTCGATAGCAACGAACGCGATATCCGACGCTACCGCAAGGTTGTGGAGAAAATAAACGCGCTGGAGGACAGTATCGCCCGGCTGAGCAACGAACAGCTACGCGCCAAGACGGACGAGTTCCGCGACCGTCTGGCAAAGGGTGAGACGCTGGATGACCTGTTGCCCGAAGCCTTTGCGGTGGTACGCGAAGCCTCCAAACGCACCCTCAAGATGCGTCATTTCGACGTTCAGCTCATCGGCGGGATGGTGCTGCACGATGGGCGTATCGCCGAGATGAAAACAGGCGAGGGAAAGACGCTGGTGGCGACTCTGCCCATCTACCTCAATGCGCTGGAAGGCAAGGGTGTACACTTGGTCACCGCGAACGACTACCTGGCGCGACGTGATGCGGTGTGGATGGGACCCATTTATCACTTCCTAGGCATGAGCGTGGGCGTGATTCAGGGGCAAAGTCCTGAGACGGGCGAAATCGGCGGCTCCTATATCTATACGCCCGGCTACCAGGCACCCGACCCGCGCTATATGCACCTCAAAGAGTGCCACCGCAGAGAGGCCTATCTGGCAGACATCACCTACGGCACGAATAACGAGTTCGGCTTCGACTACCTGCGCGATAACATGGCGTTCTCCATCGAAGACGTGGTGCAGCGCGAGCTGAACTACGCCATCGTGGACGAGGTGGACAGCATCCTGATCGACGAGGCGCGCACCCCACTTATCATCTCTGGCTACGCGGGCGAGTCTACCGATCTCTACTACCGCGTAGACCGCGTGGTGCGCCACCTGCAGCCGGGGCGCGATTACACGCTGGAGGAGAAACAGAAAATCGTGACTCTTACGGAGGAAGGCATCCAGCGCGTGGAACAGGGGCTAGGGGTGAAGAACCTCGCCGAAGACCCCGACCTGATGCACCACGTGAACGCTGCGCTCAAGGCACATACCATCTTCAAGCGCGATGTGGACTACGTGGTGCGCGACGGCGAGATTATCATCGTAGACGAGTTTACCGGACGCCTGATGTTCGGACGGCGATACTCCGACGGACTACACCAGGCCATCGAGGCAAAGGAAGGAGTGCCCATCCGTCAGGAGAACCAGACACTGGCAACCATTACCTTCCAGAACTACTTCCGCCTTTACAAGAAGCTGGCGGGCATGACCGGCACCGCCAAAACTGAAGAAGACGAGTTTCGCAAGATTTACGGGCTGGACGTGGTAGTGGTTCCTACCAACAAGCCGATGATCCGCATTGACCACCCGGATGTCATCTACAAAACGGAAGAGGCCAAGTTCCGGGGCATCGCCACCGAAATCCTGCGCCTGTATGTCAAACAGCAGCCGGTGCTGGTGGGCACACGCTCCATCGAAATGTCCGAAAAGGTCAGCGACCGCCTGCGCCCCGACCGGCTGAAGCTGTTGTGCCTGATTCATATCCTGCGCGACGAGATCGAGAAACGCAAAGAGATATCCAACGAAAAGAAGAAAGAGTATCGTGCCCTGCTGAACCGCCGTTTGGACGAGCTGAGCCTGACCGCACTCACGCCGCTGGCTCGCGAGCTGGGCATCGTGCCCGACATGAATCTGCCCGAAAACCTGCAGCGAGCCATCCAGCTCATCGGCGCGCCGCCCGAAAACATCGAGTATCTTAAAGAGGCGTTCGCGCACGGCGTGCCCCATAACGTGCTGAACGCCAAGTACCACGAGAAAGAGGCTATCATCATCGCTGAGGCAGGGCGCAAGGGAGCGGTGACCGTCGCCACCAACATGGCAGGGCGAGGTGTGGACATCATTCTCGGCGGTAGCATCGCACCCCAGCAGGCACAGGATAGCGAGGAGACGGACGAAGAGGCGGAAGAGCAGTGGCGCTCCTTCCGACGAGGACGCGCTCTGCCGCCACCGCCGCTGAGCGAAGCCGAACGCTCCAAAGCCGCCGAAGAGGTACGCAAGCTGGGAGGACTGTTCATCCTTGGCACCGAGCGACACGAGTCGCGGCGCATCGACAACCAGCTGCGCGGTCGTTCGGGGCGACAGGGCGACCCCGGCGAGTCGCGCTTCTACGTGTCGCTGGAGGACGAGCTGTGGAGACGTTTCGGCGACCCATCCAAGCAGCGCCTGCTTGCCATGTGGGAAGAGAGCGAAGCGGTAGACGTGAAGCTTCTCTCCCGCCTGATTGAGAAGGCACAAAAGAAGGTAGAGGCATATAACTTCGAAATCCGCAAGCACGTGCTGGAATACGATGAGGTGATGAACGAACAGCGCCGCGTCATCTACAGCGAGCGACGGCGCATTCTGGAGGGACACCCGCTTACCGCCACTATTCACGGATTCATCCGCGATAAGGTGGAAGAATCGGTGATGATGTTCACCCTGCAGGATACACGCCATGCAGAGGTGGATGCAGAGGGACTTTTCCGCCGGCTGGAGGAGTTGTTCGGCATCTCGCGCTGGATTAGCTTGGAAGACATAAAGTCGCGTCCCGCCGACAAGCTGACGGAATATCTGCAGGATGTCGCCCTGAACGCTTACGCGCAGCGCGAGGAGGAACTCGGCTCGGAGCTGATGCGTGCGCTGGAGCGCTGGGTCATGTTGCGCGTCATCAACGATAAATGGATGGAGCACCTCGCCAACATGGACTACCTGCGCGAGGGCATCGGCTTGCGCGGCTATGCCCAGCAGGACCCGCTGGTCGCCTACAAAAAAGAGGCGTACGAGATGTTCCAGCACATGCTGGCATCGATTCAGGAAGACGTCATCCGCTGGATATACCATGTGCAGGTCGCCCCGCCCCAGCCTCAACCGACCGTGCAGGTAACCAGCATGTCGGGCGCAGGAAGCACGCCGACGACAGAGGAAGGCAATGGTGCCGCACGACCAGCTGCCCGCGCTGCCGTCGCGACGGCGGTTAGAACCCAAAAGGTGGGGCGCAACGACCCCTGCCCGTGCGGTAGCGGCAAAAAGTATAAGAAGTGCTGTATGAACAAGCAGGTGCCGAGCTAGCGCCCAGGGGCAACCCACAGGGGTTGCCCCTGTATCGGCTTCGGGATACGCCTACATGCCTCTCAGAAACTCCGCAAGAGCCTCCGGCGACTGCCTTTCGGGCGTAATGCGATACAGCTCCCATGTGACCTCCAGGGAGACGCTCTCCCCCCTGCGCAGCACCTTCAGAGGTGAGGTGAACTCCAGCTCGATATAGGGTATTTCATCGGTGTTCGAGAAGATTTGCGCATGGTCGCCCGGACGAAAATCCACCAGGTTCGCGATAGGAGAGCGATGCACCACCAGATATGGCGATTTGAACCATGCCAGAATATCCGCATCGCAACCCAGCTTCACTGGCACATCCGGCGGGCGTTCTGGCAGCAGAATGTCCTTCCCCAGCCGGCGAATCGCTTTCCAGGATTCCTCGCGGAAAAGCTTGAACCCCTCGCTCAACGTGGTGTCTGGATGCAGACGGGCCAGCATCACATCCGGCAGAGGCAGTTGCGCCACCACCCACGCCGCCACGGGGAAATCCGCCCCGTCGCGCAGCTTCTCCAAACGTGTCAGTATATGCACGCGCGTACCAGAAGGCTCCAGACGAATCTCGCGCACAATGCGCACACCGTACCCCGCTATCAGCGGGGAAGTCAGGCGGATGACGCTGCCATTCAGTATCTCCGCCAGATGGGGCACCTGATCCGTCGCCGACGGCGGGGGCCATCCCCTGCCGGTGCGCATCTCCCACTCATCCTGAGGCCACACCCACGCCTTATCGCCGCCGTGATTGGGCCATTCACCGGGCTGAACTGGTTTGCCTTCGGTGGCAGGGTTCACCCAGAGAGTGTTCGGTTCGCCGACGAACCCGTAGTGCATGATACGTGCCAGCGAAGGCACGACAATAACCTCTACCGTGCCGTTGGAAAGGCGATAACAGTCCTGCCAGCCTTTATACGACACCCGTTCTAGGTGCTGCGCCCATACCGCCGTACACGCGATGCAGGCACAAAGCGCTAGAAGGATTCGCCACATACACTGCTCCTCCATCAGATATAGATATGGAAAGGTGGGCCGGCCCGGCAAAGCCCTTTGGCACCACTGCAGCCCGCAGTATAGCATTTTCACCGATATGCTGCAACTATTGGGCTGCCCACAGGTTGATTTTCTGCATCCCGTTACCTTCTACGCATCTGTTGCGTCTAACAATCGACGAACGGTACACTGATTCTGAAAACCGTTGCCGATGGCAGGCAGGAAAACCGTTCGCCGTTGCCGAAGAGTGCACACCAGTAAGGCTCTCTTGGCGTGAAACGAAGAACGAAGGGGAGGAATTAGATGATGAGCATGGCAGGCTTGCTCCGAAGAAGCGGGGTAGCAGGCGTTGCGGTGGTCGCTTGCCTGGTGGGGCTGACCAACCCGGCGCATGCCATCGAACGCCAGTTCCTTGGCATCCGCATGTTGTCTAAAGTGCAGACCGTGCTGGCGCGGTTCGGCAACCCCACACAGGTCACGGTAGGACAGGTTGCTTACAATTTGCCCGGCCAGCAGGCAGGCATGGCAGGTATGGCCGGCGTGCCCGGGCGTGCAGGGCTGGCAGGCGCACCCGGTCTGCCCGGAGCGCCCGGAATGGCTGGCTTCACGGGTACACCAGGTGTGCCCGGCATGCCTCCGTATGGCGGCTACGGCGGGATGCCGCCGATGGCTGGTGTGGGTGCAATGGGCGGAAGAGCCGGCATGGGACGCTTTGGTGGCGGTGCCGGTCTCGATGAGGAAGAAGGCATGGCAATGACAGGCGGACCGATGATGGGAGGCCCGATGATGGGCGCGCCAACCACAGGCGCACCCGGCTTGCCCGGACTGCCCGGCGGCATCGGGAGTCCGATGCGCCCCGGTATGCCCTCGATGCCCGGTACTCCGGCAATGCCCGGTATGCCCGGAATGGCTGGCATGGGCGGCACTCCCGCAGGCGTTGGTTTGCCCTCTGTCGGTCTGCGCACGACGCCGGGCGGTATGATGTACGAACAGGAAACCACCCTGATTTACGAGCGACCGGGCGGCGTGATTTACGAGTTCCTGGTGAACAAGGACGGCTACGTGGTGCAGGCGAAGGCGATTGGTTATGAGGATAAGTCGGGCTTGGCACGCACGTCGCGAGGCATCAAGCTCGGCGATACCTACCAGAAGGTCGTCGCCGTGTACGGCTGGCCCAAAGAACACCAGAACATGGGTACCACCCTGTACGTCCGGTATCCCAACCACCACGTCGCGTTCCAGTTCTACGACAACAAGGTGGTCTCCATCATCGTCGCAGCGATGGAGCAGTAACCGATTTCATTTGTGCTCCGCTACACGGAGTGAACAGGAGCCAGCCTGATGGAGGAAGGTGTCTGTGGCATCACGCGCCAGTGCAGACCTGGACGAAATACGAGCGCGCAGCGACATCGTGGAGGTGGTCTCGCAATACGTGGCGCTGAAGCGAACGGGCAAAAACTTCAAGGGATTGTGCCCGTTCCATGCCGAAAAGACACCTTCCTTTACCGTTAATCCGTCCCTGCAACGCTGGCGTTGCTTCGGCTGTGGGCTGTACGGTGACGTCTTCGATTTCATCATGCGTATCGAGAACGTCACCTTTGTGGAAGCAGCCCGACTGCTCGCCGAGCGGCTGGGATTGGAGTTCCATACCAGCGGCTCCGCCTCTGCCCAGGAACAGAAAGACCGCCGGGAACAGATTCTGCAGGTGAACCAGCTCGCCGCGCAGTTTTTCCGCGACATGCTAAAACGCTATCCCCTGCCCCAGCGCGTGCTGCAACAGCGCGGCGTGTCTCCTGAAACTCAGCAGCGTTTCGGCATTGGCTACGCCCCTCCTGAATGGTCTGCGCTAACCAACCTCATCAAGGCAAAAAAGATACCGCTGACCATTGCGGCGGAAGCAGGGCTTATCGTGCAGGGCGAGAATGGCGAATACTACGACCGCTTCCGCGACCGACTGATGTTTCCGATTTGGGACAGGCAGGGGCGTGTGGTTGCCTTTGGAGGACGCGCCACGGGCGACGCCATGCCCAAGTACCTCAACAGCCCCGAAACGCCCCTCTTCCGCAAGAGCCGTACTATCTACGCGCTGCACCTTGCCAAAGAGCGCATGATGGCAGAGCGCACTGCCCTGTTGCTGGAAGGTTACATGGACGTGGTAGCCGCCCATCAGGCAGGTTTCACCCACGCCGTTGCCAGCATGGGTACTTCCCTGACCGAAGAACAGATAGGCATCCTTTCTCGCCTGGTGTCGCGTGTGATTGTGGTGTACGACTCGTACAGCGCGGGCATCGAAGCGGCTAAGCGCGCCGCGGA
>Ga0123519_10012178_pt1 | contig 12563 bp, 12 predicted proteins | sample YelNatPaOPRAMG02_FD_87396 | JGI IMG/M metagenome (GOLD analysis project Ga0123519, IMG submission 87396) | Hot spring microbial communities from Yellowstone National Park - Yellowstone National Park OP-RAMG-02 (version 2) | ecosystem: Environmental > Aquatic > Thermal springs > Hot (42-90C) ...
AGGACCTGCACCTGTTGCAGTCGCTGGATTGGCGTCTGCGCCAAAGTCCCAAGAATATGTCGTAATGTTTCCACTTGACGCATCCGTGAATGTGAATGTCGTAGTCAATCCACCTTCCGTCGGCGTAGCAGAAAAATCTGCAACAGGTGGAGAGAACTCAGGCTTGATTTGATGGTCTTTCTTACCACATCCTGTGTAAATTAAAACCACAAGCACACACAGAACCAAGAAGGCGAACCTTTTCATCTTCTTCCTCCTAATAACTCGCCTTTTTATGCTCAATATGATATTTTTTTTCTATTTCAAATCAACATTTTTTGTCACTCTTTGGTTCTCAACTTTTGTTCATAATGTTTTCGTTGTTGAGTGTCGTAAGTTGGGTCTTAAATCGGATCTTTCGGTTATCTGCCGGTGCCGTGGCAGCGTGGGCAGGTTGTTCTACCGGTTCCATTACAATAGGTGCATCTTGTTGTTTGTACGAATCTGCCTCTTCCGCCGCAAGAAGAACAGGTGAAGCGTCCAGAACCTTTGCAATAGTCACAGGGGAATTGTCCTTTTCCTCTGCAATGTCTACATTGGACTTTAACATTGACTTTTCTGTTGAGGTCGAATTCGACAATGGTGCCAGTGCCCCCACAAGCACTGCAAGCGATTGTTCCTCTTCCTCCGCAGCGGTTACAAGGAATGAAGCCGTTGCCTCGGCAGGCGGAGCAGATGGTTGTTACCTCCACAGTTCCCCTTCCGTGGCAGACGGAGCAAACTACAGTTCCGCTTCCTGAACAGAGTTGACAGACTCGTGGTGGAGGTGGCGGGGGTGGTGTCTCTCCTCTTACGGTGATTGTTACAGGACCGCGACAGGAGATAGCGAAAAGAACGGCAACTGCGACTCCGCAAAAAACCGATAATTTCAAAAGTCTCATATATATCCCTCCAAACATAAGGTTTTACTTTGTAAAAGAGTCGCTTGAGAGAAAAGCGCGGGTTACGACATTGTCAGCCATTTTCTTGACGATTCCGCTTAAAACCGTACCAGGACCGAATTCGAAAAATGTTTGGACGCCCGAATCGAGAATCTTTTGCATTGATTGAGACCAGCGGACAGGATGGTCAACTTGGAGTTTTAAGTTTTCTTTTATCTTTAATGGGTCAGATTCGAATTCTCCCGTGACATTTGAGATGAATGGGTATTTGGGGGTCTTGAATTCAGTGAAGTCAAGGAACTGTTTCAGTCTCTGGGCGGCTGGGCTCATAAGAGGTGAGTGGAAGGCACCTGCGACGGTGAGTTTGACGACTTTACCTTTACCGTATTCTTTTACAAGATTCTGGAATCTTTCGAGGGATTTGAAATCTCCCGATACAGCGACTTGGGTTGGAGAATTATAGTTGGCGGCGACAAGGACTCCATCGCCTCGCGCTTTTTCGACGAGTTCTTCTACGGTCTTATGGTCGAGTCCGAGCACAGAAACCATCCCTGATGGCGTCTTATCGCAAGCCTGTTGCATAAAGACTCCACGGTGATGGACGATTCTTAATGCGTCTATGAATGAGATGGACTCGGCGAACGCGAGGGCGGAATATTCGCCGAGGGATAGGCCGCAGACGGCGGCGATTTCGTAACCGTCTAACAATCCCTTGTAACGAGCGACTTCGGAGACGGCGCAACTCGTAATAAAAATCGCTAATTGCGAGTTATCGGTCTTCGTCAATTCATCCATAGGTCCTTCAAAGCAGATTTTCGAGATTGGAATGTTGAGGAAATCATCTGCAGCATCATAAAGTTCCTTAACGAAGTAGAATTCGCGGTACAGGTCGGCGCCCATTCCGACGACCTGTGCGCCTTGTCCTGGGAATAGAATGGCTACTTTTTCTGCCATAGTTTGAAGCCTCCTTTCATCTTAACAAGTCATCCTTGCAATGTTTTTGTTATACTACGCTCATATCCTAATAGCGAAGAAGAGAAGATGCCCAAGTCTTTCCTCCGCCGAAAGCGACTAACAGTAGTAGGTCACCTCGTTTTACTTTTCCGCTACGGACTGCTTCGTCGAGTGCTAATGGAACTGATGCGGCGGAGGTGTTGCCGTACCTGTCAAGGTTTACATAAATCTTTTCCATCGGGATGTTGAACCTGTCGGCAGCCGCTTTCAGGATGCGCAGATTGACCTGATGCGGAATGATGTATTTTATGTCGTTCATCGTGATACCGTTCGAAGAGAGTTCGTTGTCAAGCATATTACACATTTCGACAACTGCGAAGCGGAAGATTTCGTTCCCTTTGAGTTGCATATAATGTAGCCGTTTGTTAACCGTTTCGTGCGTTGCTGGTATTCGTGAGCCGCCAGCTGGAAGAACCATCATTCCTGTGCTGTCGAATTCAGCGTAAAGGTTACAGGAAAGGAACTCAGAGTCGTCGTTGGAAGGGGCAAGAATAACGGCACCTGCGCCATCGCCGAAGAGTATGCAAGTGTTTCTATCTTGATAATCCGTTATTTTCGTGAGGGTTTCTGCGCCGACGACGAGGACATACTTCATCTGCCTGCTTTCGATTAGACCGATTCCGTTTGCAAGGCCATAGATGAATCCAGAGCAGGCGGCGAGAATGTCGAAAGATGGAATTTTCCGACAGCCGAGCCTCTGCTGAAGATAACAGGCGGTGGCAGGAAAGATGGTATCAGGCGTGATTGTAGCGACGATGATTGCATCGAGTTTTTCCGCCGAAAGTTGTGCCATCTCGAGCGCATGCCGAGCGGCTTCTGTCGCAAGGTCTGATGTCGTCTCGGAATCGCATGAGACTCGGCGCTCCTTTATTCCTGTGCGTTCCGTTATCCATTCGTCCGATGTGTCAATGATATAAGAGAAATCTTTATTTCGGAGGACGCCCTTAGGCGCGCAGGAACCTGTGCCGAGTATTTTGACTTTGTTAGTCCTCCTCATCTTCTTGACCCCGTCTAATAAAGTCCATCCATCTTGAAGGTCGCCACCAACCGAGAGGAAGCGCGGCAAGTTTGTCCTTGATTCTTTCATTGACTTTAAGCGAATGTAAGCGAGATGCGACCTTAACAGCGTTCGTGATGGCGTTGGCATTAGAGCGACCGTGACAGATTATAACGATTCCATTGACCCCTAACAGAGGTGCACCTCCGTATTCGGCGTAACTACCTAATCTGCTTAACTCACTCATCACTTTTTTCTTAATCTCCAATGCGCTACCGTCCGATTGCTTTTCAAACGCTTTTCTGAACCAGCGCAACATTCCTTCTCCCATTCCTTCCGCAGTTTTTAGGACGACATTGCCGACGAACCCATCACAGGTTGCTACCTCGCAAGTGTCTCCGAAAAGGCTATGACCTTCGACATTGCCAATGAAATTGACAGGTTGATGGTGTCTCAGGAATCGGTATGCGGCACGGATGCGTTCAGGTCCTTTGGTGCTCTCTTCTCCGACATTTATAAGCCCTACGCGGGGCTTCTCGACTCCGAGGACAGTTTCGGCGTATAAGGAGCCGATAACGGCGTACTGGATGAGGTGCACAGGTTTTGCGTCAATATTAGCACCTGCGTCTATGATTGTGCAGATTCTTACACGGTTGTCAGCAGGGAAAGGAACCGCTATTCCTGGGCGCTTGACTCCTTCGAGAGTCTTTAAGATAAATATGCTCGCAGCGACGAAAGCGCCTGTGTTGCCTGCAGAAATAGCAACATCAGCCTCCCCTTTCGCCACAAGATTCACAATAAGCGGTATCGTTGCGCGCGGTTTTTCCCTTAACGCCTTAACCGGGTGTTCTCCCATTCCAATGACATCCGGCGTATTTATGATGAGAACCCGCTCGTCTATCTCTCTACCGCTCTCTTTTATCACTCTCCTTATAGAAACTTCATCTCCTACAAGAAAGACTTTCTCGCAGTGTCTGTCATCGAGTGCTTTGATGGCACCAAGTATAATCTCTTCTGGTGCCTTGTCACCGCCCATCGCATCAATCGCTACACGCATTGCAGAACCTCGTTAAAACTCAGGTCGTTTTACTATCCTTTTCCCTTTTTCTCTTTCGCCTCTTTCTCCGGACGGAGCATCTTGTATTCTGTTCCCTTATAATGCTCGCAGTAAGGACAAACACGATGAGAAAGTATCTTGTTTTTGCAACGAGGGCACTCAACGAAAGAAGCAACTTTGAGTGCAAGGTGCGAGCGCCTTTTGTCTCTTCTCGCCTGACTCACCTTCCGCTTAGGAACTCCCAATTCGTAAACTCCTTAATGATAGATAAACGATTCTACCTATTTTATGATTTTTCTACACTTGTGCAAGAGAAAAATGGTTGCACGGAATCACAATAAGTGACAACGATTCAATCTCATAACTGTTCGACAATCGAGATTCTACGCTCGTATTTCTTTAAGAGTCGTGCGAAAACCGTTCTTGACAAAAGGAGTCCGATAACGAGTCCACCGAGAGCGACGGCAACTGTTAACCCCTCGTTGTTCAAGTAGTGGTGAGCGAGCAGTCCGAGGATAATCAGAAGAGTAATAGGCAAGATGAAGACGAGCAAGATGGGAACATAAATGGGCGGTACTATGACGGAAATACGGACATTCGAGCCAATCGAGAGTTTTTCTCCTTGAACAGAATCGCACTTGACGGTAACGGTGTTTTCAATCCTTCGCGAGTTACGGAAGCAAGCGGCGCAGTGGACACATTTTTCACTTTCAGCATTCGGAAAAAGCTGCAGTTTAATGAGGAATACACCGTCTTTTACGGATTTCTCGACCACCTGCGCTTCTTCGTAAAAAACCTCTTCCAATCTGGTCTCCTCCTATTTGAAAAAGTCAGGCAGTGCACGGCGCTGAACGCGCTTCATCAACTCGGCACTGTGTCGAATGTAGTCGAGGATCTCCTCGCGGCTCCATTCTGGATGGTTTTCAATGTATTTCAGAACCTCTTCAAGTGCTTCACAGCGTGCGGTTAAACGCTTTCCGATTCGGAGTGCCTCGAAATCGAGCCCTAACTTTCTCGCCGTGCTGAAAACGGCATCTCTTTGCTCGCGGGTCGCTTCGATGTGCGGTGTCTCAAGGAGAATGTCCTTCACGAGACTCCTGTCGAGATTGACTTCCGACGCAATCCGCTCAATCATCCCCGCTATCCGCCTGCTTGTTCCCACTTCACAACCCCCTTACATATTCTTTGAACGATTCAAGCGCTTCGTCTATTTTCTCATCATTAGGACCACCTGCCTGCGCAAAATCCTTCCTCCCACCCCCCGAGCCGCCTAACACCTTTCCTATAACCTTCGCCGATTCCCCTGCGTCAAATCCCTTCTTAACCGCTTCTTCTCCGCCGCCAATCACAACTACAACCTTGCTGTCCTTCAAAGTGGCTAAACATATCGCTACATTCTTGCGTTTGCTCTTTCTCCTCAACTCATCTATTTTATTCCGCAGAGATTCAACTGGCCAGTCTTTAAGATTTCCTATTATAGGATATAGTCCTTCCACCTCGTCCGCTTTCTTTACCTGTTCTTCAAGCATCTTCTCGTCTTCCATCAGCTCTTCTACTTTAGACTCGACTTGCCGGCGGCGTAATTCTTTCTGTTTGTGAAGGTTGAGTTCTTGTTTGAGCCTACTAATGGTGTTATTAATGCTGGAACTCAACTGATAAATGTCGGGGGAGTCCACTACTTTGCAAGCATTTGAGAGTATCTCCTCGAGTCTGAGTCCATATTTGTAAGCGTTCAAACTTGTATATGCTTCAATACGGCGAACGCCTGACTGCACGCTTCTTTCAGAAATAATCTTGAAAAGATGAATCTCGGATGTCCGCTTTGTATGTGTACCCCCGCATAACTCTTTTGAAAAATCGCCGATTTTCACCACCCTTACAACCTCTCCGTATTTCTCTAAGAAGATTGCCATCACATTTTCTTCTAATGCCTCTCGAAGAGTTTTCTTCTCTACGGTAACCTTATGGTCTTCGAATATACGCTGATTGACCCTTTCTTCGATTCTTTTCAACTGCTCATCGCTTAATTTTGAATGATATGTGAAATCAAACCGTAATCTGTCATCTTGAACCAGAGAGCCGCTCTGGTGAACATACTTGCCCAACTCTTCACGCAGCGCCCAATGTAAGAGATGTGTTGCCGTATGTGCGCGCTGAATTCCCTTCCGTCTATTAACATCTATTCTCGCACGGCAGTCAGCGCCAGACGCCTCTTTCACTCCGCCTTTCTTAAACTCTCCTGTATGGATATAAACACCATGGAAATCTTTGACCTCTTTTACCTCAAAGATAAACTTTTTTCCTGTAATTTTTCCTGTATCCGATATTTGTCCTCCCGCCTCCGCATAGAACGGCGTCTTATCAAGGACAAGAAAATCTCCTGTTGCGTGTAATACCCTCGCTTTTACACTCAGTTTTTCATAACCGACGAACTCCGTCAGAGGAATATCTTGGGGCAGAGGGACGGTCTCCTCAGTGAATTTTGAAGCCTTACGGCTCCGTTTCTTCTGCTCTTCGAGGAGTTTTTCAAAACCTTCCACATCCACCTTCATATCCCGCATCTCTGCTTCGTTTCTCGTCAAATCAATCGGGAAACCATAAGTGTCGTAGAGACGGAAAGCGACATCTGCAGGTATGAGTCTGTTGGTTGCTTTCTCGGCAGCCATATCGAAAAGCACGAGACCCATATCGAGGGTTCGGTTGAAATTCTCTTCTTCTATTCTGATAATCTCGGTCGCAAGAGGTGTTGATTCTTTTATGTTCGGATAGACATCTCCGAGCGTATTTACAACATCTTCAACGAGTTTAAAGAGAAACGGCTCTCTGATTCCGAGTTTTCGTCCTTGTCTGAATGCGCGGCGCAGGATTCTTCTTAAAACATAACCCCGACCGTCGTTTGAAGGTGTCACTCCATCGGAGATACAGACCACAAGTGCTCTTATATGGTCCGCAATCGCCCTAAATGCTCTGTCGTTGAATGGGTCTTCTCCGAACTTGTTATTGCTAATCGCTTCAAGATGGCTGGTTATCGGACTGAACAAATCGGTCTTGAAGTTGCCGTCAACGCCTTGTAACACTGTGCAGAGCCGTTCAAGTCCTGCTCCCGTATCTACCGATGGCTTCGGAAGCCGAGTCTTACTGCCATCGGGATGTCTCTCGTATTCCATAAACACGAGATTCCATAATTCAAAGAATCTTGGACACTCGGAAGAACCGAAAGCCAGACATTTCGCGGCGACTTCATCGTAACACTTCTGCCCGTCAGGATGAGCACACTCAAAATACTCTTTATCAGGTGGTTTTTTGTCGTAGTGAAGTTCTGAGCAAGGACCGCAGGGACCTGTATCTCCCATTGCCCAGAAATTGTCTTTTTCTCCGCAGCGTCTGATTCTTTTCTCGCTCAGTTTTATATCTTTGAGCCAAACCTCATACGCTTCGTAGTCGTCTTCAAAGACGGTCGCATAGAGTCTTTCTTCTGGAATCTTGTAGACTTGGGTCATAAGTTCCCAAGCGAATTTAATTGCTTCTTTCTTGAAGTAATCTCCGAACGAGAAATTTCCGAGCATCTCGAAGAAGGTATGATGACGCTCTGTTAAGCCGACGGTTTCCAAATCGTTATGTTTGCCACTTACACGAAGACATTTTTGGCAAGTCGTGGCGCGGGTGTAAGACCGTTTTTCAAGCCCCAAAAAGACATTTTTGAACTGGTTCATACCGGCGTTAGTGAAAAGAAGGGTTGGGTCGCCTATGGGAACGATAGGCGCACTTGGTACTTCCGTATGGTTATGCTTGATGAAGTAATCGAGAAACTTTCTACGGACCGTTTTCGAGTCCATATGAATCCTCCTTTACGATTAAGAATCATATTCGTTGACGAGGTATTGAGTCAACGGAAAATCATTCGAACGGCTACAAGTAAGAGAGCGGAGGCGAAAAGGATACGAAGGAACGAGGAACGGATTTGTTTGAGTTTCCAAGCGCCGAGTTGGGCTCCAATGATGGCTGTGGGCATAAGAAGAAGGAAATCAGTAAGAGATAAGTTGCCGATGAGAATATGGCTTATAGCACTTGTCAGCCCTGTTGCAAAAAGCAGGAAAGAGCAGGTAGCGACTGCGGAGTGGATTGTGAAGCCACAGGGTAACATAATCGGTACATAGATTGCACCTCCGCCGATTCCCAATAATCCTGCAACGAATCCTGCAAGTGCGGAGACAGGCGGTGCAAACCATCTCAATCTCGGCTTACATTCAGCGGTTTCTTCTCCTTTATTTTTAAGGGTAGAACAGATGATTCTAAAAGAGATAAAAAAGAGTACGGTTGCGAGAATGAGAGCGATGTGCTTTTGAGGAACCACTTTTGACAGATAGGCACCGAGGCAAGTGAACGGGAGGGCGAAAGAGGAGAGTGTTAAAGCGAACCGCCAGGCGATTGATTTTTGTTTTGCGTAGGAATACATTGATGATGCGGCAGCGAACGGAATAACGCAGGCACTTGTTCCGATGGCGAGAGGTAGTGGAAGCATAAGGGAGATGTTCAGAAACGGCACCATTACAACGCCGCCGCCGATTCCGACGACTGAGCCGACGAGTCCTGTTAAAAACCCTACGAGCGGCACAAGCCACGAAAATCCCATATAGGGCACCTTATAAAGTGGCTCTTTTATTCTATCCGACCATTCTCTTATCGAATCATCAAAACCTCGTATTGAGGTTTTTCTATCTCTTTCTACATAACTACTACAAAAAACGATTTCTAACGGTATAATTATAGAAAGGGCGATGTTGGAGGGAAATGTGATGAGGATATTCGTTTCAGTTCTTATGCTTGTTCTCTGCGTTGTGGCTTTCGCGCAGGAGAAGGTGGTTATGAAGAACGGCGATATCTACGAGGGCAAGATTGTCAAGAAGACGGACAAGGACATTACGCTCAAAACGAAATACGGGGATATGGTCATTCCTCTTGAAGACATAAAGACCATCGAGAAGGTGACGGAGGATACAGAATACCTTGAAAGATGCAAGAAATTGGCGGAGGAACATTACAGACTCGCGCTTTGGTGTAAGGAGCAGAAGAAAGAGAAGGAGGCGCTTGAGCATTTACGAATCGCAATCAAGTTGAATCCAGACCATGAAGGTGCGCGTAAGCTCTTGGGATTCGTAAAGAAAGACGGTAAATGGGTAAAAGAGAAAACCGAAGAGACGCCAGAGAAACCTGTCGAGCCGCAGAAGAAATTGACGAAAGAAGAATTAGAGGCTGCGCACAGGAAGGCATTAGGATTGCTTTTTGGAAACAAGTTTGAAGAGGCGATAAAAATTTATGAGGAGATTTTGAAGTCTGAGCCTGATGACTATATTGCTCACTATAATATCGCCTGCGCTTATGCGCGGCTAGGGAAGAAGGAGTTAGCACTTGAGCATCTGCGCAAATCGGTGGAATGCGGTTTCTCCGATTTGGAGAAGATAAAAGATGACCCTGACCTCGAGTCTTTGCGCGAAACCGAAGAGTTTAAAAGAATCGTGAGTGGCGAGGTTAAGCCGAAAAAAGAAGGCAATGAGGATAATAAGGAAGAAAACAAGGAGCCGACGGACGAAGAGAAGAAACAGATGAAGAAGAAAGCCCGTTTTTTCTAAATAAGGGGATAGAGAATGTGGAACAGATGGTGGATTGCGGTTTATCTGATGGTAGTTTTGGTTTTCTGGTGTGGATGCGGGAAGGAAGAGAAACCTCCAGCACCAGTCTTACCTGATAAGCCACCTTCACCTGCTCCTAATGAGACGGTGAATCTTCCGCAACAACCACCGCAAGAACCACAACCTCCTCAAGAATCCCCTCGTCCTGTTTCTCAGGTGCAGCCATCTGAACCTCCGCCGAAGCCACAGGAGCCGACCAATCCTTCTGAACCGCCGCAGACAGAAGAATCGTCGAAAAAGGCATTTGAGGAAGCGATTGCTGAAACTACTCCTGAAAAGAAAAGAACCCTCCTGAAAAAAGTCATTGAAACATATCCTGACAGTGAAGAGTTTTACAAAGCCTCAGAGGCACTTGCTGACATCTACGCTTCATTTAACGAACTTTATAACGCTGTGAAGACCCTTTCCGATGCATATATCAAATCCGATAACGAAGAGAACCGCAGGAACTGGGCGAAGAAGATGGAGGAGTGGAACCAAAAAGTCTTCTTCTCTTTTATTGACACTCCTATCAGTCAGGTTTATGTTGTTCAGGCAGGGGATGTTCTTTCAAAAGTCGGCGCGGATTTCAATGTTCCTTACAAGTTCATTATGCGGATGAACGGCATACAGGATGAGCGGAAGATAAGAGTTGGTGACCGTATAAAGATTCCTGTTCCGAAGGACAAGAAAAAGATGGAAGCGTTTGTTCAGGTTGATAAAAGCGAACATTCGCTTTCGATATTCATTAACGGGGTCTTTCTCAAGAGGTATACGGTAGGACTCGGCAAAGACGACCGTACTCCTGAAGGTGAGTTTACCATTATCAGCAAGGTAAACAAGCCGTCTTGGAAAGGAAAGCCATACGGCGACCCAGAGAACATCATTGGCGACTGGTGGCTCGGTTTCGATGAGACGAAGTTTCAAGGGCTTGGTATCCACGGCACGAATGACCCTTCCTCGATCGGGAAGGATGTTTCTGAAGGTTGTGTCCGTATGACGAACGCCGATGTTGACGAGGTAGCGAACACCATTCCGAAAGACTCAAAAGTCGTTGTTCGTAAGTGAGTCTCTTTTATCTTCGACTGAGTAGTGGTTAAAACACCTTTTTTAGACTACGCTTACACTTCTCCATCTCTATCCGATTTAAGTTTTTTTTCTTGAAATCACTTACTTCTATACTACACTTAAAATTCAGATACCGGGGTTGGAGGTAAAGAGATGGGAATTTTAACCAAACTTCATGACAAACTCATTTCCACTGCGATGCGTGGAATGGGTACACTCTTGCCTCTCCTTTCGGATTCGCAACTCATCAACATCGTTAAAAAGCGGATTGACACCGAAATTCCGTATCCTGCGGGTAGAGACTTCGTCACGAGGATGGTACTTGTTTTTAAGGAGTTTTTCCCGAGACTTTCCAAATCGGTTCAAAAGAAGGCGGTCGAGGTTTTTCTCGTTAACGCCGAGGTTCACGGTGCGAAGGTTCGAGAATCTCTGAAAGACAGACTTGGTTACTGGGCGCCGTTCCTTTTCGTCGTCTCTCCTACTATGCGCTGCAATCTGAAATGCTACGGCTGCTACGCAGGCGAATATCGGAAAGAGGATGACCTTCCTTGGGAGACGCTCGACTCTATTATGCGTCAGGCAAAGGAACTCGGTATTTACTTTATCGTTATCTCTGGCGGTGAGCCTTTCATTTATCCCCATCTTTTCAAACTCCTCGAGACGCACAACGATATGTATTTCCAATCGTATACAAATGGAACATTAATTACCGAAGATGTTGCGAAAAGGCTGTCCGAACTTGGCAATCTGATTCCTTGTATTTCGGTTGAAGGTTTCCAAAAAGAGACCGACGCTCGTCGCGGACAAGGCCACTTCAAACGGATTATGCAAGCAATGGAGTATCTACGCAAATATGGTGTTCTCTTCGGATTCTCCGCGACAGCCACGCGTGAAAACAACGAGTTAATCTCAAGCGAGCCCTTCGTTGACTTCTATGTTCAACAGGGCTGTTTTATCGGCTGGTATTTTAATTACATTCCAATTGGCAAGGCACCCGTTCTCGATTTGATGCCAACACCTCAACAGAGAATCGAGCGCAAGAGAAGACTTTGCGAATTGCGCGCGAAAAAGAACATCATCTTGGCGGACTTCTGGTGCGATGGAGACCTCTGCGGTGGCTGTATCGCCGGCGGCAGACACTATTTCCACATCAATAACCGTGGTGATGTCGAGCCTTGCGTCTTCTTCCATTTCGCTTGCGATAATGTTAAGGATAAACCGCTTATCGAGATTCTCGATTCGAACTTCTTCCGCTCTTTCCGCCGTAGACAACCTTACAACGAAAACCTGATGCGTCCTTGCGCCATTATTGATAACCCACAGGTCCTCCGCGATGTCGTTAAGGAAAACAACGCTTATCCGACCCATCTCGGTGCAGAACAGATTGCTACTGAGTTCGCTCCATTCCTCGACAAATACGCCGAAGAATACGGCAGACTCGCCGACGACGAATGGTTTAACAAATACCTACCCTCCTTGAGCGAAGAGGAACGCACTATATTCTTAAATTACCTCCGCGATTTCAAAGCCGAGAACGAGCGGGTTTTTGCTCCTAAAAAACAGGCTGAAGCGGTTAGATAAGGTCTCAACAACAGCCTTCTGAATGTCCAGTTTTGCTCTGTGTAGAATCCTCCGCTCGGCTGTTCAGTATGCCTGCCTGCACCGATTGACCAGAGGCTTGACGACTTACCTACTTGAGTAAGTTGGTAAATTCGGGGTCGCTTCGGATAGGGTCGAAAGCGCTGTCTTTCTTCGCAGTCTCCTTTAATCTTCTGTCCAGTTCGAACACCTTTTTAAGATTTTTGAGCGCTTCTGACTTGTTCCCCTTCTTCACATAC
>Ga0123519_10012180_pt1 | contig 12561 bp, 6 predicted proteins | sample YelNatPaOPRAMG02_FD_87396 | JGI IMG/M metagenome (GOLD analysis project Ga0123519, IMG submission 87396) | Hot spring microbial communities from Yellowstone National Park - Yellowstone National Park OP-RAMG-02 (version 2) | ecosystem: Environmental > Aquatic > Thermal springs > Hot (42-90C) ...
CGCGTCGCTGCGCGTGGCCTGAAAGCGAAGTTGTAGACGCGGCATATTGCCGCGAACCTGCCGGTATAGACGACTGAGAACGGCGACGGGGGCTGAGACACGCGGAGGATGCAGAGCGCAGGAGGGCGCGGAGGACGCCAAATCAGAGGAGGCGAGCCCCTATGGGCTTGTGCTGGAGGCGATCTCGCCGTGCAAGCCAATTCGCTCCTGCACGAGCCCGCAGGGCTTTGCTCTTCTCAGCCCGGCAGCTTTTAGCCCCGGGTGGTCTTCGCAAGCTCCGCGGCTCTGCGTGAGCTTCTGTTCCCTATATTCTGCCTGCAAGGGCCTGGAGGAATGGTGCACGAGCGCGTTCTCGCTTACTTTCCCGCCCATACGCACCCGCTGACCCTGGTGAGCGACCCCGACGGCGTGCTGGCCGAGGAGGAACTGCTGGCCGGGCTCGCGGCGCGCGGGTTCACGCTGCTGAGCGAGCCCGACCCCGTGGCCCTGCGCCTGCGCGTGGAGGCGGCGCGGCCCTGGAGCGCCGGCCGGCCGCTGGTGATCGTCACGGCGGGCGCGCTCAACGCGCTCCCCTACGATCTGTGGCAGGAGGGGCGGCGGCTGACGCTGGCCCTGCACACCTTCTTCCCGCACTTGAGCTATCCCCTGCTGCGCGCCCTGAGCCCGGCGCAGCGCTGGCGGCTCGCTCAGGTGCCCCAGCCCGCGCGTCCCCTCGCCCAGCGCACCACGGCCGATTACCTCCTGCAGCACGTCTTCGGTTGGGACGACACCGCCCTCTCCTCGCCGGCGGCCTTCATTGCCTGGCTCGACGGCTATCATTCGTCGCCCGATCCCCTGCCCCCGGCCCTGGCGGCGCGCCTGCTGGAGCGGCTGAAAGCCATGCCCGGCTATCGCGATTGGCCGCTGGAGCAACTCCTGGCCGGGCGCGAGGCGTTCCTCGCCTTCCTGCGCGATTCCTGGCTGGCCTACCTGCAGGAGGCGACGGGCAGGCCCCTGCGCGAGCGGAGCGGCCCCTATGCCCTGCATTTCGCCGCCGACCCGGCCCTGCAGGATGCGCTGCCCCGCCTGCTGCGCTCGGGCGCCCTGCCGCGCGTTGCTTTGGCGGACCCCGCGCGCCTGCCGGCGTGGGCCCAGCCTGGCGTGTTAGCCGGCGATGAGAGCGCCGCGCCATGCCGGGCGCAGGAGCTGATAACCGCGCTGCGCGGCGCCTTGAGCTCTACACCCGGCCCCGCTCGTTGGGAGGATTGGGCTGCCCTCGCCCGCCAATGGGCCGCCTTGGGCGCCCTGCGCCATGACCCGCGCCAGCCGCTGCCTGGGCCGCTCGAGGCCGCTTGCCGTGAGCTGGAGCCCGCGCTCGATGCGGCCTGGCTCACCTGGCTGCGCGGCCGCTACAGCGCCCTGGGCGCCCAGCGCCTGCCGGTGCCGCACCAGGTGCACCATGTGCCCCACTACATCGCCTACCGCCGCCGGCAGGAGTCTCAGGCGCGCGTGGCCCTCATCGTGCTCGATGGCCTCGCCCTGGCCGATTGGTTGCTCGTGGCCCCCGTGTGGCGCGCGCGGCATGCGGGCTGGCGCCTGCAGGAGCGCCTGCTGCTGGCGCAGGTGCCCACCATCACCGCCATCTCGCGCCAGGCGCTCATCAGCGGCCTGCGCCCGGCCGATTTTGCGCCGACCCTGGGCTCGAACGCCCACGAGGCGCAGCAGTGGGCCGCCTTTTGGGCGCGCGAGGACCTGGCGCCGGAGGCCTGCGCCTATGCCCACCTGGCCCTGGCGCGCGAGGGCCCGCCTGCCGCCGCCGGTAGCTCCCGCACCCGCGCCCTCTGCCTGGTGGATAACACCTTCGATGACCTGTTGCACGGGGCCACCCTGGGCGCGGCCGGCGTGCAGGCGCAGGTCGAGCTCTGGCTGCGTACCCAGTCGCCCGCCCTCGAAACGCTCATCGCTGACCTGCTGGCGCAGGGCGATGCCGTCTACCTGGCCAGCGACCACGGCCATGTGCAGGCGCGGGGCATCGGCCAGCCCGGCGAGGGCGTGCTCGTCGACTCGCGCTGCCGCCGCGCGCGTGTATACTCGAGTGAGGCTGTGGCGCGCGCCGTGCAGCAAGCCTTTGCCGATACCGTCCTCTGGGCCGATGACGGCCTGCTGCCCCCGGGCGTGCACGCCCTCATGCCCGCCGATCGGGGCGCCTTTGCGCCCTTTGGCGAGACGGTCGTCACCCATGGCGGCCTCACCCTGGACGAGGTCGTCGTGCCCTTGATTGAGATCTCATCATCCCTGTAGAGACGGCCCGGTGAGCCGTGTATGGCCGGTCGGGCTTTTTGCGCAACTGGGTGCCGGCTTTGATCCAGGTGGGGTTCTGGAGGGTTGGGACGTGTGGCCGCCTCGCCAGGCGGCCAAACGTCCCAACCCTCCAGAACCCCTCAAAAGGGTCATGCCGGGTCGCTGCAAAGCGTGAAACCCGGCTGCCGGCTCAGCCCCAGAGGCGGGGCTTCTTGCCTGGCTTTGGGTTGATCTCCACAACATTCGTGAGGCTGTATTGATTGATGGACAAGAACATCGGCTTTAACCGCAACATCGCCCTGCCCTGGCTGGACGCCGCGGCCTGTTTCATCGTCGAGGGGAGCGACCCGGCCACCGTGCGCGCGCGGCTGGACCCGGTCGTCGGCGCCGAGATTGCCAGCCCCGACAACCGGCGCAAGGCCATCGACATCCTCATCCACATCTGGGGCAAGACCCAGGGCTCACACCCCTCGTTGCACGCCGCAGCCGTCGGGCTCTATCCCCAGGCGCCCGCCGGCGACCGCGTGTGGTTGCACTATGGCCTCACCCTCCTCGCCTACCCCTTTTTCCGTCAGACGGCGGCCGCCATCGGCCGGCTGACCCGCCAGCAGGAGATCATCAGCTCTCGGGCGGTGAAAGAGCGGCTGGTCGCCGAGCGGGGGCAGCTTGGCTCGCAGAGCAAGGCCATAGAGCGCGTCTGCTTCTCGCTGCGCCATTGGGGGCTGCTCGCCGATGCAGGGCGCCAGCGCCACTACCGGCCCCTGTCCCAGCCGGTCGCCGCTGAGGACCGGCAGGTGCAGGCATGGCTCCTGGCCTGCGCTCTGTGCGCCCACCCGGCGGAGGAGATCCCCTTTGCCGATCTCGTCCGCCTGCCCGAGCTTTTCGCCTTCCGCTTCACCCTCAGCCTCGACGACCTGCGCCGCGACGGGCGCTTTGCCGTGCAGCGCCAGGGCGGCGGCTGGGATGCCGTGCGGCTGGCGGAGCTGGACCGGCTTCAGTAATGGCAGCCTTGCGCGTTCTTTCACTGGCTACGCATCATGCCGTATACTTGCGGCCCTCATCCAGCATGGCCAGATAGTTATCGAGGGGGACATAGTTGGCCATGGTGTTGCCCGTGCCCAGGCAATAGCCGCCCCCGGGCAGGCAGATGTCGAGGGTTTCGCGCACGCGCCGGCGCACCTGCTCCTCGCTGGCGCGGCACATGAAATCCATGTCCATGCCGCCCAGCAGGGCCACGCGATCGCCCCAGCGCCGCTTGGCCTCGGTGACGGGCTCGATCGTGTCCTCGAAAGAGTGGCGCCCGTCGATCTTGACCTGCTCGATGAGGGCAGGCATGACCTCGGTGAGGTTGCCGCAGGCGTGCAGCAGGTAGAGTTGCCCGTGCTCGTGGGCCAGGCGGGCCATGCGCTCGTGCCAGGGGAAGCTCTTCTCGATCAGCACGCGCGCGGGGACCATGGTGCTCGTCTTGAACCCCATATCATCGCCGCCGAAGAGCAGCTTGATGCGCTCCGACTGTACCAGGATCTCGGCAACCTGGTTGTGCAGCTCGCCGACGCGCTGGAACATGGCATCGACCAGGTCAGGCTGATCGTAGAGGGCATAGCAGAGCCCCTGGTAGCTGAAGAGCCAGGTGACCTCCTCAAAGATGGAATGGCAGCGCGACACAAGGCACATATCGTCGGGCAGGTTTTTCTCCAGCCATTCCAGGCCGCTCAGGTCATAGTTGCGGGCATCGGGCCAGGGGTAGCGCTCGAAATCCTCCCAGGAGCTGATCACCCCCTGCGTCTCGCTGGTCCAATTGCGCCCGCCCTCCCGAGTGAGGGCTGCGGTGTCCTCGGTCTGTCCATAGTTGTCACGCGGAAAGACGAATTGGGGGATGCTGTAATTGATCCCCTCATAGCCGAGAAAGCGGTAGAGGGCGATCTCTCGCCGCCAGTAATAGTGCTCATCGGCCGGGTCGAGCCCGTCCAGCAGGTGGAAGCGCTCGCAGAGGGCGCTCTCGACCTCGTAATCGAGGAAAAGCTCGATGTAGTACGTGCGGTCGGGCGTCCCGGCGCGGCGGAGGTTCTTGAGCAGGCCGTCGACATTGAGCTTGATGGGGGTTTCGAGCATAGCATGATCCTTTCCCTGAACAGGGCCGCGACGTGCGGCCAATCGGGCTGGTTTGGGGCATTATACTACAGAACCCTGCAAATCTGGGATTTCCGAGCCCTGGCGATAGTCAGGCCCAAGAGCCAGCAACCTGGGTGCTCGCCGGGTGATCTGCTGCGCGGCCTCAACTCATGAAGGGGGGTGGGGGTCTGGATGGCGCCGCACGCCACCCTGCAGGGTGGCGTGCGGCGCCATCCAGACCCCCACCCCCCAAGAGGCCTATGCCGGGTTGGCGCGGAGCATGAGAGCCGGCATAGGCCTCTTATCTGCCTTGGAGCCGGCGCCGAAATGGAGTAAGATGGCGCACTAACCACAGCGGGAGGCGGTATGAGCGGTTGGGCGGGCTTGCGCGCGCTGATCTTTGACCTCGACGGCACCCTCTACGATAGCCCGGGCTTGCTGCAGGAAGGCCCACGGCTGGCAGTGGCGCTGATTTCCGAGCGTCTGGGGTTGAGCCTGGAAGCGGCGGAGCAGCGCTTCTGTGAGGAGCGGGAGCGCATCGAAGGCAAAAGAGGCAGCCGCCCATCGAGCACCGAGGTGATGCTTAGCCTGACGGGGGTCAGCCTCGAAGAGTGGGCGGCCTATATGTCGGCCCGGGTGGACCCGGCCCGCTTCATCCGGCCGGAGGATTACGGCTGGTTGCGTGACCTGCTAGCCGCGCTGCACCGCCGCTACCGCCTGGGGATCGTCTCCAACAACAACCGCGTGCTGGCGGAGCGCATCCTCAATGTGCTGGGCATTCTGGACTGTTTCGATGCTATCCTGACCATCAGCGAAAGCCGGCGCGTCAAGCCCGATCCGACCCTCTACACCGATATGGCTGCCATGCTGGGCGTGCCCCCGGAGCAGTGCCTCTCCATCGGCGACCGGCTCGCCATCGATATCACCCCGGCGGAGCAGGCCGGCATGCGCGGCGCGCTCGTCCGCGGGCCGGAGGATCTGCGCGCGTTGGGCGCCACGCTGCTCGCGGCGGCAGGGGAGTGCAACGAATGCCCCTCTCGTTCAGTGTCGTAGTGACGGCTTCAGCAGCAGCCCCTGCACCGCCAGCGCGCCCAGGGGGTAACACGCCCAGTGCGTAATTGTAGATCCCCGTGCCCAACCGCGAAGCGAGGAGCGTGTTTACATAGGCCACAGCGCCCAAGCCAAAGAGTGAGGCGCCCCACACGGGGAACGATGCTACCCACATGGCCGCCTCGCGCTCCCAAGCCGAGCGTGCCAGGAGCGCGATGAGGGCACCGCTCGCTGTCAGCAGGAAGGCCCCGATCAGCGACAGGGGGCTCAACTGGACCAGCTTGGAGGTGATGGTGGCCTGCCCCAGGCGCGCCCAGGCGTAGAGCCCGACCAGGGCGCTGAACCCAAGCCCGGCCAGGGTCGCCGGCAGGAGCAGGCGGATAGGCGCCCGGCGTTGCCAGAGCACAAGGCCGGCGGCCAGCGCGGCGAGGATACCCGCCGGCAGCGCGATCTCGTACGCCACGATGAGGGTGTGATCCAGCGAAGCTGTCAGCAGATCGGCGCCGATGCGCAGGAGCGGGGGGCGGCGGTACAGGCGGATGATCATCTCCCCACCCGTCTGCTGCACGAGCAGGTAGCGGTCGCCGCCGGTGTCGGCCATCTGCAGGCGGGCGTTGTAAAAGGGCGCGTGCTCCCAGGCCCCTACACCCGCCGCTTCCACGTAGCTGTAGGCCGCCCCGCCTGCGATGCGCACGGGCAAAACGCCCGCCGGTGCGCCCTCCAGGGTCAGCGTGCGCACGCCGCCCTCTTCGCGGTCGCTGCCTACCTGGTAGGGGGGCTCCGCCTGCAGCGCGATGCGCGGGTCGCCCAGCAGCCAATAGTAGGGGAAGCCGGCAAAGCCCTGCAGGGTGAAGCGCCTCAAGGCGAACCCTCCCCGGGCAGAGGAATCCCAACACTGCCCCAGGTTCGAGTCTACCACAATACCCTCAATCCCCGCAACAGGAGTATAATGGACCCTTCTATGCCGCCGTAGAGACGGCCCGGTGGGCCGTGTGCCGCCTTGGTTCCGGCAGGCATGCCGAAGGAACTGCAACGGGGTGCATCGATGACAACGCGCTTGTTCCTTGCCCCGGCAGGCGCCGGGAAAACTTCCTTCTGTCTCGATCGTGTGCGCGCCTTGAGCCGCGAGCGGCCGCTGGCGCCCATCTGGGTCTGCCTGCCGAACCGCGAGCAGGTCGAGGCCTTCCGCCGGCGCCTGGCCGCGGCGGGCGGCGCCCTGGGCGTGCAGGTCGGCACTTTCTATAACCTCTACCAGGAGACCCTCCTGGCCGCCAGCCTGCTGGGGAGCCCTGGCCGCCCGCTATTGGAGCTGGATGACCCTCTGCAGCACCGCCTGCTGCGCAGCGTGATCGATCGGGCGGCTGCGGAAGGGACACTGCAGCACTATCTCCCCCTGCAGGAAAAGCCTGGCTTTGTCGGCGCGCTGCGTGGGCTGATCATGGAGCTCAAGCAGGCGCGGGTGGAGCCCGGAGCGCTGCAGGCAGCGGTCGCCGGCTGCGGGCCGCGCCTGGAGGAGTTGGCTGCACTCTATGCCCTCTATCAGCGTCGCCTGTGGCAAGAGCATTGGATGGATCCCGAGGGGCTCGGCTGGCTGGCGACGCAGGCCCTGGCGCACTCGCCCCGCCTGCTGGCGGGTTGGGCCTTTGTGGCGGTAGACGGCTTTGACCAGCTTAACGGCAACCAGGTGGCTTTCCTGGGGCGGCTCTCTGCGCAGGTGGGCGAGTTGTGGATCACCCTGACCGGCGACCCCGGCTCCGCAAGGGTGCGCCTGGCTCAACGCCGCTTTGACCCGCCCCGCCGCCGGCTGGAGCAGGCGTTGGGCGTGCAGGCCGAGCCCTTGCCGCGGCCTTTGCGCGCCCAGGCGCTGGCTCACCTGGAGGCGCATCTCTTCGAGCCCTCAGCCCCTGTATTGGCTCCCGAGGGCGCCGTCAGTGGCCTGGAGGCGCCGAACCGGGCGTCGGAAGTACGGGCCGCCCTGCGCCAGGTCAAAGCCTGGCTGGTGCGGGAGGGGCTGCCGCCGCACGAGGTGGCCGTGTTGGCCCGTGACCCCGATGCCTATGCCCCCTTCCTGGTGGAGACCGCGCAGGAGTTCGGCCTGCCCCTCTGCCTGCAAATCCAGGCGCCGCTGGGCGGCAACCCGGCCGTGGCCGTGATTTTGCAGCTCCTCTCCCTGTTGCGCCGCGACCGCGCCAGCGCTTCCGTGGTCGACGGCCGCCTGCCCGTGCGGCCTCTGCTGGAGGTGCTGCGCAGCCCCTACCTTGATTGGCAGGCTTGCCCGGCGGAGGACGAGCCGCTGGGGCTCTCGCCGGAGGATGTGGACCTCCTCGAGGCGGCAGCCCGGGCCGGGCGGGTGGTGGCTGGGCTGGATCAGTGGCGTGAAGCGCTGGCTGCGCGTGCGGCGGGGACGCCGGCCAGCGAGGGCGAGGATGGAGAGGCGGCGGGGGACGAGCCGGACTCGGAAACCTGGGGGCGGCTGCGCGCGCGCTTTGAGCGACTGGTGCGGCTCCTCACGCCGCCTGCTGAGGGCTCTATGGCCGATTTCACCCGCTTTGTGGAGGGCCTGATCGGCGAGGACCCCGGCGACGACGGCGAGCTCCGCAGTGAGGCCCACGCCGGCCTGCGCGTGCCGCAGTGCGTGCGGCTTGGCCCCAGCCTGCTGCGCGAGCGCGACCTCAATGCCCTGCGCGCCCTGAAAGAGGCGCTGCGGGGGCTGGTGTATGCGGAGCAGCTCCTGGGCCCAGGCGAGGCGGCTGCCGAGGGAGCCCTCCATGGGCTCCCCTCTTTCGAGCGCTTTCTCGACGAGCTGACCGGGGTCGTGGCCGCGAGCCGTTACGACCTGGGCGCCGGACACGCCAAGGGGGTGTGGGTCTCCTCCGTACACGAGGCGCGCGGGCTCTCCTTCCGCGCGGTGGTGCTCCTCGGCCTGAGCGAGGGTGAGTTCCCCCGCCCGCCGGCTGTAGATCCCCTGCTGCGCCCGACCGACCGGCAGTGGCTCGCCCGGCGCGGCCTGCCCATCGAGCCCCTGCCGACAGGCGAAGAGTTTACCCTCTTCTACGAGGCGGTCACGCGCGCCCGGGAGCGGCTGCTGCTCTGCCGCCCCTACCTGGGCGACGATGGCCAGCCCTGGGACCCTTCCCCCTTCTGGGACGAGGCGCTGCGCCTTTTGGGCCGCCAGGCGGCAAAGGACAAGCGGCCGGCGTGGTGCGTGCGTGTAACCTCGGCGGAGGCGCTGCCGGTGGAGTGGGCTGCCTCATGGGCTGAAGCGCTGGGGAGCCTGAGCCAATGGGTGCGCGCCTATGGGGCGCCACAGATTGCTGCCAGGGCGTTGGCGGGCGAGCCGGAGGCCATGGACCTCTTTGCGGCGGTGCAGCGGGGCGCCGAGGCGCTGGCGGCGCGCCTGCAGCCAGCGCCGGAAGGGCCGTTCGAGGGCGACTGCAGCACACTGCAGGAGATGCTGGCCCATCGCTATGGCCCGGCAGAGCCCTGGAGCGCCAGCCGCCTGGAGTCGTTCCTGACCTGCCCCTTTGGCTTTTTCCTGAGCCAGGCCCTGCACCTGGAGGCGCCCCCCGAGCCTGCAGTCGGCTTTGACGCCGCCCAGTTGGGCACCATGTGCCATGCTATCCTGGAGCAGGTTTGCCGCCAGTCGCCGGGCGGGACGCTGGCGGAGATGCTGGCTGCGCTACCGGCGGCGGCCGATGCAGTGCTCGCCGACGCACCAGGCGCCTATGGCTTTCGCGCCAGCCGGCACTGGGAGCACGAGAAGGAGCTCATTCGTGCGGATTTGGAGAATACCTTGCGTGCTCTGGCCGCCTGCAGTGAAGGCTGGCGGCCGGTCGCATTGGAGATGGAGTTTGGCCAGGGCTCTCCGTCGCCCGATGGGGAGCCTCGACCCGCGCAGCCCATCACCGACGGGGAAGGGAACGCCTTTCTTCTGCGCGGCGTGATTGACCGCATCGATACGAATGGGCGCGGCGAGCTGCGGGTGCTTGATTACAAGACCGGGGGCAGCATCGCTGCGCACGAGCTGCTGGATGGGCATCGGTTGCAGCTGGCGCTCTATGCTCAGGCGGCGCAGGGGCTGCTGGGCCAACCGGTCGTGAGTGGGTTCTATTGGCACATCCGCGCGGCCAGGCGCAGCAGCCTGACCCTGGAGGGATTTGATGGCGGGGCGGCGGGGGCCATGGCCATCGCCGCCCAGAGGGCGGGAGAGGCAATCCGGCGCGTGCGGCAGGGACGCTTCCCGCCTCAGCCCGAGCGGAGCACCTGCCCGGACTATTGCCCGGGGAGCGCATTCTGCTGGCGTTATCGCCCGCCACGGAATCATCACTAGAGGCCATATAGCGATGCAAAAGACGATCTTGTCGGACCTGGAACTCGCAGATCGGCAGCGTGAGGCTGCCTTTGCCGATAGTAGCGACATCGTCGTGTTGGCGGGCGCCGGCTGTGGCAAGACGACGACACTGGTGGCCCGTTATCTCTACCTCTTGCAGCAGGGCCTGGCGCCGGAGGAGATCGTGGCGATCACCTTCACAGAGCGAGCAGGTCAGGAGATGCGGGTGCGCATTCGCCGGCATCTGCGCGCGTACCTTTCTCAGGACCCGCCCGACCAGGCCCTCTGGCTGGAGCGCTATATTGCACTGGACGGCGCGCCCATCGGCACGATTCACGGCCTGTGCCGGCAACTCTTGGCGGCGCACTCGGCAGAGGCGGGCCTCGATCCCAATTTCGTCGTGCTTGACGACAGCCAGGCAGCCTCGCTGCAGGTGGAAGCGGTGGAGCGCGCGCTCGTGTGGGGGGAGGACCGGGCCGATACAGTGGCCTGCTTTACCCCTTTGGGCGGCCCCGACGGCCTGCGTCGGGTATTGGAGGCGCTCCTTTCGCGCCGGCTCGATGTGGAGCCGGCGCTGGAGGGGACGGCCAGCAGTGCAGAGGTAAGGGAGCGCTGGCGGCGGGCGCGGCTGGATTGGCTGCGCGCGGCGCTGGCAGGGCCGGAATGGGAAGCTTTGCTCGCTGAGTTGAGCGCCTGCGAGCCCCTGAGGCCAGGCGATGCTCTCGACCAGTGCCGGCTGCGCTCTCTCGCAGCGGTGCAAGCCGCGCGGGCGGCCGCGGCGGTGGATGATTGGGAAGGCGCACTGGCTACCCTGCGGGAGGGTGTGGGCAAGCCGGGCAACCTGGGCAGCAAGAGCAATTGGAGCGATGTGCGTGCAGTGCGCACCGCTCTGAGCGCCCTCTGTGACCTGTGTCGGCAGCGCATCCTGAACCTGACTGGCAAGGCCGATCTGGCTCTGGATGATGCACTGGCCGAAGTCTGGCCCGGGCTGGTGAGCCTCTTCAGGCAGGCCTGCCGCGATTATGAGGCCCTCAAGGCCCAGGAGCAGGCAGTGGATTTCGACGACCTGGAGGCCGGGGCCCTGCGCCTGCTGCAGACTCAACCCGAAGTAGCAGCCTATTGCCGCAGTCGGTTCAAGGCGGCGCTGGTGGATGAGTTCCAGGACACGAACGAGCGCCAACGGAGGCTCATCGAGGCCCTCTTGGGCGCTCCAGCCGGGCAGACGCAATGCCTCTTTGTCGTCGGCGATGGCAAACAGTCGATCTACCGCTTCCGGGGGGCAGATGTGACCGTTTTTCGCGAGGTGGAGCGCCAGATTCGTGCGGCTGGTGGGCGCCCGGTGAGCCTGGACCTGACCTACCGTACTCATGCGCCCCTGCTGGCGGTGCTGAATCGCCTGTTGGCGGCGGTACTCGGCACAAAGGATGATCCGGAGCGCCCGTTCCTGGTGCCCTTTGCAGGGCTCAGCACCCACCGCAGCGAGCCGCGACTGCCGGTGGAGAGGCCCTTTGTGGAGCTGCACCTGGCGCTGGGGCCGAACGCCGAGGCGGGCCGCCAGGAAGCTGCACGGGCGCTCGCCGCACGCCTGCGGGCGTTGCATAACGAGGGAGCCGGGGTGCCTTGGGGCGAGATGGCCTGCCTTTTCCGCGCATCCACCAACTATGGCGTGTATGAGGAGGCTTTCGATGCGGCCGGCATTCCCTACGTCACGGTGGCCGGGGCCGGCTTTTATGAGCGGCCGGAGGTGCGCGACCTGCTGAACGCCTTGGCGGCCCTGGCCAACCCGAGCGATGACCTGGCATTGGCTGGATTGTTGCGCTCGCCGGCCATTGGTCTCAGTGATGCCAGCCTCTACATCCTGCGCAGGGGCCAGCTATCGCACTCTGGCGGCGCCGGGCGGGAGCGCCCGCTGCAGCAAGCCCTGCACCAGCCTGAGGTCCTGGCCCTGCTCGAACCGGGGGAGCGGGCACGGGCCGGGCGCGCAGCCAGTCTCATTGCCGAGCTGCACCCGCAGATGGGGCGCCTGCCCGTGGCTGCCGTGCTCAAGGCCTTTCTCGACCGTACGGGCTATCGGGCGATTTTGCGCCTGTGTCCTCAGACGGAGCGAGCCGGCCGCAATGTCGACAAGCTCCTGGCCGACGCCCATCGCAGTGGCGCCGTGGGGGTGGGGGAGCTTTTGCAGTATGTGCAAAGCCTGAAGGACACTGGCGCCCGCGAAGGCGAGGCGCCGCCCGAAGCCGACGAGGCGGTGCAGTTGATGACTGTGCACAAAGCCAAAGGGCTGGAGTTCGGCGTGGTGGTCCTCGCCGATGCGGGACACGGCGGTGGGCGCGGCGCCGGCGACGTCTTGCTCGACCCGGAATGGGGCCTGCTGATCAGAGTGAGCTGCATCGAGGAGAGTGAGGTGCGCACAGGCCTGATGCATGGCCTGGCGGCCGCTCGCGATAGCGAGATGGACGACGCCGAGGAACGGCGCCTGCTCTACGTCGCGGCGACACGCGCCAAAGACAAGCTTCTGATCAGCGGTCATGTGCAGGCCGGCAAGGGCGGGCTGCGCTTTGCGGGCTGGTTGGACCGGTTGGCCGGCGCCCTGGGCGGGGAGGAAATGGCGGCGCTCGAGGCGCCCGCCCCGGGCAGCTGCACCCGTGCTACCCTGTGGGGGGGTGATGTGAGCTGCACCCTCTACGCGCCCGCGGAAGGGAAAAGCGCTGTGGAGGCGGCTGCTATGCGGGCGGCCTGCCCAGAGGCGCCGGAGCCCACGCCCCCCGTGCTGGCGCACCCATTGCCCC
>Ga0123519_10012181_pt1 | contig 12560 bp, 9 predicted proteins | sample YelNatPaOPRAMG02_FD_87396 | JGI IMG/M metagenome (GOLD analysis project Ga0123519, IMG submission 87396) | Hot spring microbial communities from Yellowstone National Park - Yellowstone National Park OP-RAMG-02 (version 2) | ecosystem: Environmental > Aquatic > Thermal springs > Hot (42-90C) ...
GAATTATAAATTCAAAGAACAACTCGAATTAAAACCTTCCGCTTATGGCAAACCTGTGTGACTTTCCGAGTTCTCCATAAGGCAGAAGAGCATAATCCAAATCAATTCCTAAAATCTTTATTCCAAAGCCGAAATAAAATCCATATAATTCATCTATACCGCTTGAATCTCCTGTGATAGCGTCTCTTTCAACGCTCTTTGAACTTTTCCAGCCGGCTCTAAGAGCGAAACTTCTAAAAATATATTCACTGCCAATTCTAAGAGAAGAAGTATAATATCTTGGAATATCAAACTCCACAGATAGAACAAAAGGATTTTTACCCTCAATATGATAAGAAACCCCTGTTTTTAAATTAAGCGGAAGAGAATATGAACTGCTATTCATTTTAATCTTTGTCCCGAAATTATTTAAAGAAATTCCAAAAACAATTGGTTTATCCTTAAAATCATAAATCATACCGATATCCGATGCTAAAGCATTGCCTTTTGAATCTTTTATTTTCTGCTGAACGAATTTAATATTAAAACCCAACAATAAATCCGAGTATCTAAAACCGTACCCGCCGCCTATCATTAAATCATAGGCACTGAAATCCCCTGTTACCTCTTTATTTTCACCCCTCCCTTCTATATCCCCCGCTGAAAAATAATCAATCATAAAACCGTAATTATTATTTTTATATGCAAACTGAGAAATAGAAGTATCCTGTATATGCCAGGAGTGAGAAACCAGCCACTCTTTTTTCTCGGATTTATTTCCCCAGGAAGATGGGTTGTAAAAACCGGCCGATATATCATCGGTATATGAAACAAAACTATCCGCCATAGAAGGCGCTTTTGCTCCAAAACCTAAATTCAAAAACTGAACCGCGGTGGTAGATGCAAACGTATTTAGAGCGCCGTATAAAAGGCAAATTGCTGTTATTAAAAATTTCATAACTTCCTCTTTAATCCTTTAAATCTCCCTTTTCCCCTCCGATGTCACGTCGGAAGGGACACAGGGGGATTTTCCCCGAGCAAGTTCGGGACTCCATTTTGGATTCCTCAACTTGTTGAGGACATCTTCCCCTGACGTTACCTGCCTGCCGTCAGGCAGGCAATGACTCAATCAGAGCAAGCTCCCTGCCTGACGTTGCGTTGCTTCTTGCTCATCGGCAGGCAGGTGAAACTACATTCCTATTTTCCATTGTAGTGGCAAAGCTTGCTTTGCTATTTCAGAGTAAACTCCCTGCTCCGACTGAAACGTCGGAGTGAAACTACAATTTTCTTGGCAGAGCCGTGCTCCCTGCCTGACCCCGCCCTTTTGGTCAATCTTTTGTATTTGATATATTGGCATATATGCCTTCCTCCAAAAGGGCGGGGCAAATCTCCCCTCACCCTTTCCTCTCCCCAAAGGGGAGAGGAGAGAAGCAATCCCGTTCGCAACATTGCGAATTCACATTCCTGCTTACCGTCGGGACAGGTCGCCAATACAATTTAATTCTTCTTTTTCAGCTTCACTTCAACTTCCTTTTCTTTGCCGCCTTTATTTATTTTTAACTTTAATATTTTTTCGTCTTTTGCATTTTTTAAATTCTCAAATATTTTTTCAATATCCTTAACATTTATTTTTTCCTGCCAGGTTCCAATATCCTTTTTATCCATTTGCTTTGGCGACTGGGGAGTGGCATTTGCTCCTGAAACCGTGGTCATCTGTCCTGCAAAAAGAGATTGCTTTCCGTTAGCGTTTTCAACATCCACATGACCTTCATAAACCTTAACGGTTAAGAGTTCTCTTTGTTCTATATCCGCTTCAGTTCCTCTAACCCCGCATACGGCGGAGGGGGTTTTAATAGTAACGCCGCCCATTTTGTGAAGCATCTTTGTCCAGATCTGTCCGATAGTTAATTTAACAACTTCTTTAAGTTCGCCTTCAGGCGAAATCTCAAACTCAGAATTGCCATTAATTCTGATTTCCGCTCCGCTTTTAATAACCACTGACGCCTTTCCCCATTTTCCTGTTTTTATCTTATCGCCGGGGAAAAGGGTTTCATTGACTTTAATCTTTTTATATTCCTTCTCACCCGAGCGAAGAACCTCTACGCTTCCCTTTGTATATACGACAACGGCACAGACCTCGCCCTGTGAATATACAAGGACATTGCTTACTATCATCACTACCATTGCTAACATTATTTTTTTCATTTTTCCTCCTTTTTTTGTAAAGCTTTATTCTCTTTAAAAACAACTTAAAATCCCTCTTTGTCCCTGCCTGACGGCAGGCAGGCCCCTTTACAAAAGGGGGAAGAGGAAGAGGGAGATTTTCCCTGCCTGACCCCGCCCTTTTGGTCAATCCTTGGCACATATGCCTTCCTCCAAAAGGGCGGGGCAAATCCCCCTTTCATCCCCCTTTTACAAAGGGGGAATAAGAAGGGGATTTCTCCCCAACGTAATGTCGGGATACCTTTGCAGAGCTAACGCTCTACTGCTACATCATTTTTGCGGGATACAATCCCGCCGCTACAAGGCGATTTACATCCTGCCTGACGGCAGGCAGGCGCCCGTTACAACCAACCCTTGAACCTTTTTTATCTCTTATTCCTGTTTATCTTATTGAATTTAATACTTCCTTCTATTCGTTCAATTGACTTAAGAATATACGCTGACTCCATTGCTTCTTGGGGATTTTCAACGATATAATAATCTATAACGCTCTCTTCGCCGCTTTTCCTTATACCCATCAATCTTATAAAGTCAGCGTTATCTTTAGGCGAAGAAACTATCAAAACAACCATATTTTTACTGAAATCCACCTCAGGAAGATCTTTATCTGCAAACATCTTCTGCCATATATTCTTCCATTCCTTTCTGTCTTTTATGACAAGAGTGTAAGAATCTTTATTTTCAAATACCGATGTAAAGCCGGATAATTCAGTGAAAAATTCAATCTTCATATTCAAATCGGTAAGATTAAATTCCTCCTTAGAAAAATTATTCGTTATTTTTTTAGTTGTTCCTTCATCTCCTTCTACTAAAACCCCGCTTACCTGCGACTCGCCTGAAACCAGACCGGAGATTAAATCGCTTAACTCTCCTTCGCCGCAGGAAGGACAGACAATGGAAATAAGGTCATAATCCTTTAAATCTTCTATATTTCCTATCCCCAGACGTTTTTTTAAAATTTCAATCATTTCATCATAGTTTAATTTCTTTTTTTGCCTGTTATAAGAGGCAGTGTTTACAAGAAGCGTCTTACAGTTATCCGAGATATTATCGTCAAAGATATCTATGCAGGCGACAGCAAGCGCCTGCTCCTGATTTTCAGGCATAAAAGCGGTGAAAGGAATTTCATGGCTCTGTCCGGAGTTTATAATCGCTATCTGTTTTGGCGAATCGTTTGCCTCGACTCCGCCTAAACTCAATTTAATATTTATATTATTTTCAGATGTATTCCCCTCGTTTATAACGCTTACTTTGAAATTAACCGGCTCTTTCTGTGACATAACCGGAGCAGTTAAACTTAAAGCTGAAATCTTTACATTTCTTGATTGATTAGATGACTCCGATTTAATTGAAAAATTATATACAAGGCTCTGGGATATAACATTTCCTACGCTATCAAGCCCTTCAACTTTCCAGTAATAAACCTCGCCCGGGGTAAGTTTTTCCCTTGGAAGCGTGGGGTTATCTGGATATGTGTAACTGTTTTCTCCATTGTTGGTATAACTATGAGCGGGATTGTTCATTCCTGCATTATCAGCGACAATTATTCTATACATAGAAGCCCCGCTTGATACCCATCTGAAAGTGAGCGGATTATCCGAAAGGTTTCTCGCCCCATAAGGCGGATATATGAGCGTAATATTAGGTGAAGATACCGTAAATTTAATTTCCTGAGTCACGGTTTCAGAATCAAGTTCGGCTTTGCCTCTGAAAGTATATTCTCCCGGAACTGAATAGAATTGAGCTATATTTATTCCTGAAATCTGAGTTTCAGAATACCCTTGCGTTCCAGGAGCGGCGTTGCCGGTATGCTGAAAGCATATACTGCCAGAAGGATTTAATATATAGAATGTAAAATAAATCTTTGATGAAGATGTATTTGAATTATAGACCTTCTGCCATATAACAATCGGCTCGGTATTTGAAAAATTCGTTCTTTTGGTCCCCATATTATCTAAAACACTTATTCCAGAAGGGGTAAGATTTGCGCAAAAGAGAGAAACGGAATTAATAAAAATAACTGAAAACAAAAAAGAAAATAAAGAAAGATTATTTTTATTCATTTTATAACTCCTAATTTAATAACCTTCTTAAAATCTCCTGAGGACCGAGACCTTATTTTTATTATACATAAATATATCCCTGATGAGACAGATGAAAGATTGAAGTCATACTCGTAAACATTTCCCGCTTTGTTTTCTATATCGGAATTTTTAATCTTTTTTATCAACCTGCCGTCAATCGTAAATACCGAGATTTCTTTCTGTGCCGCGGAGTCATTTACTTCCAGATGAAAGGTCGCGTTAGTTTTAGCGGGATTTGGATATACATAAATTTCATTTGTTAGCGCAATTTGAGGCGAAAAAGAATAATTCTCGCCTTCTTTAAGATTTATAATATATTCTTTCCCTGAAAATTTAAGTTTATAATTTCCCGGCAGTAAATTTGATATTTTGAAATAGCCCTTTGAATCGCATTCTTTAGTTAAAATCAATTTTTCGTTCTGATACAGATAAACTTTCGGAGCCGAAACCGAAAGAATACCTATCTCAGATTTAAAATCAGAAACATATCCGGAAATGCTTGATAACGAATAATCGGTGGAAATTATAAAATCAACTCCATTATAACCCATTGGAATACGGTCTTTTGAAACGGAACTCGCTATTCCGTTATAAACCCAGGTCGCTCTAACCTTATAAATCCCATCTGCAATGTTATTCACTATGTATGAACCATTTCCATCATCTATCGTATAAGTATTTGAAACGGGAAGTCCGTAATAATCAAGAACTTCAATAAGCACGCCTGTTATCCCTTCTCCCCTGGAATTTCTAACCTCTCCGGCTATCTGATTTTCAAGCCCTTTGCCTGAAACGCCCGAAATCTCGCTTGATGGAGACGACCACAAACCCGCGTCATCCTTTATCCATATCTTAAAATAATAAGTCGTATCGGATTCAAGAGAAGAGATGGTATATGTATAGGTTGAATTAGATGGTATATTTGTTATAATCTCGTTAATTTGAGCGTTTGATGTTGAATAATTTATCCCCTGATGAGTTGAATAATTAATTGCAAAACCGCCAAGAGCAATATAGCCAACCGTGGCGTCATCTCCGCCGAACTTCCATTGAATTGTCATCTTACCTGGCGCAGAATATGTTGAAACTATTATATCTGCTGGTGCCGCCGGCGGTATATTGTCATAAAATGTAAAGGTTGAAAAAGATGGAGAGGAAAAATTTTCAGGGTAAGATAAATCGGTTGAATAAACCTTAATAACATACTCAAAATTATTAAGCAAATTCCCTTTTAAGGCATCATTGAAAGAATAACTCCAATCCCCGGTAGAAGAAAGCGTAATAAATATCTCGGAATTAACCCAGGTGTTCGTAAAAAAATTCCAGAATTTATTATCCGCAATTCTTTTTAAAGATATTCTTATGTCTCTTATACCAGAATCGCTATCAGATGAAGTTCCGCTTATTCCTTCTAAATTATAGACAGAAGAGACAGAAGGAGTTGTAATTGAAACAAATGGCGGGTTACGATCTATCGTAAATGTAAATGTTGAATAAGGGTCTGAATATCTTGAGTTTAAATCCATAGCCCTCGCTATTACGCTGTATGATGAATTGTTTATAAATGTAAATGTGGAAACATCGTAACTCCAAATAGAATTTGAACCGAGATTAATCCAGATGGGAAAATCGGAATCATAAGATGAACCTGACCAGTATTTGTTAATATCCTTTTTCAATAAAGAAATCTCCGTCTTTTCGATGGCAACATTGTCTGCAGGTTTTGAAGTGTTACCCGAGATAATAGAAAGGGTTGAAACAAAAATACTGTTAGGGCTTGTTATTGTTACCGGCGGACCTTTTGTGTTTTTAAGTATTTTAAAAACATCTTTTTTAATTGTATAATTCCCCGCCAAATCAACGCCTTTCACACTTATGTAATTTGTAACCCCATCTTTTAAAGATTCAAAATTCACTCTCCAGTTGGAAGTATATTGAACTGCTGGTGAAGAAAAATTTATATTCGTCCAACCCAATATATTTCCGTTAGCAGTGTCCTGAGTATCGCTTGCGCTGTAATATAAAGCGTTAAGCCCGGAAACAAAATCAAAAAAATCCACATCAAAACTGTTCCACACTCCATCTGAACTCTTCCAGTCGGAAGGCGAAACAGCGTAGTTTACAATCTCCGGAGGCGTTGTATCCCTTTTTATATAAAAAACGGTAGCGGTAGAGATATTATTCGCATTATCAAAGACCCTAACTGAAACATAATAAGTGGTATTTTCAGAAAGGGTCTGAAATATTTGAGATGGTATCTGCCAGGCGGTGTTAAAATCCTCGGAATTTATGTTAACTGCTATATCAGTCCAGTCGACAAAAGCTTCGCTGTTATAATCATCAGTTGTGGTTATCTTAATCTGAAATTTAGATAACATTGAGCCCATATCGTTGAAATATACAGAATAATTCCCGCTGCTGTTTGAACGCCAGGTGTCATCTCCATCCTGAAGGTCTATAATTGAAGGCGGAGTTGTATCCGCTCCGTAAAGCGTACTTTCATAACCAAGATATTTAAACTCGGTTTCCCTGCTTAACGAATCTTTTGCTTTTACTCTGAAATAATAAGTTTTTGCGGATTCAAGTCCGTCTACTTTCATCCAGTTTAGAGTGGTCCATCCCTTTCCAAAATCTATACCGCCAAAATCAGAAGATGTTGAAACATATAGATAATACCAGGTTCCATCCGGGTTTGAGTTTTTGTTCCACTGAACCTCTATATAATTACTGTCTCGGGACTTAAATGTTGTAGCAGCGGTTGACGGGATATTAGCATATGTTAGAGTTGAGGAAAAATCTATAAAATCCGAATAATATCCATAACCGTTTTTAGAGCGTACTTTCGAGTAATAAGTTGTGTTTGGAATCAGACCAGAAATTTTAATATAATTCCCCGTGGTAGTTGTGCTTATTAAATCAGGTACCCCGGAATCAGAAGAAACATTAAGATTATATTCCGTCCAGGGTGGATTTAATCCGGTATTCCAGTTAAAAATAATCTCGGTAGAGTTAACGAGCGAATAATCCGGAGAAGAAGGCATCTGAGATAAGGTTATTGTGCTTCCAAAACTGACAAATGATGAATCTGCTTGAGAAAACCCCTTAGTTTTAATTCTGAAAAAATAAGTGGTATCCGGGGTTAGCCCAGTCATATCAAATGGAGAATCGTTAATCTTCTTTAAACTTGATGAGACGCTCATAGTAAAGGCAGAATCCTTAGCCGCCTGAATAAAATAAAAACTTTCACCTGAGTTGTTATTATCGCCCCAGCTTATATTACAAGAGGTCTCTCCACAGGAGTTTATAACAGGATTTAGAGGCGGATTTGGTTTTGTTGAAGTTGCAATCGTAACAGAGTAGTCCGGTTCGGTGGAGACCTTAACCTTGAAATAATATGTCGTATTTGGAGTCAGATTAAAATATGTCGTCGTCTGCGCTCCCAAATCTCCCGTATCCGAAGATATTAAAGTTGAGAAATCGGAACTTGTTGAGATTAACATCAATGGCTGTTCAGAAGGGCTATCCAGGGTCCAGGATGCCGTCAGGGTATCGGTGGAAGCGAAAGTAAATTGAACATTTGTCGGCACAGAGGCAAAAGAGTTTAATATAAAAATATTTGATAATAATAAGCCCGTCCAAAATTTTTTACAATGTCTCAAAATTTTCCCCATATTTATATTATAAACAAAACCTTATCTAAAATCAATGTAATATTAGTTACACTTAAACAAAATTGGAATAAATTATATTTCTCAATTAGAAGATTCGTTTATTTTATCCAGAGCTTTTATATATTCTTTCAACTGTTCGTCATCTGGACTGATTTTAAGCGCCTTTTCCCATATTTTTCTCGCCTGCTGATATTTCTTTAACTTTAAATAAACAGAACCAAGCCTTTTTAAAGACACCAGATCGTATGGTTCCAACTGAAGTATTTCTTCAATCTCTTTTATGGCTGGATAAAACTGCGAATTATAAATATATTGAAGCGATAGATTTTTTTTATACTCCAGTATGCTGGTATCCGGCGGTTTGTGGTCTTTGGTTTTGAGCGATATATCTTCTTTTTCAAATAAATCCATTATCTTTTGAAATGTTTTATTCTTCGTGGAAATTTCAATAGCGTATCTTATAGCGTCATAGGCGAAAGGAAGATTTTCGTTTTTCCCGGCGTAATTATATATAGCCAGTTTTGCGATTCCCCAACTTTTATTTCTTCCTATCCTATCAGGATTTACTATAGAAATTATATTTTCTAATTTATTCTTTGTTTTTAAAAAAGATGGATTTGTATCATCCGCGGCTATTAACTGTTCCGTCAGCGTCAGAGCGTTTTGATAATCCCCTTTCTCTATTAATTCATCAATCTCTTTTTCCTTTTGCCCCAGATCTGTCATCTTTTCTCTTGCCTGCTGAATCATATTTTTAGCGGTTACTTGATTGGGGTCAATTTTTAAAACCAGGTTCCAGTTTTCTATGGCTTTCTGATATTTGCCTTCCAGATAATACTGAAAGGCGGCGTCATAATATTTTTTCATCTGCCCCCTTTCATCCTGAGCGATGAGGACAAGCGGAATTGTTATTATCAATAATAAAATTTTTTTCATAATCACTTCTGTCTTAAAACCTTTATTTCTATTCTTCTATTCAGCGCTCTCTGTTCCTCTGTCTCATTTAAAGCGACGGGTTTATATTCTCCGTATCCGAAGGCGCTTATTTTTTGAGGGTCAAAACCCATACCTATAAAATAATCTATAACTGAAAAAGCCCTCATAAGCGAGAGTTCTCTATTTGATGAAAATTTATGTCCTATTATTCTTACAGAATCCGTGTGTCCTTCAACTATAACAGGATTATTCATCTTTTTTATACTCTCAAAAACGGGAAGCAAAATTTTCTTCGCCTCTTCTTTTAATTCAGCCGAGCCAGAATCAAAAAGGACCGGAGAAGAAAATGTCAGTTTTATAAACTGGCTTGTAACTTCAACGCCAAGCATTTTATCCTCTATCTGTTTTTTTAGGTTTTCTTCCATCTTTTTCGTCAATTCTATTTCCTTAAGCGATTTTTCGGCTTCTTTTACTCCCAGGTCCTTCTGCATAAGAGATAGAGCTTTCTCAAAATCTGAAGTTTTAATATTTAGTGAAAAGCCATAGAGGGAAAGAAAGAAAATTACCAGTATGGACATAAGGTCGGCGTAAGGAACCATCCATAATTGAGTCAATTTTTTTATATTTTTTTCATTCATTTTCTCTCATTACCACTATTTCTATCCTTCTATTTTTAGCCCTTCCTTCAGCCGTCTTATTTGAAGCAACCGGCCTGTATTCGCCAAAAGCTGCGGCAACCATCTTTTCGTTAGGTATATTTATCTCTGTGTTAAAAAAATCTACCACGCTATTGGCTCTTGCCGCCGAAAGTTCCCAGTTTGTTTTCCATTTTCCTGTTTTTATCGGCACGGAATCAGTATGTCCTTCAACTATTATTTTATTATTTTCCAAATTTTTTAATAAATAACCTATAGGTTTTAATATTGTCCTGGCCTCGGGGTTTAGTTCATCGCTGCCGGATTTAAAAAGTATTGGAGCAGAGAGATTTATTCTTATCATCTTGCTTGTCATAGTCACTTCGCTCATCTCGGACAATCCCGCTTCATTTAACTTCTGAGTTATATTTTCAGCCGCTTCCTCCTCCTTTATTTTTTTTATTATCTCCTGACCTTTTTCCTCTTTCATTTTATCTTCCGTCTTCTTATATTCAAATCCGCTTACGAAATCATCCTCTATATTCTTCCCCTGGGCTGAAAAAACATAAAGAACGAGAAAAAAAAGCATCAGAGTCGTCATTATGTTCCCGAGCCCTATAAGCCATAATGGATTTTCTTCCGCTACATAAATATAACTTTTGAAAATTTTATTCATTTCTTTTTGTTTTTCATCTGCCTTAAATAAAGCGAGAGATAACCTTCAAGTTTTTTGGAAACAAGCCATGGGCTATCGCCATTATAAATAGCGTTTATTCCCCTCGCTATAATTTCTCTATTAAGAAGATCTTCCTCAGAATAGAAATTCAGTTTATTGGCTATGGGGAGGAATATGAAATTGGCTGAAAATATACCGTAAAACGAAGCGGTCATCGCTATAGCCATCGAAGCCCCCATTACCTTGGGATTTTGTATGTTGCGCAAAACCTGGACCACTCCTACAAGAGTTCCGAGAAGCCCGAATGTGGGAGCGAATGTTCCCGCTGAAATAAATATATTCGCCTGCTGTTGATTTCGCATTCTGGTAGTGTTAATGTCATGTTCCATCCTCTCCGCCAGTATATTGGGGTCCACGCCGTCTAACATCATCTGACAGGCATCCACCATAAACGGATGGGGAAGATTTTTGAGTTCGCTTTCTATAGATTCAATGCCCTGTCTTCTGCTTATCTCAGCCAATCTTACAATCGTTTCTATTATTTTTGTTACAGACGGCCTTTTAGGAGGAAAAAATATTATTTTTATAGAATTTAATACCCATTTTAGAGTTGACCATGGGTAGGCGATCATAACCGAACCAATCGTTCCGCCGAAAATAAGTATAATTGCTTCCCAGTTAAGAAGGAATTTAAGCATTCCGCCCGAGGAAAGAACGAAGACGATAACACCGGCCCCGAATAAAATGCCGAGTATGCTCATTAAATCCATATTACTTTACCTCTCCACTTTCGCTTAATTTATTTTCCATTTTAAAAGTTATATATCCTTCGTCAACCAATTGCTTTAAAGTTGATAATACCTTTTTCCTCTCGGCTCTTTCCATATTTTCTGAAATATTTCTTATTAAATCAACCTCTTCTTTAAATCTCTCTCTCATTCCTTCAGTTAATTTCATAGTGAAATCATTAATAAAATCCGCTCTTTTCAACGCTATAGCGAGAGTTTTCATACCAACTCTTCTTGAAAGCAGTTGTGCACTGGCTGGCTCAAGATCTTTTAATTTAGAAAATTTAATAATTTCAGAAGATATTTTCTTTGTAAAATCAGGAAACTCCTCGGAAAATTTTGTAATAATCTCATCCTGAACCTTTTCATCAAGCGATTCTATAATTCCTTTTGTTTTATCCTCGCCGCCAACTACGAAATCAAGCAAAAGTTTTAATTCCATCTCTACCTTTCTAACCTTTTCAGGTGGCATAATAGTGACATCAGGCAATTTCTTAAGAGCTTCTATGCTGGTGGGATATAATTTTTCCACCAGAGTTGAAGATATATTCTCGGGAGCATAGTTTAAAACTATTGTCAAATCTTCTATGCTTTTCTGCTTCATTATAAAGATTAGTTTATTTATATCCGCTTTTTCAAGAAAAGCAAACATTTTTCCTTGAGAATTTGATATTTCGTTTTTTGTTTCCCGCGATTTTTCAGTTATTCCTATTCTTTCAATATTTTGGGATTCGGGCTCTTTTTCTTTTGTATTTGAAGTTGATATTGTCGCAGCCAAGTTTTTAAATGAAGAGGAAAGGGGAACAAAAAAGGTTTTCACGACTAAAACTATAAATAAAATTGAAAGGAAGGAGAATATGGAAAACCAGAGATTCGGCGGATATATTAGCGACTCCCAGGTAAAGGGCTTCTGTTTTCTGAAAAACATTCTTTCAATTTTTATAAGGTCTTCTCTGTCGGGCGAAATTCCAAGGAATCCGGCTGTTAATTCCTTTATAACTTTTTCGTCGTCTTTTGAAACGGACTTATCTATAATTATATTCGCAGTAATTTTTTTTACCATAGTCAGAGAATCGGAAAGTTTTTTTTCTCCAACCCTATCTTCCTGCGGGATGCCCGGGAGAATTTCAGATATATTCTCTTTTTTTTGCTCTTCCTGTAACTGGACAGATATCATCACTATCAGGTCGGTGGTTCCAAGTGCCTCGGAAAGAACGCTGTATAACTTCTTTTCGAGCGAATTTTCAAGAGCTATCTTGGATTCAATCGGATTTGAGGTAGCGGAATTCAAACTTTTTATGCCAATCAGTAATACAAGTATCATCGCGACTATTTTATTTTTTTTCATTTTAATCTCCAGAACTTAAAAAAGCAATAAAAAAACACTAAACTTAAAAACTATCGTAAAATAAAAATATATAAAATAATGTCTTTAAAGTCAAATATGTGTAAGCGTCCATAACATATTGGACTTTTTTGAACTGTTGATAACTTCATCAAGATAGTATCTTAATGGCGGCTTATTGTTTAGTGATCTATGCGCTTTTCTTGTATTATACCATATTAAA